>Ga0208134_1001206_pt1 | contig 15327 bp, 12 predicted proteins | sample VirMetDEL_Mar_31_FD_184515 | JGI IMG/M metagenome (GOLD analysis project Ga0208134, IMG submission 184515) | Aqueous microbial communities from the Delaware River and Bay under freshwater to marine salinity gradient to study organic matter... | ecosystem: Environmental > Aquatic > Marine >... | reverse complement strand
TTCAACTATTTACTTACGATAATACGAATATAATTACTTATTTCGAAGATTATGTCATATTGCTGCAAGGAGATAACACATAATGCCAGTCAAATCATTCAAATTCATTTCACCAGGTATCTTCATAAACGAGATTGATAACTCACAACTGCCAGCAGTTGGAGCGGAGCTTGGGCCAGTCATTATTGGACGCACCGAGAGAGGTCCAGCAATGCGCCCAGTGAAAGTAAACTCATTTTCAGAGTTCGTTGAGGTTTTCGGAAACCCTATTCCAGGTGGACAGGGCGGAGACATCTGGCGTGACGGTAACTATACCTCACCAACTTATGCCTCTTATGCCGCACAAGCATACCTTCGCAACTCCAACGCCGCAACAGTCGTTCGCCTATTAGGTGCCGATCAAGCTGCCTTGTCAGACAGCGCCACAGGTAAAGCAGGTTGGCAAACAACTTTAGACAACTCCACTTCCGCTGCAACTAACGGTGGAGCATACGGACTTTTCGTATTCCAATCAGGTTCAGGATACACGGGTGCTGACGCAGCAGTCGATGGCGTATTGGCAGCAGTCTGGTACTTGTCTACTGGCTCAATTGTTCTAAGCGGGACAACTAGAAATGGAACTGTTACAGATTCCGCAGCTTGCTTGTACCGTCCAAGTGGCGGAGAGTACAAAGCAGTTATAAGAGGCGCAGCGGGAGTAACCGAAATAGAGACTTCTTTTAACTTCAATCCATCTTCTGCAAAGTACATCCGAAAAGTATTCAATACTAACCCAACTTTAACTAACTCTTCAATAACCGATACTGCTCAAGCTGAGACTTATTGGCTCGGACAGACATACGAAGGACACCTTGCAAATGTTGTCGGAGCAATTTCTGGAAATGACGGAACTCACGGAGCAATTCTTGGACTTGATAGCGGCACTGTCAGTGCAGCCAATTTCCGCACAGGATTTCAAGCAGCGCAAACTCCTTGGTTTATTTCACAAGATCTAAATGCCGCTTCAGCATTCCAAGGCGAGAACATGACGAAACTATTCAAGTTTCACACCCTCGACGCAGGCGAAGAAGAACAAAAGAGACTCAAAATATCAATCGCAGACATCAAAGCCTCTACAAGCGTTGATGAACCATACGGCTCATTCAGCGTTCTCGTAAGAGATGCAAGAGATAACGACAATGCACCAGTTGTTCTTGAGAGATATAGTTCAGTAAACTTGAACCCCAACTCTTCTCGATACATCGGAAAGGCAATCGGCGATCAATATCTTACTTGGGATGACACCGAACGCAGACATCGTGTTTATGGAAACTTTTTAAACGCTTCCAAGTTTATTCGCATAGAGGTTGACGCTACTGTTGATTCAGGTGATGCCAACCCAGTGCTCCTCCCATTCGGTTCATTCGGTCCAGTCCGACAGAAGTCGTGGACGTACACTTCAAGCTCGGCTGGAACAGCACCAGCAAGTAGGTGGGCTACTGGTGGACAAGGCATTGTGCTTCCCGCAAGTGCAAGTGTATTCCTTGAAGTAGGAAGCGGCGTTGCAGCAGGAACCGCATTCACAGGAAGTGTATACTATCCAGCAATTCCGCTAAGAGCAAGCGCATCAGCAGGCGATCTTTCTAATCCAAAGAACGCTTACTTCGGAATAGACTCAACTCAGAATGACAATAATCGCCACGATTCAAGTTATTCAGATGCAGTCCGTATGCTTCCTCGTGCCGTAAGTTCATTTGATACCACAACCTCTACCGAATATTCATACGTATTCTCTCTTGACGATGTGGTTCCTTCAGCCGTCGGCACCGCTAACGCAATCGGCGTTTGGCAATCTGGTTCACGATTGGCAGGAAACTCTTGGACGGCACTTAGCGCCTCATACACAGAGGTTCTCAATCAAGGTTATAACCGTTTCACCGTTCCACTATGTGGCGGATTCGACGGATTAGACATTTCTGAGAAAGATCCATTCAACAACTCTCGTGCCTTAAACGGAAGCGATTCTACAAAATACGCTTACTATTCAGCCAAGCGAGCAATTGACACTGTATCAGATCCAGAGGTAGCAGAATATAACCTTATGGCTATGCCAGGTATCTACAAGGAATCGCTCACTTCTCACATGGTAGAAGTATGCGAGTCTCGTGGAGACGCTTTAGCAGTTATCGACTTGGATTCTGGCTACTTGTCAGACGCAGAAGGAACGCTCGCTATCGCAGATAGAGTAGGAAGCGTTTCAACCGCTATCACAAATTTGACAAACAGGGCAATGAACTCATCTTATGGATGTGCTTACTATCCTTGGGTTCAAATCAACGATACTGTAAGCGACAGCCTCCTTTGGGCACCGCCTTCAATCGTTGCTCTTGGAACATTCTCAAGTTCACAGCGTAAAAGCGAACTATGGTTTGCTCCCGCTGGATTCACCCGAGGTGGATTGACAGAAGGTTCCGCAGGAGTCCCAGTCATCCAGACTCGTGAGAGACTAACATCTAAAGATAGAGACGACTTATATGAAGCGAACGTCAATCCGATTGCTTCATTCCCAGCAGAGGGAATCGTAATCTTCGGACAGAAGACACTTCAAGTGACTCCTTCCGCTCTTGATAGAATCAACGTTCGTCGTCTAATGATTTTCGTGAAGAAAGAAATCTCTCGTATGGCAGCAACTGTACTCTTCGATCAAAACGTTCCAGCAACGTGGAACAGGTTCTTGTCGAAAGCAGATCCATTCTTGAAAAGCGTTCAAGCAAGGCTTGGACTTTCAGACTTCAAGATTGTTCTTGACGAAAGCACAACAACCGCAGACTTGGTTGATAGAAATGTCATGTATGCCAAGATATTCCTCAAACCCGCTCGTTCAATTGAGTTTATCGCCCTTGACTTTGTTATTTCAAGCACAGGCGCAGGATTCGAGGACTAAACTAAACTAATGACTATTTATACCAACAGGAGAAATAAATAATGGGAAACGCAAACTGGTGGGCAGACAATACTTCTTTACCAAAAAGAGGATTTAGGTTCTTGGTTCAGATTACAATTGACGGAAAAGACTTATCATATATGGCTAAGTCTGTTGACAAGCCATCGTACACTGTAACCTCCACTCCTCATAAATTTTTCAACCATACTTTCCATTATCCAGGTAGAGTAGAATGGAGTTCCATTAGCCTTACGCTCGTTGACGCTATGGACCCAAATGGTTCAGAGGCACTCTACAAATATCTTACCCAAATTGGATATGTTGTGCCACTCAACGCCGCACAAAATGTGAACGCAGGGGGCTCCTCATTGACAGACACGAGTATTACTAAAGAGTCAGCGACAGGCGCAACTGGAAGAGTGGTAATACAAGAAATAGGCGGAGACGGAGGTGTTCTTGGAGAATGGGTGCTGAACAATCCATTCATCACTGAAGCAAACTTCGGACAACAATCATATGATTCTGAGGATTTGTTGGAAATATCTTTAACTCTCCAGTATGACTGGGCAGAATACGATAATAAGCGAGCATAAATAACAAATAACGCTTGAAACATTCATTCAAGCGTGCTATACTATAAAGACATAATACAAACAAATACATTAGAGGTGTAAATGTCGAGAAATACAGGACGCAAGAAGGCATCTTCCCCTGCGCCAGCACAAGCAGTGCAACCTGCTCCAACTCAAACCACTGGGCTGTCCTATGTGACGCCGACAGAGTTTGTAGAACTTCCTTCCCGAGGACAGTTCTATTCAGCGGATCACCCGCTCCACAATCAAGAGACTATCGAACTCCGCTACATGACGGCGAAAGACGAGGACATATTAACCTCTCAAGCGCTACTCAAGAACGGACTTGCAATAGACAGGCTTGTATCCAATCTTATCGTCGATAAGAGCATTAATCCAGATGACTTGCTAATCGGAGACAAAAACGCTCTCCTAGTTGCAGCAAGAGTATCAGGTTACGGCGCAGACTATACAGTCCAAGTATCTTGTCCATCCTGCGGCACCGCACAGGCGCACACCTTCGACTTGACTGCGTTTGAAAATAACGAGGGCATTCAACCCGACGAAAATAGTGACAGCGGCGTATCGGCGACTGACAACGGAACTTTCACAGCAGTCCTGCCACGAACAGGGTACACCGCAGAGTTTCGTCTCTTCACTGCTCAAGACGAGAAGAATGCTATGCAAACCTCTGCTAAGAAGGCAAAGCATAAGCTCGATGCCTCTGCATCAACTGACTTATTGAAAATCCTAGTCGTATCTGTAAATGACGTCACTGACAGAGCAGAAGTGAATAACTTCATTGACAGCATGCCAGCACAGGACGCAAGGCACATCAGAGCTTGTCTTCAAGTCGTTACACCAAACGTTGATATGAATCAACCTTGTGAGTGCGACAACTGCGGCTCCGTTGCTGATGTGGAGGTGCCGTTTACTGCGGAGTTTTTTTGGCCTAAGCAGTGAGTACATGGAAGGCGTATATGAGCAGTTCTTCTATCTAAAACATCACGGAGGCTGGAGCTTCATTGAGGCATACAATCTCCCAGTTCAACTGAGGAACTGGTTCGTCCGACGCCTATCAAAGCAGTTCGAAGACGAGAACGAAGCAGTGAAGAAGGCACAGAGCAAGAAAGGATAACAAGAAGCGGGCATTATTGCCCGTTTTCTTTTTATAAGAGACTATTTATAAAGCAACGACTTTATGCGGAGGGCATAGAATGAATAAAGATAACGATTTGGTTCCACTCGAAATCAACCTGAACGCTAAGACAGAGGGCACTCTTAATGAGAGTTGGCTCGCAATGTTCGGTGGAGCAGTCGAGATGCTGATGAGAGGTATGTTCGGAGGATCAAGCGTCCCAGTGAATGTAACAGGAACCAAGAGACAGATAAGTTCTTTTCAGAAAGCACTTGGGCACGAGGCAAAATACCTCAAAGCAATGAAGAAGCACGGATTAGACAACCCAGCATCGCACAAGTCAAAGGCATCACTTGAGAGAGCAGTCAAGAGCTTTGAGAAAGATACTGGCATCGTTTGGCCATTCAAGTAGGGGGTAACTAAGAATGGCTGATTTGACACCTGAAGAGCTTGCAGCAGAGCGTGAAGCTGCCCGTATCGAACAACAAAAGAGGAATGTTGAAGCGGCAAACAAGCAGAGGCAAGTCGAACAAAGGGCTCTAAAAGATTTAGAAAAGGACACTCTAGAGTACGCTAAACAAAAAGAGCGAGTGCTCGCAGCATACGAAAAGGAACTTCTTGCTGGCGAAGCAACCGTCGAAATGTTAGAGAATCTTCGCAAAAAGCAAGACGCCGCCGCCGAGTCAACAAAAAAACTCACTAAAGCTCAAGAATCCGCAAAGAAAGCAGGAGACGACTTCTCCAGCGCTCTCGGAAACACGATAAAGACATTCACGGGTATTACAGACTCTTCCAATACTCTCATAGGTTCGTTCTTAAAACTAAAAGATGAGACGGGAAGTAACGCAGCCGCATTCAAGAAAGCAAAAGAACAGTTTAGCAAGACATTTAGCGTCCTCAATGTCGGCGTCTCGATTTTACAGAAAGTAACTCAGTCTACAATAGCTTTGGCAGTAGCAAACGACTCAGCCTTAGCATCTTTCAATAAGTCAACAGGTGCAGCAGGACATTACAATGACGAGCTTATAAAGCTTGAGCAAACCAACCGAGCCACTGGTATATCGACAGCAGAACTGGGAGATTCATATTCCTCTCTAATGAGCGGAGTATCGGGTTTCGGCATAATGGCACAATCCCAACGAATGGAACTTGGAGAGCTTAGTGCCCAATACGGAAAAGTAGGAGTAGCTTCATCTGATTTCGCTGGAATACTACAATCGTCTACCAATATGATGGGACTCGGAGCAGAAGGCGCAACTCAGATGCAGAGCGCAGCTTTTGACTTGGCGCAAGAACTAGGAAGAAATGTATCGGAAGTATTCTCAGAGTTGAATCAAGCGCTCCCAAAATTGGCGTTGTATTCTGGTGATGTAACAGAAATGTTTGGGGAACTTCAAGAGCAGGCACACGAGACTGGAATGGCAGTCGGCGAACTTATGGATATGGCAGGCGCATATAGAACATTCGATTCCGCAGCCGAAGCCGCAGGAAATCTAAACGCCGTTTTAGGAACACAATTATTTAGCACTATGGGGATGCTTGAAGCACAGCTTGAAGGTCCAGCAGCCGTTATGGAATATATGACGGAGAATCTCTCTAACTCAATAGGAGATTGGAACACTCTAAACACTTTCCAAAAAGAAGCAGTAGCCAATGCTGCGAACATGTCTGTCGAGTCAATGGCAACTCTGATGAATCAGAGAGATATGACTGCGGAACAGCGCCGCGAAGCAAAATCTTTAGAAGACACGATGGCTTCAGCAAGAAGTATGGGCGACGAGATGAAAATCCTTATGGCTGAGTTTGCTGTAGCTATCCAGCCAGTGTTCGAAATATTCAAAGGAATAGTGTCATTCGTGAGCGGAACGTTACAAGTAATTAATGACATCCATCCAGCTTTGGGCGGACTTGCTGCCATCTTGATAGGCATCGGAGTCACATTTGCAGCGATTTACGCAAAATCAAAGATGACAGTCCACGTAACTAAAGCACGCGAAGCGGCAGCGAACGATCTGGCAGCAGCATGGGATAGAGTGACTAGAGCAATAAATAGAGCAAATAGAGAAGAGGGACGAGGAGGCGGAGGCAGAGGCAGAGGTTCCAGCATAACAGAGGGCATTGAAGGAGGTACAGGACGACGGGGCAAAGCCTTAAATATCGCAGGACTTGCCGCCATGGTAGGTGGTGGAATGATATCCAACCAATCTACAGAAGAGGGTGACGCAGCAGATCGGCTCGGCGGTGCATTGACTGGAGGAGCAGGAGGAGCGATGGCTGGCGCACAAATAGGAAAATTCTTTGGTCCCCAAGGAGCCCTCATCGGTGGTGCAATCGGCGGCGTCGGTGGTGCAATCGGCGGAGCGCTTGGTTTCTTCGCAGACGGAACAGACTCCACGCCACAAGGTGCAGCCATCGTAGGTGAAAGAGGTCCAGAGCTTCTCGTACCACCACCAGGTTCTGCCGTAGTGAACAATTCCTCAATGACAGCACTCGCAAACGGCGCAGGCGGCGGAAACAACGCAGCAGTCGTAGCAGCAGTCAGAGCCCTTGGCGCAAAAATGGATACCATGATAACCAAACTTGGAAATAGCGGAGACTTTGTAATGCAAGTCAACAGTAGAGAGTTCGGAAGAGTAATAAACGAACATCTCGGCGAAGACGGATATCAACCTCTCAGGCTTAAAACAGCGTAATGTCAGAACCAACTCCAATATATTTGAGAGCAGGGCTGCCAGGAGATTCTTCTGTAGCTTCTTGGGCTCGTGAACAAGGATATGTGATAAAGTTTAAGCACCAGCCGACTGGACATACTGTTGAGTTTCCTGCGATTATATCCGATTTCTCAGATAGTCACAAGCCAACGGTAGGGATGAGATATGGCTCAAGCCAACACGATCCTATAACAACGATGACAAAGACGGGCAGAAATATTAGTTTTAATTTTACCGTATTAAACTCTTCAATAGATGAGGCAAGGCATAACACGCAGTGTGTCAATCTCCTTATACAGATGCTCTATCCGAAAATGGACAATAGAGGTTCCTTTAACGGAATACCTTTCATAAATATCCATATGATGAACATATTGGACGGAAACAGCAATGGAGATGGTACTCTCTGCGTTGTAGAGGGTATTGACTATAATTTAGACTTCGACAATGGAATTATAAACGGCATAGAAGGCGTCCCGCGTTTGAATAGTTCTGGAAAAGAGATATATCCTATAAGCCTACAGATAGGAATTAGTGCAAAGACGCTTATACAAATAAACAGCGATCCTGATTCGCCAAGCCCTCTTGACTCTAACTATCCTTCTTATACTGGAGGTAGGTAATGGCTCAGAGAAGAACACCAAATGATCTAATGTTTGATGAAGAACTGCAAGGTGAGAGCTTAAACGTACCTGAATCACAAGTGGATGCTGGATTTCACGAATCAAATATGCCGACGAACTCGCAATGGGAAGCAGTTAGTCAAAGATTAGAAGAGCAGAGATACAGGAAATCTGCCATTGGAACCAGGGCTTTAATAGTGGATGCTCTATATCCGCCATTGATACTTACTGAAAACATAGATAATGGTATAACTTTCAATTATCACATCGCACCAAAATCATACCAAGAGTCGTTCAGGTCCAGATGGTCGTCCGAAGATCAGGCTCACGGATATTTGAATCCAAAATTTAGTTATGGAGGAACAGAAAGGGAGGTGTCTCTATCATTTGTCTTACCTGCGATGAGCGTACAACAAGCAATTGACAATCTTTCACAATGTTCGAAATTATCAAGAACTGTCTACGGCAGGTATCGACAGCATGGAGTCTCGGGTGAAAATGCCGATGCAGTTAGAGTCTTCTCAGGAGAGAGAAAATTCACTGTTGATTTTGGAAGCCTAATACGAGATGAGAAAGGAATTATAAGCGATTTCACATTCAATATTGATCCTGATGCGGGGGTTTTTGATTACCAAAAAGGCGCTTCAGCCGACAGCAAAACTACGCATTCTCAAAAGGGGCTATTGCTCCCAAGACAATTATCTGTTAGTATTACAATTGTATTCATTCACGACAACCCTCTTGGGTTCGGAGGGAGAAATAGAATACAGGGAACGGGAGACTTGAAATGGGCGGAGAATAGAGATAGAGATTGGCCACATGGAACAGGTAGAATACGTGTACAAGAGTATATGAGCGAAGACACCATCACCGATACAGATATTCAAGGATTAGAAGATGAGCAAAGGAACTCTCTACTGCGCTCAAGAGGAGAAGGGCGAGTATATGAAGGTCCAGAATAATACATTGAGTGACTATTTATACTCACAGGGAGAGATGAAATGCCAATGAATCCAAAACGCTTTGCGGGAAGATACAAATTCGTAAATTATGAATCAGGAGCTACTAGACAATACTCTACTCCAACAATATTCCGCATAACTCAGGCGCAACGCAGGAGCCTTACAGAAGTTCCCCACATATGGAAAACGGGCGATAGGTTTTATAAACTAGCAGCAACATATTATGGACGCCCCGAGCTATGGTGGGCAATCGCGATGTATAACAATACGCCAACCGAAGGACATGTTAAATTAGGGGATTCATTGATGATACCCACTCCTATTGAACAATTATTGAGGTACTTGTAGTGGACGTATCAGTTGCAGATTTGTGGGAATTTCAGACAAGATTGATGGAAAAGTCCACAGAAATTCACAACCTTTTTAGGAAAAACAACACAGCACAAACCAACGGTTTTAAAACCGTGAACGGCGTTGTGCCTCAAACCATGACAGCGCGAGTTTCTGGAGATAGAATCGCTCCCGCCATCAACGAATCGGGTTCTGTAAGTATCCTCTCTGAAACAGATTCTGAACTTACTGGTGACTATAGATTTGTAGACTTGCCAGCATCAATAGTTATGCTGCTGACTCCAAAAGTGGAAGTGTATAAGGTTTTTTCTGAAGGCACGGATTCTGAATCTCCCGACAGGGCATATCTTCTCCACCAAGGAGCTTATACAAAAGACAGTATAAGGCGAGCGCTATCAGAAGGTTCGATAACAGGAGCCGATGATAATATGCAAGGCGTTGTCGTACAGGGGATAGACTTCACAAGACTGGGCGGAAATCCAGCAGAAGTCCATACCAACATAAAGTTCAACATAAGATTGTATGCAAAAAGCATAGCAGAGTTTTTTACAAAGACGGACGCCTTTCCAGATACGCTTGTTGCCACCGACGCCGCATTCGCAAACGAAGCTGGTCAAAGAGAAATGATAGATTTATACAACCGCTCTTCCAAACTCGCTGTCATAGCTGAACAAGCTGCACTAAGCGCAGGCGCTGATGTCTCAGACAATTTGTCTGATCTCGCCTTCCAAGCCCAAGAAAATCTGCAAGGCGCTGAGTCGGCGATGAGAACTGTGCGACAAGCGTATGTTGCTGCAACGGATTTAAAGCAAGTAGCTTGGATAGATATAATAAAGATAGATCCAAGTAGAGAGTTGAACGCCGAGCAAGATCCAGCGGCACCTGCTGTTGCAAATCCAAGCGTAAACAACCAACTTACTGTTGTGGAGCAAGATGTGCGTATAAAGGCGACGATACAATACGCACTCTCTGGAGGCAAACCGCCAGAGATCGGAGAAGAGGCATGGACTCGTTGGAAACGAGTTGTAGAGGAGCAGAAAGAGGAGTTCTTTCTAAGTCTTTTAAAGCACGAATTTAGTTTCTTGGGAATGCAGGGCGTGGAACTATCAGTTGACTTCGTTGCCACTGGGAACGCAAAGGCGTTGCAACCTTCTTTTGATTTATTCGGAGGATTGGACATAGAAAGATATCGCAAAAGAGTATTCTCAGGTTTTGCAAGCACCAAGGCAGAAAGAGATGCTAATCTTGCGAAGTTAGAAGAATTCAGAAGCGATCTTGCAATTAGAGAAGCTGACTTGCGGAGACTGGAGGCACGGAGAGAAGCAATAGAACAGACTATTACAAACGAAGGGCTTACGAATGTTCAAGCGGCTATGCGTACCGATCTCAATGTCGGTGGGAATAGAAGAGGAATTGAGAACACGGAAAGGGCAATAAGAGAATTGAATGAAAATATAGAAACTTGTACCCAGAAGGTGGAAAGGTCTAATAGATTAGAGCAGACTATATCTGATGATGTTGAAGCAGTGAGTAGCAAATACAAGATGAGGGTTCTTGGGCAGCTATATTTAGAAGGAAGACCTGACGAGCCTGATAGGTTATATGGCGCAAAAGTAACTAAACTAAATGTTCTCAACAATGCTCACACTTTTTTTAAAGGAAATTCCGAATCGGACATTGAACGACTCCAGCGCTTAGACAACTTAGATTTTGCTGGTGGCGATGATGGCGTTCTCGGAATTCAAGCGGAATTTGAAAATAGCAACACAGAAATAAATGGGAAATTTGTCTTCTTGGGAGATATAATCGAGGCGGCTTACGAAAGCGTCGTATTGCAGAATTCAGCACAAGGGGTTGATAATCTTGCAAAAGCGAGGCAAGAACTCCTTGACTTGAGGGTTCAACAAAGAGGCAACGATATCGCCAGCGCCGAGTTTGTGCAAACGAATAGCTTAATCATTCTAAAAGAACGGGAAATAGGCAGGCTGCAAAGAGAAATCCAACCTCCGTTAGCAACTCTCTCCTCTGAAGACTTTCAGAAAGCACTCAACATAGTTGACGGAATTCTGACAGGAATGGTGACATTCCCAACGCCTAATTTTCCTACCAATACTACTACTATAAGTATAGCGAATATACCAATATCGTTTGATTTGTTCCGACAGTGGTTTATTACAAAAGCATCAACGAAGAAGTTCTATCCTCTGCGAGATTTTATCCCAGATTTAATGACTTTTACTTCGGATATGTTTAAGAAACTGACGTATAGGAAAAGTGTCACTGAGACAGTGGAGATGAAAGATTACGAAATGCCTAAATTTATTGTTAATAATATTTTACTTAACGACACTGATATCTTCAAGCAGACGGTTAATTTGAAAAAACACGTGTGGTGGCAATCGGAAACCATTTTCGAAAAAATAAAGCGAACCAAGAAGGCACCAAACGGAAGATCTGTCACTGTAGTAGAACAATCTGATGTGTCGAACATACCATTCGAAAATGTGCCTAATATAATATTTGGACAAGCCGACAGGGGCATACTAAAGCAGATAACATTTGAGAGAGAGGACATACCAGGTCACGCAGAGGCGAGACTTATGACAGACAGGCAATCAGTATCTTCAAATATAGCTCTCAGGGAAAAATATAACGTCTCTATAGAAACGAGAGGGACAACATCGTTTCTACCTGGCTCGTTGCTATATCTAGATATAACTCCAATAGAATTGGGATACACCGACGAAGCGAACTCTTATGCGAAGCAGCTTGGACTCGGAGGAATGTACCGAGTTGTATCAGTTAACAGTTCTGTAAGTCTCGACGGACAGGGTAATACGTGGACAACTAAGATTAAAACCAAATGGGAGTCGTTCGGAGATGGAACAAATGGAGATCCGCAAGAACCTGGTGCTTCTCTAAGCGATGCCGAGGCTTGCGCCTGATGTCAACTTCTAAGAGAATATTCGAGATGAGGAAGCGCTACTTAAATTCCGTCGTCCCGTTGAACAGCCACGATAACTTTCACGACTCATCCGCAAATCTCAACTACGGCAGGGTTGATTTATTGGGCAACGCAGTCTATCCGTCAGAGAAGTTTCTTGCCCCTATTCCATCAGAGGGCTCACTTTACGCTCTCAGTTTTGTTGCTGATGCATTCAAGGACTTCCGAACATACTATCTAAAAACGGTTACAGCGGGAGGAATAAGGCAGGGACAAAACGCACTCTCTATCGTCCAACCTATCCGAGGTTGGGAGAGCATACATACGCTCTATGGAAAAAACATAGATGATATTTACTCTAAACTCGTTACTCTATACTTTGAAAAGACGGGAGCAAGCGGAGAACAAACGGACAGACGTCCCGAGAACTTCGAACAGTTCGTTGCGCTATTAAATGACTTGCTGCATACGAAAGGAAGCGAGATAAGATTAACTCGCTCCTCATTTGTTTTATCTAGGCAAAATGGGATTGCATCTACAGGGCTCTCTATCGAGATTGCGCCGAACTTAGGCACAGACTCAGCCAAGAAGTTCTTTGGAAATCCTAACTTCAAGTTCTATATGAACGCCCTCAAGAAGTTCGGGTTCATGGTAGACGTTGACTACCCAGGGCGCATCATCGCAGACATCGGCTCACCAGAAATGCAACATTATATGGCACAATATGGAATAACAGTTGACAATATGTTTGAAAAGATGTATTATAGAGCAGATCATTACGACTATTACCTTCTAAAAGTCTACATCTCCCAATATTACAACACATATGTCGCCCAATATCCATCAAAAACCGTCACTACACCGACAAAGTGCGGCAAGCCGTCAAGAAGAGTGATAGTGCGAGAACAAATATCCACAGATGATTATTCCGACAACTATTGGCTCTCAATCTACGTCAGCACGAGAAACTTTGAGCTATCTCGCCCACTTAGCGATCACGAACTCAAAAAAGTCATAAAAAACGCAAAAGATTTGAGAAAAAACCTTGACATCTCCGAGGCAATACGTTATATTGGAGATACAATGAGAAAATATCAGTTCAAAAAGTAATAAACAACGGAACTTAGTTGATAGTCCAAACATTAGACGACAAACGGCACTGCTTAGGCGTATATCACGACGGCAAACTCATTTATGAGTGTGACGAGTTTGATTTCAACGCCATAACTGCGACTTGGAACTACAATCCAATATTCCAGCAAAAACCTGCTACCATAGCTTCTCTGCTCGTCCAAAATAAATCGCTAATGGAAGTATGCCCCGAATATCTCAAAACACGCTGGGAGACAATCTCCGCCCGCCTACAGGCATTCCATAAATCATTTACCACCGCAAAGGTGTCTCTCAATGTCAACTGCTTCTACGATATCGTTCCAGAACGCTTCCTATTGGAGTATTGCGAGCTAAAGAACCAGATAACCAAGCATGTCATCGAGAACAACGCCATTCCTTCCAACTACGACTTCCTACGAGAACTCTCAGCTTTCGCACACGACATCAGACAGAACAAACTCAACATAGACTACCGAAGAATAGCGAGAGACAGCCATAAGTTGAAAGTCAAGAACTTCATCAACAAGAATATGAAGTCAAGCCCACACGTATCTTACAACATCTTCGGCACCAAGACTGGACGACTGACTACCAACAAGGGGTTCTTCCCTATTATGACACTCGACTCCGACTACCGAAAGATAATCAACCCAAACAACGATTACTTTGTAGAGCTTGACTACAATGCAGCAGAACTCCGTGTTCTTCTCGCTCTCGCAGGAAAAGAGCAGCCAGACGACGATATCCATAAGTGGAATGTTGATGTTGTTTATGGAGGACTGGTTACGAGAGAGCAAGCAAAGAAGGGCATCTTTTCTTGGCTATACAACCCGAGGGCAAAAGATCTCTTGGCGGAAAGAATGTATGACAGAGAACTTGTGCTTAAAAGGTATTGGAACGGGCAGCATGTCGTCACTCCATACAAACGACTCATTCCAGCAGACAGGCATCACGCCCTGAATTATTTAATACAAAGCACGACAAGCGACTTGGTTCTCACAAAGGCAATGAGCATTGCCGAGGCTCTAAAAAACAAAAAGTCCTTTATTTCTTTCACTCTTCATGATAGTATAGTTATTGACTTTGCTGACGAGGACAGGAAACTCATAGAGGAGTTCATCTCAATCTTCTCCGAAACAAAGTTCGGAACATTTCAAGTAAATCTAAGTGGCGGAAAATCATTCGGAGAAATGAAAAGTATAAGGCAGTAGATGGTTCAGCGAACTATTTATAAGCGAGGCAAATTATGAAAAGCATTATAGACAACTGGAATAAATACAAAAACGAAGTTCTAAGCGAATCTTCCTTCTCTCGCATAAAGAGGATGGTAGATGAAGGGAAACAGCCTTTCATCGTCATCTCCGCAGCACGAGACGACTTAGGCGAAGACGAAGCAGGCAATCAGAAACGAGGCAAGATGCTAAAGAGAGACTTGAAGGCAGCGGGATACCCGTTCACTCAAGTTCTTGGTGCAGGGCAAGAAGAGCCAGTTAAAGATCCAGATACGGGTGAGATGAGTATAAAAAGAGTTCTTGAAGTAACGCAGATAGTTACAACCAATCAGCGAGGAGATGTTCCCCGTGAAGAGGTGGAAGACGAAGCAGCCGCCCTATTTGAGTTAGGAAAAGCCCTTTCCGCCAAATACAATCAGTTTGCCTTCATCTTTGGATATCCGATTGAAGACAAGTTCGGAAACACTGTAATGGCAATCGCAGCCTACGACGAAAATGCTCAATCATATGGAATGCAACATCGCATCAAGGACGAATGGGCTGGACCTTGGCATACTATTCGTCAAGCAATTGAGAGCGATCAATATTGGACAAAGATAGCAGGAACCAAGGGCGTCTTTATTGAGGACAAAATAAGAGAGTTGGAAGAGATGGACACAAGTCATTATGTCCAGAAGGGATGGAAGACATCTCAAATCCTGAAATGGAAAAGTCTCTTATAGACACGGAAGATAAATGGACACAGTGATAGGACTGGG
>Ga0208134_1001203_pt1 | contig 15357 bp, 19 predicted proteins | sample VirMetDEL_Mar_31_FD_184515 | JGI IMG/M metagenome (GOLD analysis project Ga0208134, IMG submission 184515) | Aqueous microbial communities from the Delaware River and Bay under freshwater to marine salinity gradient to study organic matter... | ecosystem: Environmental > Aquatic > Marine >... | reverse complement strand
AATAAATTTATCAGTATCTACATTACCATCTAAAATAGTATTCTTTACTAAATCCGTTCTTGATATAAATAGTGCTACTGCCATTATCTTTTCTTGTTTACAAATCCATTATTCGGCATATCAACAGGTCTTTTAGCTACATCTTTAGCATTTACTTCTGGTTTAAAGCCATCGCTTTTAGCTTTATTTACACTAACCTCTGCTCTAGGGTTTCTTGCATCGGGTTTACCTTTTGCTCTGTACGTTTTACGCATCCAAAAATGATGACAATCTCCTCCACCTTTGTAAAGCCATATATCGTAATTATCAGCACCATTTAATCCCCAACCCGCATTGACTGATTGACTACTCATTTTTTGTATATCTTCTTTTCGATATATCTTTTTAGCTGATACCATTTTCTTGCAAAATTCTCTACTATCATCACTAGCTTTTAAAGGCGCATATTGATAACGAACTTTGTATTGAAAATCATCAGTTGATCCGTCTTGTGAACTCTTAGCGTTTGGTCTTGCAGTTCCTGTTGTTGCAAAATTCCAAATCTTAGATAATATAGATTTTTTAGGATTATTTAACTTATTAACCTCATTATCTAAATCTTCTTCTTCGTCATAATCTACTTGTCTTTCATCTATCAATTCCCAATTATCCAAATCTTCTTCTTCTCCAAAATCTTCTAACATTTTAGATAACTTAACACCCGTTTCTTCTTCTCTAGTTTCTTCATCTACAACATTACCTCCCATATCAACAAATTCTAAAGGTTGTAACGTTTTAAAGTATAAGTTTAAGATAATATCATTATGGTTTAGTATCTTATTAAACCCTTCTATTAAAATGTTCTGAAATGGTCTAATAACCACGTTATCCATTAATATACTAGCTTGTCTAAGTTCATCAGCATTATTACCTAATCCTGTGTTGTCTTTAATACCTAAAAGCATTGGAGATACAACTCTATGCGATACCATTATTTTACGCATCGATTCATCGGATAAAAACTGATATTGATTATGTGCATCTGATAATTGTATTGCCTCAATAGTTGCAGAACTTTCTTTATCTTTATTAAATGCTAAAATTAATTTACCACTATTTGATGTCCCACTATATTTTCTATTAATATCTGCTTCTACTTTCTTTCTAGTTTCTTCATCAGGCACTCCATTATTCATATTAATTAACATACTAGGTGCTAATCCGTTTAGAATATTATTCAAATGATAGTTAGATATTTCTTCTTCTAATTCAGCGTATTGTAACCCCCCTTGATAATCAACAGGAGAAAAATAATAAAACCCACTCTTATAGGGTTTCATATATAATAATTCAACACCTTCCTTTGATGTTCCAAATGCTGGTATTCTTGTAGGCTCATCATTTGGCTTAATATTTGCCCAATCAGGAAAATAATAATATGCCTCTACCTCTCCATCTTCATTAACTATTTCTGGTCTTAACGTTTCAATAGGTATATGTTCAACTTCTACGATTTGTCTTTTTGTGCTATAAACAACTTGAACCGCACACATTCCTAATAACTTTAAATCATTAGCAGTATTAAAAACACATTCGGGTTTTAATAATTTACGCATCTCTGCATATTGTTCTGGCTTCTTAGAACTATTTGTAGCATCTAAACCTTGTCCGTAAATCATTTGAATAATACCATTATTACAGGCACTATTTGTAGGACTTCCGTTATTTCTATCTATAATATATTGAAAATAATCGTTATCTTCTCCGTACTCTACCCACCTTTTACGACTATTCTCTTGTATCTTAGGAGAATTGTAGTTACTTAGATTAACTATACTAACACTACCTTTATTCTTAGCCATCAATTATAATGTATTCGTTATTACTTTCTTGTTGAGTATAAACATCTTTATTAATATTATAGTACTCGTTATCTGATTGATTTATTGATTGATTTGTGCAAAATATTTTACCTTTATAGATAATATTATTTCCTAAATCATTATAAAAATCATAAAAACAACTAGATATTTCAAAAGTCCCTCCATCTAAAGAAACTCTTTCTACATATTGCTGACCTACATCACAAATAGTATAACTATAAAACTCTCCTTCTTTTAAAGAATAAGCATTAGTTAATTGTAAATAATCTCCCGATGTACTTGTAACTAAATTATAAGAAGTTAAAACATCAGTAGATTCATTCCTTATTTTTAAAGTAACATAATTACTGTAAATTCTAGGAATAATACTAAACGTTTGGTTGCTTGTAGATGTTGTTAATACTTGCATACTAATATAACAATACTAAATGATTTTTTTACATTAAAAAAGGGTACATAAAATGCACCCCTTAATAAAACTAAAACAAAAACTAAGTTTTTACGCAGTTGGATCTATTTGTGTTGCACTTGCATTGTCAGCTATAACGCTAGAAGCCACAAAATAAGGTGGTGCAGTTTCTTTTGCTACAAGTGTTAAAGAATAACCAGATTTATCAGCCATAGCTGAACCTGTAACAATGTTACCCGCAGTTACATCGCATCCATGATACAAACCTAAGAAGAAGAAGTTACCATTGTAATCTTCAACCGCCACATTTGGCATTGTGTGTGCTAATAATTTTATTTGCTCTTGTGTTGCTACATCTAAATATGTTAATTCTATTTGTAATGTACTCTCGTAAAAAGTAGTTCCGTTATCTCTACTAGAAGTTATTGCAGTATCTAAAGAAGAAGTACCTTTTAAATCAAACTTATACCAATCTCCTGGTTCTGCTGGTGTAAAGGTAGTTATCTCTCCCGAAATAATCGTAGGTACAATAGAATCAGTATCTATTTTGTCATGAAAGTAAACTGCTTTCAATCCACCTACTGCTGATTTACAGGGTACTTTTCTACCCGATGTTAATAAACAAGCCATATTATTTTTTTGTATTAAAAAAAGGTAAGTAGGAAAACCCACCTACCTTTTAGATTATTATTATTTATTTAGTGATTATGCTGGTGTGTATAGCACTAACTCACTTCCAATTCCATATTGTACACCCGCTGAATAACGCATTACAAATCTCACATTTTGATCTCCTAAAATATCAGCAGTATCAATCAACTTAACCTCTTGGTGGTCAGATAATAAACCTGTTCCAAACCATAAGTTACTAGCTTGTCCAGCCATCATGTAGTTAGAATCTAAACCTTTAGCCATAAAGATTTTTATTCCATCAAAATATTCTACATTAATATCTTGGTTGTTTCCTTTTCCATCAAATCCATTAGAACCTTGACCTCCTGATTGAAAACCTCCTAAAGCACGTTTATATGCTCTAAATACGTTTGGTGCAACATAGATAGTCAAATCTTCTGTTCCGTAAACCTCATCTACAATAGCATCTGCTACTTTTCCTAATTCAGTTACTACGTTTGCACTTGTTACAGTTGTCCCTACAACATCCACTACATCTGCATCAGCAGTTGCTAAAGCTACAAACCCCTCAAAGTCATCAGCCGCATCAGCACCCATCCAAATACTTCTCTCTGTTGCATCAGCTACAATCGCAGAATAACGACCGATTAACCAATCAGATAATTTTGGTGGCATATTTTTGAATTGAGAGAATCCCATTTCAACTGCTTCCCAATCAGAAGCAAAATCAGCCTTACATAAAGTATGGTTTACCTGTAATTTAGTAGGCTCTAAAATTCTTTCAGTCAATGTTAAATTACCTACATCTGTAAAATTACAAGTTGCAGATTTAATAACCCCAGAAAGAGCCGCTTTTTTTACCACTTCTTTAAAAGCGATGTTTGGTTTGATTGTGATTGCACCAGAATCTAAAGTTGATGCACTAAAAAGAGCGTCTGAAATATATTCTCCAGCAAATTGCCCCGCATAAGTTGTTGTAACACTTGTTGCCATTTTTTTCTTTTATTTAATTATTTTCTATTTAATTGTCTTGATAAAATTTTATCTACTGTTCCCATTGGAGAACGCTTTGATAAAACTATTTGCTTTTTTACTTGTTTGTTTTCTGGAGAGTGCTTAATAGCTTTCCCAGCTGGTACTTGTTCTGATAACTCTACGTTTTCAGCTTCTACTTCTATCTCTTTAGAAAATTCTTGATACCATTGTTTAAACAAATCTTTTAATTCGTTCTTTTGGTCATCTGAAAAATGAATCTCTTTAGAAACGCTTTCAACTACCTTTTTAGGTTTAGCATCGTCTGCCATTTCTTGCTCTTCTTCTACAACTTCTTCAGCTGGTTCTTCAGCTTGTGCTTCTCCGATACTAGCAATAACTCCCTCTTGTTCTACTATTAACGACCTACCATCTTCTAAAATGTATTCGCCAATAGGTAAAGGAACTCTATCCTCATCAGCAATAACAAATACTTCGTTACCCGCTTCAAAAGATTCAGCTTCTATTTGAACTTCTCCACCCTCTAGGTTTTGAGTTTCAAATTTAACCTCTACTTTAGTATCGTTTTCTTTTACAGAAGATAATCCTAACTTCTCTAAAACTTTTTCTTTAATACTTTTCTCTGTACTCATATCAATATAACATTTGTTTAAAATTATTTTACATTTTGGGTTTAAATTCCTTGCGCTCTTAAACTACCATCACAACATTTTGTAGAATAAGTATTGTTTTTACATAAACAACCTCTTTTGTTATTTGTTGGACTTGGATTTTTTTCTCTACTGTAATCTTTTTCTTTATTTGTTCTCGGCATATTCTATTACATTTAAAACATTTTGCCAAAATTCTTGATCGTCTTTGCCCATTTCGGCTTCTTCTTTTTCTTGTGCTTTATTACTAAAATAACCTTCTATCGAAAATCCTTTAACCTTACCCGTTTTTACATAGTTGTTCCAAACATCATCGTCTTTTACTTTAACCGCACCTACCCATGTTCCGATAGGATAATTCATATTGTAAAGTTTAGACTTGTCTTTTTCAGTATCTTCAACTATCCAACTTTCTACTAAAGTTAAACCACTCAAAGAGTGTTCATGTTCTAAAGTAGCATTGTTTTGATTTCCTTTTGTAAGGTATAATTGACTAGCTTCACGAACTGTATCTTTAGAAAAATAAACATAGTATTCTTCTTTGTCGTTTCTTCTGTAAATTGGTTTATTTGGAATTAATAAAGCACCTAGTAAAATTCTTTTTTCTTTACTAACCTCTGCTAAGTTAAATTCTTGATTTTTTAAAGCAATAAAATCTTCTTCAATCGCTGGACTTTCTACAATAGAAATTGCTTCTACTCCATCCAATTCTTCTCCACCTAAAGTTAGTTCGTAAATCTTCATATCTAAATAACACTTTTAACAACTTATTTTACATTTTTATTTTATATTGATTTTAAAGCGTTTTAAACGACTTTTAACAATCAATCTATATCAATATATCAAAACCATACTAAAGTACGTTAAAACATATTTAAAACAAGCGAAAACAATATACTAAGCATCTTTATCATTTGTTATTTTTATTTAACCAATTAAAAAAGTGGTTTTGCTTTTTATATTATCTTTTCTTTTCTTTTCTTTTCTTCTCTTTATTGCATACATTTCGCATTGCGAAAACTATACGAGCGCATTGCGACCGCATAACTAATTGATTTTAAATATATTAGGTTGCTTTATGTACCCTAGTTATTACGAAATTAATATCATAGACAGACGTATTTCCAGTTACACTTTCAACTTGAACTAAACCACCATTTGCTAAAAAAGTTCCTAGTGAATAAATTGAAGTAGTCGTGCTATAATTTGTTGCATTTGATAAGCCTGTTCCTTTAGGAAATGTAAATGACCTTTCTAAAATAACATTTGGTGTAATTCCGTCACCTATATCTATTTTTACTTTAGCTAGACCACTAGGACTAGATGTAAATGCAGAAAAGTCAACTCTTAATAAATAAGCATCACCACTATTTTCTGGTGTAATTCTACTTGTTGCATTATCATAAAAAGAATCAACCCCGATAGGTAATTGACTTGTTATAGATGTCGCTGAATTATTATCTATTGTGGTTGTAGATCCGCTGTTAATAACTAAAGGACTTCCGCTTGTGTATTGGTCATCCTTATATTGCGCCCATCCATTAGTATTATCACCAGCTAGTGAAATAAAACTACTACCATCCCAATATTTGTTAAAGCCATCTGTTTCGTCAAAAAATATTCTACCTACTTCTTTAAAGTTTGCTAAAATATCGTCATCGCTTACTAAATCTGGTCTAACTTCATAAGATTTATTGTAAACATTTCTAGTTGTGTCTTGATTTGTAACTGCCATTTTTTTTATTTTTTACTTGTTTATTAAATTATTATTTGTATATTGCACTATATTTGAATTTTAGATTGATTTTTTAGATTTTGTTTTTTACCCTTGTGAATAAGTGGGGACTATTCGCAAGGGTTTTTTTATTCTATAAACTTGCACCCCTTATAATGTTTCTATCTAATTCTTGTGCAGTAGATACATCATTGCTAACTACATACGCTTGAACAGGTTGATTTTGTTGGTTAGCAATACTCTCTGCTAATTGACTTTGTATGCTTTGACCTACTACATTAAAAGCTGGTGGAACTGAAGCATTAACACTTGCACTACCTCCACCCGCAGAACCTCCTCCTTTTGCGAAACTTGGCATCGGTGGCTTCTTTGTAGATACAATATTTTTAACGTTACCTAATCCACTTGCTATAATAGCACCCGCCCCAATAGCACCAAATAAACCTCCTTGTGCTAGTGCTTTGTTAGCACCCGCATAGGTGTCCATTATAGCCTGTGCTACTGCAATACTTTTACCAAACCCACTACTTTGGTCAACTATCCCAGCAATAGAACCTAAAGCACCCATTACCGCCATGCTCTTAGCCTCTTGTGCTTGTTTTTCTGTTTCTACATCTTGTTTTGCTACCGCTTGTTTAAACTTTGAAAGTTCATTATCTAAACTTTTTTGTTTTTGTGAATTAGCTAATTGAGAATCTAGCAACTCATTATTTGCATCTACATACGCTTGTGTTCCTTGCTTATATAAATCTCTTTTTTTAGTTAGTCTTTCGGTTTCTATTCTTTCTTCCTCTTGCGCTAGGTTAATCAAAGATTCTATTCTCTTAACATCATCCTCTATTAATTCAGCATTAAATGTTTTCTCTGCTAAATATCTTTCACTAGAAGCATCTATATCAGATTGCTTTAAGTCTTGCAACTCTCTTTCTAAACCTATTTCGTTTATTTTTTGCTCACTTAAAAAACCTGTTACCTGTGCCTCTATCGCTTTCTTTTCGTTTAATGCAGTTTGAAAATCCAACCTAGCTTGTTGATTAGATTTGTCTTTGTTTAGTTCTATTTGAGCAACTTGGATACGCTTGTCAGCATTTTCAATCATTACTTTTTGTTGCTCTTGCAGAACAGTCATTAATTCATTATTCGCTTTTATTCTTTCTTCAATAGTTAAACGATCATCATCTCTTGTCTGCCTTAATTTTTCTGCTTGTATATCATAAGATTCAATTAAACCTTGATTAACAACTTCTAAAAGTTCTGATTGTTTTCTTAACTCTACATTTGCCTTTGCACTATCGACAACTCCATTTGCGTATTCTAATATGTTTTTATTAATTTCAGCAAAACCATTTAATCCTTTCTTTAAAGAACCATCAACACCCGTAAGAACATCAGTAAATTCAATACTAGCCTGTTTTGCAGAATCTAAAGCACCACTAAAATCTCCTTCAAATAGCTTTTTCATAGCATCTCCTAAGAATCCAGCAACCTCTAAAGCACTATTAAATCGTTCTATTATATTATCCTTTATAGCTTGTCCTAAACTCTTAACAGTTTCTAAAGGATTTTCAAAAATTTCTTTAAAGAAACCTGATATTGCACCAAAATTACTGTCAATAAAGTTTACAAAATCGTTAAAAGCAATGCTTAATGATTCAAATGTTACGTTAAAAAAGTCTACTACTTTTTGATTTGAGTTAAATAGGTCTTGTACTGTTTCTAACGCTTTAGCTACTAAGAAAATAACACCTGTTGCTTTACCTATTGTTTTTAAAGTTCTAGTAGTACTCTTAGATGCCTTTTCAACGTTCTCTAGTGATTTCTTAGTATCTTTGTTACCCTCTACTACTTGCTTATTAAGTTCATCAACTTGCTTTTTAAGTTTATTGATTTCTTTAATAGCATCATCAGTTGTTGCTTCTATATGAATAGTCTTTTTTACTACCATTGTTTTTCTTTTTTATACTTTTTAAAAATACCTTTAAACGATTCTGGTAACTTATTTTTACCTTGTGCTATACGTATGTTTTCTGTTTCTCCGTTTACTTCTTTAAGTAACTCTAATATCAATTCTATCATATAGGCCCGAATATAGGATCGTCAGTAATATCTATAACATCATTACTGAAATCTATTAATAATTCTACTTTACTTTCTCCATTGTTTAAATTCGTATCAATAGAATTTATCTTATATCTATTGCCATATAACACAAATCTATCAGCTAAACTTAATTTGATTAAAAAACCAATAGGTAACTTCAGTTTGTATTTACTTAATCTATTTTTTGAATTAAAAACATCTTCAATATATTGGCTATAATAAACTTTGTACAATGTGTCTTTAAACTCTGTATTGTTTTGGTATTCGTTTATCTCGTTCTTAAAATTAATATTAACTTCACTCGTTAAACTTACTAAACTATATGAATTACTAGGAATTATGTAAGTAGTGATAGAACTGTTACTTACCTCGGTATCTCTAAATGAAATAGGTGTCGCACCCGTTTGTCTAATAGGATAAAACAATAAAGGTTCTCCAATGTAACTGTCTTGATTATCATCTACAAAATATCCATATTGTATTGATGTAGTACCTCCTAAAACATTCTGTAACTTTTCATATTTCATGTGTTCAAAAGGAACTTCAACAGTATAAACTTCTCCGTCTAAATCTTGACCACCATTATAGTTTTCTTCTGCCCATTTAAAGTTAAATAACTGATTATGGTTTTCTGCTAAAAAAGTACCAAGTCCTTTATAACTAAAGTTTATTTGTTTATAAGGTAACGCTACATTTACCTCATGCTCTGAAATATCAACAAATCTAGTTATATCATAAGCAGTACCCCCAGAATAAAAAGAATCTAATGTTTTTACAATTATGTTCCCATTGTTTTGGTCAACGTATGCAGTTAGATTAAACATTTTAAAAATTCCTGTTAAAAAATCTATAACCTTTATTTCTGGAATCTGTTGAGAAAAGTCAAATAAAAACGAATTAGCGTAAGTAAATGAAGCACTAGCATAAGATTTACTCCTGGTTATTAATCCTCCGTCTAATCTAGTTATGTTCCATGTAGCACTTGTGAAAGAAATACCAGCTGAAGAACTTATGAATACAGTATAATTACCAGCTTCTAAACTATCAATATCTTCAGTTGCAAAAGACTGATTACCCGTAACCTCTCCGCTACTAAACACTTGAACACCATTTTTAAATACATAACAAATGTAACTACTACCACTTGGTGTTACTAAATCCAAACTAAGTCCTGTATAAAAACTTCCAGAAAGAGTTAAGATACTACTACTCATTACTGTTTCAGTATCTCCATCAGAATCATTTGCCCATGTGTCAAACTTTACTTGTGCGGTTTGATTTTCTGTTGGACTTTCTACGCTTCCCTTTTTTCTGTGCATCCACATAAATAAATCATAGTAAGGTTTATTTGAAGAAGAAAAGAAGTCTGTACTAAAAGTCATATCATAACGAACCGCAATAGCTTGTACAATAGCATCAACTCTTAACGCAAATTTTAGATCACTCCACAAAACACCTCTGTTAGTTGAGACAGTGTAATATAAATTACCTACATCAGTAGAAGGTGTACTATCATAAATTAATCTTTGTGTGTGAGTTATTAATGGTGCAATAACATCGTTAGAAGTAGGATTAACTTGTAATTTAGTTTTAATATTAGCGGTTGTATAATCTAAATTATAAGCCTCTAGATTTAAAGTATTTAATTTATCTTCTCTAAACTTGTCTTTGATATCTACTGTATCTCCGAAAAAAGTAATTTGATAACTACTTATTTTTCCGTTCTTTAATTTAGTACCTTCTAGTTTAATCTTCCCTTTTTTATAAGGTAATAGATTTAATTCTAATGTAGCACTAACTTTTTTTCTAGCATCAAACCCTCCAACTATATCAAAGTTATAGTAATGTTTAAATATTTGGTTATTCCTAGAACTTGCTGGAACGTTAAAAGACTTTGTGAAGTCTGTAAATATTTTACCTACATCTCTAACGTTTTGAATAGTCTGTGTTAAAGATACACTTTCATCCTCAAACAAATCTACTAATTGTCCCTCTATGTATAATACTAACTTTACCATTAAACAAAATTCTGAATTAAATCATACGCTAAGTCAAAAGATATATCGTAATTAATTAACTTGTCATTAACACTTTGTTTTAATTCTATTGATTTTTTATTAACTACAACAGGCATAGCATAATCTTCTTCGATATCTATTAACCAAACCGCATTAGATAATATTAATTCCTTTATAGTTTGGTTTTCGTCTTGATGTATAAACCCTGTGTTTAAGTTTAAAGATTCTCTTGCATCTACATTAAATCTATTGTAAAAGAAATCTGTATCTGTAAATGCAAAGTTCTCATCAGTAGGACTAGCTTTCAAAATATCGTCTTTAACAGTTATGTTGTTAGTTGATTTTTTAAAGAAATAGAAATCTTGTAACGCGCCAAACTTATTAGTAAAGATGCATTTGTAAACCTTGTACTTGCATTCAGGAACATACTCTATATGTATCTCGGTAGGAGAACTACCCTCTCCTATAACAATTCTATTGCATCCACCCCAAGTGAAAGCATCGAAAAAAGCATAATTACAAGTGCTATCTTCAAACGTACCAGAATCTCTTTCTACTCTGCTTCTAAAGTTACTATAACTTACAACACCTTCTTGTGTTATGTACTTAATCATCTCTGTACTATCATCGTCCGTTGCAACAGTATAAGTACCTAGTAATTCATTTCCGTTATAAAAGTAAACATTGTATGCAGTAGATTCATCAACAAGAATAGGTATTCTAACTAAATCATCAGCTAACACCCTAACTCTATTTGATGACTGAAGCAAACTAGCATTGTTATTATTTACAGAACCTCTACCTAATTCCACAAAGCCATCAGTACATAATACTGTCGCATTGCCTGACCACGCTTCAGTAGAACCTAACAGTATTTCCATATCTGCATCGTACTCTACCCATAGAGCATTAGACTTGTAATAACCATTATCTTTAGTGTCTAAACTATTATTAACAAAATCAGAAACTAAAGGTGCAACATCAAAAGCAGTAAAGTTACCCGTTGCTGATTTGTCTTTTCTTATAGTATAATTAGCCACCACAGGTTTATCAGTAACTTTATCTCCCGCCCAAATGTAAAGGTTTAAAGTAGTGTAATCTATTGTGTCCGCTGGATCTGCTGGTTCAACCTTTATTACAAAAGGACTTCTAGCTAATATCATTCGTTGTAAATTTTAAAAATTCTTCTATATCTAATCCAAACGCTTCTACTATATCATTTGGTAATCTTTCAAACGCTTTCTCAAATGGTTTGGTAAAAAATAAACTAGGCTTAATACCTTTTTCTTTAATGCTTCTAGCAATTAAAAATGCTAAAGACCTTTGACCACCTTTTTTAAACCTACCTGTTTTCTCATCTCTTAGTCTTAAACCCTTAGCATTAACCCAATCTAAAATAGGTTTTATCGGTGGTTGTTTATTTTTAAATGAAAAGTTTGTATTATATTTCTTCTTAGTTCCACTTACTCCTTTATCTTGAAACACTCCATATTCTTCCATTAAAAAATCCATAGAAAAACTATTAGGATTTACTTTTAACGTATAGTCTAAACTTTTATACAAAGAACTTTTAACATTCTTTTTACCCTTAGTTAAGTTAGTCCTAGATTGTTGTATAACATACTTAGCAAAGTTGTTTAAAACCTCGTTTATATTGTCTTGGTCTAACATAGATAAACATCATTAGCAATAGCAATATCAAAGGTTAATACCCAACCAGCTACTTGTTGTGGAAACCTATCTGTAAAAGGCTCTAACGACGGCTCTCCAATTAACTCAAATTCATTCTCAAATCTATTACGTCTTATTGCACTAGATAATTTTGTAAGAACCGCACATTGTGTGTTTAATACATCTTGCTCGTTATTGTTACCCTTAAATATATCTTCGGTTGCTTCTTTACTTACATCAACACAATCCATAGAAATAACACTAATAGTAAAGACTATTTGATTTTCTTGTGGTATTGCACTTAGTACGTTCATGTGTGATAATGGATATATGTTTTGCTTTTCTAAAGCTATATCTTCTATCGAACCATAAGTAACTGTGTTTACATTTGAATCAGCTAACAACTGCCCCTCTATAAATTCAGTAACTAAATAAAACCCTCTTACACTCTTACCCATTTTTATCTATTTAATTTTAATCTACTAGCTTCTACCTCTGATTTCTCTTTCATAAACTCTAGCATCATAAAACATTCATGTACTCCTAATTTAGTGATATGTTTAAATCTCGTAATATCCCCGTCAGCGAGTGCGAAAATTGAACCATACCATCCCCATTTTTGGTTAAACCCATCTTCTCTAGATAGTCCACCTCCTGATCGCTGAAAGAGTGGCTCATAGTTTTCAATAAGTCGTTCCCTAAATTGTAAAAAAAAACATTAGCATACAAAACCGCACTCATTGGCATACCTTTCATATCGTATTTCTCTGGCTCGTAATCTTCAACATTGTACAATCCTTTTTCTAATCTTATTACAGGTCTATATAAAACACTCATTGCATAGTGCATAGTATCATAGTCTGTAATATGTTTATCCAAATCAACATACTCCCCTAAACTCATATCATCTAAGCTAGGATGAAAAGCAAAATCTACTCCATTCATTTTAAAGAAAGTAATCCTTTTCGGTTCTTCATTTAACATCTCTAAAACTATATCAGTAATAGCTTTAGCATCAATCGCTCTAACTTTTAAAGTGTCTTTTAAATTAACACCACAAAAAGTAGATAGAATAATTCTATGTAACTCACTCTCTTTCGTTTCTTCAGTAACCTTTTTATTAAACTCTTGAAACTGTCCTAAAGTTATATCGCTTAAAGTAGTAGGTACATTTATTTCTATTTCCATCCTGTTGTTTTAGTTACTTTATTATACATTCTATTTAACAATCTGTAATCTATTCCCGTCTTAGGTTGTGCTATACTTACTTCTATTCCTTTGTAATGATGAATATAACATTGTATCATCGCAATCATTCTTAAAACATCCATACTAATATAACAATATGTTTAACTTATTTTTAAAACTTAATAGACAAAGTATTGCCCTCTGTTTGGATTTAATTCATAATACATTCTCATCATCAAAGCATCTGAATAATCGGGAGATCTACCTATATTCTTTTTAACCTCGTCTTTATTAAGCATAGATATTTTACTTGTATCAACTTCTTTTGGCAATCTAACCCATTCTAACTCCTCGGTTAAACTAGATTCTATCTTAGCATCTGCTTTAAAATATATTTCATTTTGGTTAATCATCTCTGATAATTTATAGTAACATTGGCTCTTTAGGTTGCTAAAATTAACATTACTACCATTGACTTTTATAGGTTTTGAGTTGTTTAAAAATCCTAAACACTTCATATAATCAACAACACCACCTCCGATACCATCCTCATCAACTATAATGTTATTGTCATTAACATTGTATTTTATTTGAATAGACTTTATTAAATTAACAACATCATCTATTCTTGATATATCTTTTACTATAATATCTTCAACTCTTAATCCGTTCCAATAATAAATAACAGTTTTATCTTTACCTAGTCTAGCAACGTCAGCAGTAATATATTTAACACCATCTTGTAAATGAGTATTTGAAAACATTTTAGATATGCTTTCATTGTTTATTAATTGACCTTCTGATTCTGATGCTTCTGCTTCGTAAAGTTCTTTAAATATCTTTTCAGGTAAATCCCTCTTAGCCTGTAACACCTCTTTCTCACTTAATATTCCAGATTTTACCGCATCCCAGCAAGTTACCTTATGATATGAATAATTAGAATCGTCTTTGGATTTTATCTTTAGCTTATGAACCCAATTAGAAATTCCTCCGAAGTTACCAATAAGTTTACATGGTGCTTCTGTTGCTGACAATGTAGAACGTAAAGCATACCATGCTTCTGCTTTCGCTCTAGGTGCTTCATCAAACACACAAGCGTAAACATCTTCTCCGTATAAATTATCTGGTTTGTCAGCAGTTTTAAAATGTATTTCAGAACCATTAGGACAATAGATAACTAAACTGCTTTCATTAAATCTATAACCTTTTATTTTAGATAAATACTTTCTAAGCCTTTTAAATGCTATTTTTGATTGAGAATAAACAGGTGCTACCCACCAAAAGTTTCTGCCTTCAAAATCCAAACCCTCGTGTGCTTTTCCAAATAACCAACAAATGTGAGAATAAGTTTTACCCGCTTTTGTAGAAGCTTCTGTTATAGTAAACCTTGCTGGACTAAATAATATTTCTTTTTGATATTCTGTTAAGTTAGGTTGTATTATTTCCATAAACTCATATCAACAATGCCTGATTCTGGTGTAACTGTTACACTCTTTGTTTCTTTTGGCTTTCCATAAACATAATCTAATAACATTCTCATATAGTATTTATCCCCTTTAGATTCTTTAGCTATATGAATCCAAAAATTCTCTTCAGATCCGTATTCTTTTATAATTGCTTCAGTTCCTAATCTAGCTACTTTTATCTCATCTGCTTTAGGCTTTCTACCAGCACCCTCTCTTGCACCTCCATTATTTTTTCTACCATCCATAAATCGAAATAATTTGTTTAATCAATATCTATATTAATATAACAATAATCTATAACTATTTTATTTAACATTGTTTCTTATAGTTGCTTCTGCTAATAAAACCCACTCACAAATACTTAATTCATTATGGGTATGGGTTTCGTAGTTTAAATTATTCTGTTCGTTATTGTAATAATATCTAATCTTATTCTCGTGAGAAAACTTTTTAATTGTAACTTTATTCATTTCTTCACTATTTAACTATTTATACTTATTTGATAACTTGATATAGTCTTGATTGTCTTTACTTAATTTAAGCATCTTTATATCCTTATAGACGTCTTCTCTATCGTTACCTAGTGGTAAAGTATCAATTAAATTTTGTAGTCTTTGTATTAGTTTCTTTTT
>Ga0208134_1001202_pt1 | contig 15365 bp, 25 predicted proteins | sample VirMetDEL_Mar_31_FD_184515 | JGI IMG/M metagenome (GOLD analysis project Ga0208134, IMG submission 184515) | Aqueous microbial communities from the Delaware River and Bay under freshwater to marine salinity gradient to study organic matter... | ecosystem: Environmental > Aquatic > Marine >... | reverse complement strand
TACAGTACACGCGGGATCTGGGGATTTCACCATAGGCGCGCTCAGATCGGACATCCTCCCATCTGATGCGGACGTCCAGGACGTCCTAATATGGGATCGGTTGCGCACTGCAGCTGAGCGCACACTCCTCTATAATGATGGCCTAGGCTTCACATATCCTTTCCGTTTCAAACCTACAGCATAATATTATGACAAACGAACAAATATCGTATTACGATACCCTCATGGAGGGTATCGACCTACCAACTGACCCACGAGTCCAATGCCTAGCATGCGAGTGCGCGGACGATAGTGGGCAGTGTTACCACGTGGACACGCACACTGGCCCCCTCGGTATTGAGTCCACGCTGCGCAGGACTGTCACGTTGCCAGACGATGGCGGTACCTGGGTCAAAGTGGAGCACCTGGCGGGCTCTATCGGTGTGGCTAATACTCACGACTGGCAGGAGCGGTCCGATGAGATATAAATTGACAATCGTTATACATATAGGACATTGTACTAGCATATGGACTTACAGAACATCGCAGAACTTATCTCACTTGGTTTGACTTTCCCAACCGTCGTCCTGGCGTTTGCGGTCATTTACACTTGGCTGCCGTCAGCGCGTGATGCTTGGCGGAATACGGATAAAACTGGGCAGGACTGGTTTGTGATGGGTGTAGCCATTGGTTTTGTTGGCGCAGCGCTTGACAACATCTATTGGTTCATGCCGTGGACAGCAGCATATATGGGACACGAAGCGTTCCAGACCCTCACTAATGCTGGCGTGTTTTTTAATATATTCCTCCGCCAAGGGCTAGGCATCGCTGCTGCATACTGCCACCTGAAAGCGGCTGAAGTCTCGTCAGCTAGACAGCTCAAAGTCGTCAATGTTTTACTGATCGCATCACATCTCATTGGGCTTGCATACGCAATGCTGCTCATCCTCAAAGTCAATTAATGAAAGATGGATGTCGGTCATTTAGTTACAATTGTGCTCGCTGCTGGCGGAGCCTTGACAGGAGCCATCGGCATAATGTACAAAACCATCATGCAGCTTAACAAGGACCAAGCAGACATCAGGGAGCAGCTGGGCGAGATGCGCGGCAAGCACGAGGGCATTGAGCGACTATCGGCAGAGGTGCTGCAAACAGTGCATAATGCAATGAGCAAGAAGTCAAAAGATCCTACAGAAAAATGAAAACAACAACAATTCTATTACTACTCGCTACGGCACTTCTTTCTGGATGCTCTATATCTGGCGACGTGAACCTCTACTCTCCGAAGGGGGACGACAATATCATTTCTAAGTCGGTTTCAACAAGTGCTGAAATCCCCGTATTACCATGAAATCTATACTGCTCATTCTGATGACGCTACTTTTAGCTGGTTGCAATTCTAATAGGCCAGCGGGGGAGTTTATGGGAACGATGTCAGTATATCGCACACCGAACGGAACAATCACAATCGTAAACGACAAGGACGGCAACAGCATGGAATTTGATTTCAGATTGCATGGAGTCGCAATTAAGAAAGCACAACCACAATGAAAGTAATCGTCGTCATATCGGGCTTCACACAGAAGAAACACCAAAATACAGGTTCACGCCAGTTGTGGCATAAGCTACTGTGGGAACGTGATCTGTGCGCCACAAAAGGCGCGACGATCTTGTTTAGGGAATGGAACTCAGATTGGAAGGCAGAGGCTAAGTTCATCAATAGCCTAAGCCCCTCAGAAGTCCTCGTGTGCTGTTACAGTTGGGGCGGGGGCTTTGGTATGCCTCAGCTTTCTAAACGCCTTCGGTGCGACGTGAGCGTGGTTGCTTGCGACCCCGTTTATCGTAGCCCTACACCATTTGGACGCTGGATGGCTTTCTGTGACCATGAGATCAAGTTGCCTGACAATGTGAAGGTTGTAGGATGGGTGAGCCAAGAGAGCAAGTGGTATGAGCTAGACGGGGATTCATTGGTTGGCAAGGACGTATGCGACGAGCAGGTATTGGACTACACTCACACGGAAATAGACAATTCATCGGAATATCATCAACTAGCTGTGTTGGCAGCTAAACACTACTTACAAAAATAATGCCTAATACACTCACACTCTCAGGAACATTTAAGCTGCGAGGTCTATGCACGCGGCTTTGTCTCCCACCTCAAACCCCGCGGTAGGTACCGCGTTTGTCTATGAGCACAGCACAAAAAATAATCAACGAGCTGGGGGACCCGAGCAGCCTCTCACCTACCTTAATCAGTAAGCACCTGGGTGTGAGCTACGGCAACGCCAAGGTCATCAAGCATAGAGCTCGCAAGCTCTGGGCTGACGCACCTGAGGAGTCCACGGAGGCTTACCAGGGTACAAAAGCCACAGCCGACGGTGATCGGTATTTGGTCACATGTGCAGTGCGTGGCGCGATGCCGCACTGGGATTTGCTGGAAAACATGGAGCGCCAGGCAAAGCGCCTGGGCGCCAAGATCATTGTTATTGAGATCGGGTCTCATAACAGGCCATTGCACGAGTTTGCGGAGGGCCACCTACACCCATTTTTTGAACGGTACGAGATCCTGCACCTTGGGCGTGAGCTAATTATATCAGACAAGATCAGGATCTCTGCCCTCAACATTAAGCCACAGCAAGTAGACCCCACTTCGGGCCTCCACACGCTGATCCAGGACGGATCCTTTATCGTGGGCTCGCCTAAGCTGCGGTACAAATTGTTTGCGAACAGCCAGGCCAAGCTCCCCAAGGTGGCTTGCTCTACTGGAGCAGCTACAATGCCTGCTTATTTACCAAATCGTATCGGCCACCTGGCAGAGGCTGCGCACAAATTCGGATACGCGCACATCGAAGTGAAGAAGGATGGCGCATTTGAATTGCGCCAGATCGAGGCTGACGCGGATGGAATGTTTTACGATCTGTGCAAATCGCCTAGTGGTCGCCAGGTAAAACCTGAGGCACTAAATATGGGCGACTGGCATACCGAGGCGTTGGACCCTGATATGCGCAAGCTTACGCACAAAATGGTGCGTAAGTGGAAACCGAAACGTATATTTTTCCACGACATTTTTGATGGGTGGGCAATTAATCATCATGAATCCCGCAGCCTGGTAAGCCGTTTCAAGGCCTCCCAGGCAAACACTTTAGACCTCCAGGCGGAGCTACAGGGTGTTGGCCGTGAGCTCGTGGCCATGCACAACTGCTGCAGGAGCTCTGAGCTTGTGGTTGTTAAATCAAACCACGACGAATTCCTCAGCCGCCTCCTCGAATCCGCTGATTTCCGTGATCACGTACGCAACCTCGGCACGCTCTATGAGCTCGGTGCGCGGATGTGCGAAGGGTTGGAGCCCCTCCAGGCAGGCGTAAAATTGCCACCCCAGGCCGCAAAGAAAGTGACCTGGCTCACACGAGACCAGGATTATGATGTAGCTGGTACCGAATGCGGCCACCACGGCGACAAAGGCTCCAACGGCTCCAGGGGCTCACCGAAGCAGACAAAACAGCACACGGGATCAGCCGTCCAGGGGCACACTCACACGCCTGATCGCGATGGCGACACAATTACAAACGGCACGTCTACGAAACTCAAACTCAATTATTGTGTGGGGCCTAGCTCGTGGATGCATGCTCATACGCTGATCTATGCTAACGGCACCAAACAGCTGGTGATCGTGGCTGATCCTAGTAAATTCAGAATTTAGGCACGAAAAAGCCCACCTCGATTACGAGGTGGGCTTTGTTTGGTGCGGCTATTTGAGATAAATAAACGGCAGGTGCAGCTCTGTGAGATTCCACGGCTGGCGGAACAAGCGAACTTGCCCGCCTGAGTCTTTAAACGCGTGACAGTTTTTTGCGCTGTCATCGATTAGGAGCGCGCCAGGATGTGCGTATTTGGATTTATCAGGGCCCTGTATCAGCTCATACCCAGGCAGTACCCGCGCAGCCCACCTGGCTCGCTCAGGCTCCTCCACTGCGGTGAGGAGGATAACCTCATCACCCATGGACTCCGCCCACGCCAGCAAGCTCCTGGTGTGATGATACAGCTCGATGTTATCCAAAAATCCGTCATCTGCTTGGATCTGGCGCAACTGCTCGTACGTAGTGCCCGTGAGCTCTAGCAGAGAGTCCCAGCTGTGCAGATCCTCTGGCTCGATCGGGGCGCCTGTGGCTGCGATGTATTGCGACGCGTAGTCAGCTAGCACCCCGTCAATATCGACGTAGATCGTGGCGAATGGTTTTTTATGTGTAGTCATTTTAGTCTATTTCGTCGGTTAGTTCGTCGTCCTCCCACACATCACTCAAAAAGAGCGGGGTACCCTCACCCATATACGCGCCAAGGATGTTAAACTCGTAAAACTCCAGCGCCTCATCCGCGTTCATACCGTCACGCTGCATGAGGATATTGAGGACAGCAGCAGCGGAGTACACGTACACAGGTCCAAACCCGCACCTCTCGGCCTTGCCGAGGAGTGCTTTTTCGAAGCCTGGCAGCTGTAGCTTTTGAGGGCTATCGGACATTGGACACCCCCTCTACAAAGCCATGGCGTACGGCGTTTTTGATTACGTCCTCTTTGCGGCTGTAGCCTTGCGTGCTAGCCCCTACAACCTTGTTGTTCGGGCTTGTGCGCTGCCATCTGTAGTCGCCACGGACATCTTTGTAAAACTCCCAGGTGTCCTCGTTAACGGCCAGCGTAGCAAACCACCTGGACATGCGCTCAGCATGTCTGGCGCGGAGAGCTTGCGTGATGCGATCTCTAGCTATCGATAGAGCATCGTGCTTTGACCGCCAGGTATCCGCGTCGAGCTTAGCTGCCCTGAGCGATTTAGCGTCGCAGTACCAGCATGTGAGTATCAGTATGAGCGCCATTACAGCGGCGAGTATTAGTAGTGTAGTCATGATTATTTTTCTCCGATCATCGATAGCGCTGCGCCTATAGCTACGCCTGGTTTGTAGTTGTTGCGGATGATGTGATGGGCATCATCTGCTGTTAGTTCGAGATTGTCTGTGCGGGGGGCAACGCCGCTCCGCTCTACCCAGAGGATTGTGGGGTTGTATTTTGCTACGATGTGGTCAAATTCCTCACGACGCCTGACGCCATCGACAAATACCACCCCTCGATCGTACAGCTCACCCGCTAGCGCAGCAGGGTCGGCCTTGCAGAGGTAGTCGCCCATAGCGATCAAGAGCGGGCGCATCTCCTCCTTATGCTCTAGGATCGAGTCCCGCCACCCCCAGCGTGGCAGTACGTGATCCAGTGACGTGCACAGGTGCTCCAGTATAATATCCGAGCAGCTGCCCCGCTTGACGCCTAAAGCGTCAGCTAGACCCTCGCCTACCGTGGATTTGCCGTGCTGAGCGGGGCCTATTATTAGTATTTTATTTTTCATTATTTTGGTGGTTTGCTACCGCTGCAATGCGTGCGTTAGATATGTCTACGTGACCCTGCTCTAGCTCGTAGCCGAGGTAGTCAAATCCTTCAAGAGTGGCTGCTTTGCCCGTTGATCCTGACCCGTTGAATGGGTCCAGTATGGTCCCGCCTACAGGTGTGATCAGGCGACAGAGGTACTGCATTAGCGCGGTGGGTTTGACCGTGGCGTGATTGTTGCCCTTCTCTAGCTCCTCACAGCCCTCGTTGCGATCCTTCTTGGAAGCTTTAGGGCAGTAAAAAAAGCGTGCTGCGCTCTTTTCTGCCTCACCTGGAAATAGGTCTAGGCACTCCTGACTGCCGTCGTGGATCAAATTGGCTGGGAAGCGGCCTGCGTCAATCTCTCTACCCTTTCCACCACCACCATTCAGTCCGTCTCCATAGGCGGTCTTTGACTCATGCTTTCTCGTTCCTCCTTCAGTCCCAACCCGACACCCATCAACGTTAATGCCACCCGTCCCCCACTTGAGCACGTTGGCCGCTACGGTCATACCCTTTTCGAGAGGCTTACGCGCCAGCGTAATAGGCTCCAACGCTGGCTTAAGCGCGGTGCCCCAGCCGTCCCACTCGATAGCTTCGGCGGTTGCTGGGGCGGTGATATTAGCTTCCAAATCTACGCTTACACCATATTGATCACCAGCGAATGCGTGTCCAGAAGGGACCTTCTGAGTCCCCACCACCTCGCGGCTTTTAAAGTTCTCACTCTCTACACTGCGTTTGTCGCACTCATCTTCTACCCATTGCGGGACTTCAGAGAATAGATGGCGGCAAGCTTCTAGGTGTTCGCGTGTCATGATGGCGGGTTGTTTGCCGTTTGGTAGAGTATCGGTGTAGTGCCTGCCCATGTCGGAGCCGTTTAGTGCAGTGTTGATTTGTTTTGGTGTAATATCGAAAGATCGCACCCACTCCGTGAACTTGTAACGCCGTGCTAGCTGTGCATCTGCCGCATCCAGCTTGTCAATCGCCTTACTTATATTGAGACTTTTCGGAAACCCACTACCGTAAATCCACGCCAGCATATCCCTGATCTCAAATCCCGCATCTTCGATATTGCAGCACATACGGTGCTGTGTGCGTGTGCCTGCAAATGCTAGCAGATGACCGCCTGGTTTGAGCACCCTGAGCGCCTCACGCCAGATCTCGGAGCTAGGCACTCCTTTGTCCCAGAGCTTGCCCATAAATGATATACCGTAAGGTGGATCAGTGACTATGGAGTCGATTGAGTTGCTAGGTAATAGGCGCATCTGCTCTAGGCAGTCGCCGCATGTGATTTGGTATGTTGGTGTTTTCATGTTTTTGATGTTCATTAGATTAATGCGATGTTGTTGACTTTGCTGGTGAGGGCATCCCACGAGGTGTAGACCACGCTAGGCAGCCCCTCAGCTCGGATGACGAAAAAGCCCTCCACTGTTTCGTACAAGGCTGCCGAGGGCAGCCCTAGTGAGTTGAGTACGAAACCCAGCGGGCTCTTGTAGTCGTATTTGAGTTGGTGGCGAGGTGGTAGTGTTTTTTCGGTCATGTTGATAAGGTAGCTCGGAACTGTGCGTACTGTCAATGCGGTTGAGGCGGGTTGCGATCGTTTTACAATTTGTTTACATTTACTTTTTCTTGCCCTTGCCTGCTTTTTGCATGAAATCCGACATGCTGATCGAGGTATTTGCCCACCGCGGGAATTTCCAGGCGACAACTTTAGCTGTGAACGGGTCGAAATCACGCTGTACAAGCTCCAGGCTCATGTACCGCTTGCCTGTGTTTGTCTCACTATACTCACCACCGAATGGCGGCGGTGTGAGGACTATCTGGCAGTCAACAAAGCGACCGAACGCACCAGAACCTGCTGCGCGATCGCCAACTTCCTTGAGGGTGCTATCGCCTTTAGCAAAGTGATGCGCGTACATCACGCTTGTGTGGGCACGTTTTGCTAGCACTGCGAGCTGCTGCAAAAAACCAGCCACGTCGCCCACCAGATTTTCATCCAGATGCTCCGCGATCATGGGCAAATAAATAGGGTCTACGATGACCATGCCGATGTCTTTATCACGGCACATGCGTACGATTTCCCGTTTTAAACTAGGCAGGCTGATGTCCTGCTCACCCCTCAAATTCAGAAAATGCAAATTATCGCAGCTGGGTAGACCGCGTGTGTGCGCTATCTTGCATACACGCTCACGCATTTTACCAGCTAGCAGCTCAAAATTTACATACAGTACATTGGTCTGAGCGCACTCCAGACCACCCCACGATGTCCCTGTCGCCACGCTCATCGCTATATCGATTAGCGTCCACGATTTGCAGGCCTTGGATGGAGCGGACAGCATGCACATACCGCCACGGTAGAGCAATCCGTCAATCACTACGGGTGGGATTTCTATCTTGCTCCGCTCCAGCCCTGCCCACGTGACGGACTCAAGCTCCCTGGTACCCTGCTCCCACCATTCGTCCGAGCCCTCCACGACCTCATTGCCTACAGCGCCAATGCCGTTTGCGAACGGATTTACGAACTCGTCTGAGCTGGGTGCTACCTCATCGCCCTCGGGTGATGTAGGTGCGGGTGCACTAGCCTCAGGTGCCTTACCAGGCGACTCACGCTCGCCGCCAAAGCCCGCAGCGCGGAGGTCACCAGAGGCTTTTGAATAATCCCCCCCGCACTCAAGCATCGCATAAACGTGCCACGGCTGGTAGATCGTCTCTGACTCAAACTCGGTTGACGTGCTAAACACATAAAATGCTGCATTACCCCCAATATCTGGAGAGTTGTACGTAGCTGAGACCCCCGAATCCTTGCCTGGCCTGCGCCATAGTGCAGCATCCACGTGGCTCCAGCCGTTGCTATTGAGTAGCGCCTCGACCATCTCGGGCTTTTGGCGGCAGATTTGATTAAAATGCTCACCAGGCGTCACCTCAGCTCCGACCTTAGTCGGCGCTGCACGTGGCTCATCCTTGCCTTTTTTGATCACCTGATTAAACGATCGGCACACCTCTAGCATCGCCTCCTTGGTTGCCACGTCATACAATGGCATGTCACGCCATTGCATCGGGCGCGGCTCACGCGCCACACCAGGCAGCAGCTCATAGCCGTGCGACGGGTTGATCAAAAAATACCCGCCGTACCCCCTAGTCTCTAAAAATGCTTTGGGCTTGCCGTCATCTGGGTCGATGTTGCTGGCCAGTTTTTTATTACCTGTGCGCTCAGGATCCTTGCAACGAAATATCAGGTGCTGACCGCCGCTGCGGGTCTGCTGCAACAACGCGTCATCCCAATGATCCGCTAGCCCTGCCTTGTACATACGGTCGCGCAATAGTGCGACTACCTGGATGTCCTCATCGATGTGATTGTGTTTTTCATCGATGTCGATGCAAAACACGTCACCACTCGCGACAGCTATACCATGCGAGTTATCGAGCGGCCACAGCGTGTCGATCTCGATGTCGGTAGCTACACGTGACTGCAGTGGTTTCCACTTCGCCTTCCAGCGCCCCTCTGGGTGCTTCTCTGACGGGTCCTCCCACACTTTAAATCCAGCTGCAATCAGTGGCTCTGCATTTGGTAGTTTGTCGCGGTTGACGGGGAGCGTGCTCACTCCCCATTTTGCAAATTGTTTAGCGACCTCGCGGAATTTTAGCGCTGATGATGCGGACATAGTTATTTTGGGTTGGATTAATTGCTGGTTTGTTGGTTGCTCACTCTGCTATTTTCGCGGGCTTGTGACCGTCTACGGCTGCATTAAGCGAGGGGAGGCTACCACCCCTCCCCTCTAACCAACTACCCTAACTACCAAAAGGATCGTCGACGATCTCGACGTTGTCAACTGGGATCTCAGCTGAGGGCTGTTTTTGCATTGCTGCTGGGACATTTGGAGTGCTAGGCGCAGCCCCCACGGGTGCGCTAAATCCAGCGAGAGCGCTGAGCTGACGTAGGATCGCCTTATTTTCCAGCGGCTTACTGTTGCCCCCCGAGCCAGGCGCATTGATAAACGCGACGCGATACTGGGTTTTGCCGTTGTACTCCTCGCTGTCGACTTTGATGTTGCAGTCGAGCCCTTCGAGGGCCGTGAGCAATCCAGTCTCTGTGACTGCGGTAAAGTCACCGTCCCACGCGGGAAATGCCTCTTTGAGCTCGTTTACCGAGCGCTCTGCGACAGTTTTACCGTCCTTGCCCTGCTTATCGCTAAAATAGCGATAAGCGCGGATGTTATCTCCGCCCTCGGCTACTAGCACCAGGCTGATTTGCGGTGTGCCGTTGCTTGACTCGCCGATAGTTGCTGTTGCGACTGTGCAGTCGTGATATCCTGTTGTAGTGATTTTAGCCATAATATGTATTTCCTGAGTTTTTTTAGTGTAGTTGATTTATGCTGCTGAGTGAGATTTTACGCCTGCGACGAAACGATCTGGATGTGCTACGATCATTTCTAGTGTGCTGACAGGTGCGTCATTAATAGTACTAGTTGCCGAGAGTAGTTTTTTTGCAACTAAAAAAGCGAGGACCTGCTCCTGATCGAGGTCTTTTACAATTTTTTGAATACTCGCTGAGTCCCACGCTAGGGGGGCAACGCTCTTCCCTGCAGGCGTGACGTACAGCCCTGCCAGGTGACCAGGGTCCATAGAGAGCGGGCTACCAAGGCCTGCGCGGTTTTTCGCATCGTATGCAGCGGTGCGAGTGGTGTACATCACCCGCTCGGTACCACCCACAGCCTTCGCTTTGCCGTCTTTTTTGATCACATCGGTATGAAAATTGGCGAAAATAACTGCATCCGCCCACTCTTTGATTAGCGCTGAGCCCCGCTTTTCGCATTTTAGCTCATGGCGATCATACGCCTCACCGCCAGGCTCCTCAAACTTGACCACTTTGGAGTGCGCAAGGATGACGATATTCCAACCGAGGTCGCGGAGGCGGTCGAGGCGAGCCAGGAGCTTATTCTCCTCCTCCTCCAGGAGTTTGTAGCCCTTGCCAAAGCCGTACTCTTCGACGCTCGATTTGTTGTCTCGTTTGAGCATATACTCAACGATGGCGCGCTCAAGCCAGTCAAATGTATCGAGTACCAGCGTGCAGTGAGTACCGATACCCTGCTCTGCGTGTGCGAGCACCTCCTGGAATGTGGCCCAGTCGCGACACTCAACGCGTGCCACGTCTAGGTGATTTGACCCCCCCTCCAGGTCGATAAACAGCGGGAATGGCGCCGAGGCTGCCAGGGTAGTTTTACCCACGCCCTCCACTCCGTAGAGTAGTAGTTTTGCGGGCGCTCTTTTAGTTCCAGTTGTGATTTTCATGGTCGTATTATTTGATTTTTTCGAGAGTTGAGTCGAACGCGTCACACGATTCTGGCGACTTGTTGGCCAGCCAGGTGCCCGCCTCAGCGAGCTCCTGTGGCGATGAGTGCAGCTCTACCAAGCACTCAGCTAAGAGCGACCCCGCAAACGCGGCGGGGGACTCACCTAGGATTAGATCCTCGATAAATTTGGTTTGCTGGCCCGTGGGCTGTGCGCCTAACACGCGCACGGCTTCTGGCCGCAGGCGGAAGTGCTTCTTGGCGCTGGGGCCTTCTGCTGATTTTTGATTCATGGCTGTTTTGGTTGGGTTGAGGGTTATGCGTGCGCTTTTTTAAATGCACGCCATGCTGCTTTAAAGGGGTTGTAGTTGGTGTACGTCTCGTAAGTTTGACCGTCGAGCGCGTGGCCAGGTATGCGTATGGTGGCCTTGCGACGGTTGATTTTATGCGTCTCGTTTTTGATGCCAGCTTTTTGAGCTGCAACTGCGAACGTTTTGCGGAGGGCTTTTACTTTTGTATTTCTCATGATATTATGTGTTGGTATTGGTTTTAGTAAAACATCAGCATTATTAGCAATCCCATCGCTATACTGATGTAAAAATATAGTGCGTTACGCATTACTCTGCTGCACCGTAGTGACGCTCCCATGCCTGCTCTGGCGTGTCGTCGTAGCCGTAGATCTCGCTGAGCTGGATAGCCTGGTCGAGCTGAGCCGTGGTCACGCTAGCGACCGCGGCTTCGGTTTTACCCTCAATGTCCGCGTCGACAAATGAGTTGACGGCTGCTCCGCCGAGTAGTGCTGCGAGGATGAGTGATAGTGTAGTATTCATAATTTTGGTAGTTGATTTTTGGTATAGTTGAATCGATCATTGCTGTCGATATAACTACTATCGCCCAAGCGTGTGTACAATTCAAGTTTTATTTTACTATTTCGGTCCGATTCGGTTCAATTAGCATCTTTTTTACAATTAGACCCACCTCTTAGTTATGCCCTTGTGCACGTCATCGCACTGCAGCGCGCCTGGCAGCGGTAGCTCGTAGAGCGATACCGTCAGCGCTGGTCGCGCACCAAACGCTTTGACTATGCTGAGCTCACTGAGCTGGCCGTCGTCGTACCAATAGCCCAAATCAGTCATCGTATCGAGTATGATTTTGGCCACGTTGTCCGCGTCAGGTTTAGCAAAATGAGGTACACGATCCTGCGATTTTACCGATTTTTTGTGGCCCGCCTGGTATGGCCAGGTGATCACCAGCGTCAGGTGCAACGGGCCTTGGAGGGGGGCATTAGGTACGTACTCCAGCAGCTCGGATTTTATCAGCTTCTTCGCCCGCCCCGCAGGTGAGCTAGGCCTAGCCCCGAATCCTACCGCCGAGAGCGGATATAGAGTCCTGCCCCCGATTTTAAAGCCTCGGCCACGGAGCATAATCCCCAGACTGCCTTGGTGCGTTGCTTTTGGCACCTCAAAATGCGCGTTAAATGTAATTGTCTCACTCATATTTCATTGTTAATGCGAGCTTTGGCGATGTTGTAGTAGTCAGCGTCTAGCTCACAGCCCACGAAGCTGAATCCTTCGCGTATAGCGGCTTTACCTGTTGATCCTGAACCCATGTAAGGGTCTAGGACAATCTGATGGGACAAGGTCAAGTAGTGTGTGTTGATTACTCATGTTGATGTATGCTATTATTGGTTGATGTGGACGAAACGCGTGACTACTTGAAGCGACTCTTTAGACACGTATTGTTGCACGTATAGCCTGTCGGCTATCTTTATAAGCTCCCCGACATTGCTGCTTGTAGATACGAGCTCGAATTGATCCTGGGATACCTCTACGGTATCTAAAGACTCAAAATCGATTTCGTTACCGTTCAGTAGCTGCTCGCGAATGGAGTCAACCGAGTTATCGTCTAGTGTTTTCATCTGCTCTAAGCAGTCGCCGTGTAGTAGGTTTATCATAATTTATATTGTTCCAATTTCAAATTTGTTGTCCTGGTTCTAAGGGACTATATATGCTCCCTCGATTATTGTTAGGTGTATAATTGTCTCCCCGATCACGTCGCCAGGCGATTGATCATCCACACGCCAGACTCTATCTCCGTCGAGACTGACACGGTACGAGAGCAGCGAATCGGTAGTCCCGACAGTGCAGACGTATCTGTCTGCACTGCCTATCTTACCGTCGACGACCTCCGAGGCGTCCTGCGTGTAATAGCGCGGACACCTGGAGAGCGCGCTACCTTTAGTCCAAAATTTCAAGAACTTCGGCTTCATTTTCTTCGGTCTCTTGGGGTTGTTGAAATTCTGGGGCGTCAGGATTGCTCAGCTCCGTATCAGCTTGGTTGAGTAGCTCAGCGTGAGCTATCTGCGCGGGAGTCGCAGCTACGTCATAGTTGAGCGCGCGCATCCAATATCCGAGCCCGACCAGAGACTCCAGGTCGGCGTAGTCACCTGACCTGTGATACACAACTGACGCGCGTTTGAACCCTAGGCGTGTAAATTTGTAGACGATAAAATGGTCATCGTCATGTGCGATAATGTACTCAGCTGTCTGCTCGCCGTTTTTAAACAGCAGGGTGAGCTTGACATCAAAGTTTTGAGCGACGTGCCCCTGGATTACGCCAGGTAGCGGTAGAGACGCTGACTCATCCGCGGGGATGAGGTCGAGTAGTGTATGTGATGTGGTTTTTTTCATGGTTGATTTGTTATAGACCCAGTAGCGGGCACCGAGGAACCCCGCTCCCTGTAGTAGGCCGAGCGGGGCGCAGAGGGCAACAAAAAACCTCCGTACATTAATCCATTTAAATTTAGATCTGGGGGTTTATCGCGTCAGGCAACATCGGTACGATGTGATCGTAAAACGTACGGCTGCGTAGAGCGCTGCGCATCGTAGGGTTAGCCGTACCGTCATCCAGATCAGTGTACGTCCCAGGTAGTAGCGAGACAAACGCATCCAGATTACGGTGCTGTCCGCCAGCTATTGACACCAGATACATACCAAACTCCTCAGTCTCGTCTAGTATGCCAGACTCGATCAGCTCGTCGCGGTACGTGTGGAACATCAGCTCGCTATCGCACATCTCGTACTTGCAGATGTTGGATAGTGCTGAGGTGAGTGTGGCAAATCCGCGGAATACGTCTGACTGGCTAGGGCGGTCAAAGTCAAACATGGCCACGGTGTCCCCTATTTTTAGCTCACCGCGCCACTCGCAGATGTTGACGTAGTCGTCGTTTAAACGGCGTGCTACAGGTAACCCGCGGTACTCAGCGTGATCAATGCCCCCCGAGGCGTCGACTGCGGTGGCTGTGTCGTCCGCGAAGTAATTAGCACCTGCCTGGACGCGATATTCGCCGTCCTGTTTAGTGCGTTTAGTGGTGGCGCGAGAAGGGTGTATTTTGGTATTGCTCATGGTATTGTTTGGTTTGGGTTTGGTTAGGTCGCAGCGATGTGCGATATTGGTACTATCGTGCAACTGTGCGTGCGGATCAAGTTTTATTTTGATTTATTTTAGTTTCTCCGCGGGTTGGTTGTTTATTTTTAGTTAGTTCAGCCCCACCGCAACGTGCCCTGCGCTGCATCGGATAATACAGACAACGCTACTATTATCAGCGCTGCAACTGGGGCGATCTGTACGGCTACGGCTAGTGTTAAGAGTTTCATTTGTGGTTGCTGTAGTCGATGGTGTCCGTGACCGTGCCAGGTAAATGTTGCTGCACCTGGGGGAGCGTGCGCAGCCAAGCGCCTCCTCCGTCGAGTAGCCATGTGGCCATTCGCATCTCGACCTCCAAGGTATCATCCGTGGACAGGTAAGGATCGCGGCCTAGCTCGACACCTAGGTGCCATTTGATCGTGTCATAGATACCCTCAAGTATCGATTGCTGTATGTTGTTGTACTGTTGTAAGCTCATTTTAGTAGTGGGTCGGTTATCAGCCAGATCGCTGGCATACAAATAACATAGCCCAGCAGTGTGGGCAGTTGCAAGTAATATTATGATATTCGTGTGCATTTGCCGCTATTTTACATCTCCTTTACATTCAGGTAAGCAATATACTATGAAAATAAATGAAAAGAGTTGTAAAGCGCTGAGGGTCAATGGTCTACCTAGAGCTTCAGGGCCTGGGAATTTCGGGCGGCCTGACAAGCCGACTTGACTTATGCTTTTACTCTCATAGGATTCGCCTCAAGCGAATCCGTTATGAGAGTAATGCGCTCAATTGATATCATATGAGCATACGCTGCTGACCCATCAACCGCTATCACATGACCAGATCTATACCACTCACGCAAACCGAGCATCAACAGCTCAACCCTAGCGACTCGCGGTACGCGGGTACGCTGTACGGATCTACATTTGAGTCTATCGCGCTAGGTGATACGCTCACATACCTCGGGCGTAGCTACCGTGTGCTCACCATCATCAGCGAGCGCGGGTCTGACGATATGATCGACTACAGTTGCAGAGAGATCGAGGGCCCTGGGCAGTACGACGGGTCGGGTGCCTTAGACATCTCGGATATGCTGTAGCCCTCAGGAGCCCGTACACGTCCGCCTTACCCTTCGGTCAGGCTCCTGTGTCGTAGCGTATGATACAAGAGCTTGTACCTATCAAAGAATGCGAGCGCGGGGCCTCGGAGAGGGGTCGAAGGATAAAAAAGGAATCTTTTTCGTCGGGTGCCGTGGGTGCGGGGTTGAAGTGA
>Ga0208134_1001199_pt1 | contig 15387 bp, 4 predicted proteins | sample VirMetDEL_Mar_31_FD_184515 | JGI IMG/M metagenome (GOLD analysis project Ga0208134, IMG submission 184515) | Aqueous microbial communities from the Delaware River and Bay under freshwater to marine salinity gradient to study organic matter... | ecosystem: Environmental > Aquatic > Marine >... | reverse complement strand
TAACCGCCTGCCCCAACCGCTGCCCAGACACCTGCCCAAATACCGTCGATGTGTCATCTTCGACTTGGACTTGTGTCAGTTCTGGAGGTGCTGGAATGTTGTCAATCTGCGTCTGGATGTTGCTTGTTACGCCATCGACAAAGTTCAATTCAGCAGCCGTCGCTGTCACACCATCCAAGATGTTCAACTCGGCGGCGGTCGATGTCACGCCGAGATTGGCGAGCGCGGTCGCGGCGTTATTCAGATCCGAAAGGTTGTTTGCCGCCGCAAGGAAGCCTGCCGCGTCCAGAACGGCCAAACTCCAAACGCCTGCCGCGCGGATCTTCAACTGATCAATCGTGCTGTTGTAGTAGATCTGCCCGTCAACCAGCGGATCGCCGTCATTGTCCACCGTCGGATCTACGGTTTTCGATCCAAGGTAAATATCATCGAAGCTGTCGAACGACGCCGCCGCACTGGCTGCGCTACCTGCCGCTGCGGTTTCAGATAAACCTGCCGCAGTCTCGCTTGCTGCTGCCGCTGTTTCAGAAAGACCAGCCGCCGTCTCAGATGCCGCTGCATTTGTTTCGCTAATGCCCGCTGCCGTCTCGCTTGCCGCCGCTGCCGTCTCGGAAAGACCAGCTGCCGTTTCGGAAGCAGATGCCGCTGTCTCGCTTAAACCCGCTGCTGTCTCAGATGCCGCTGCATTTGTTTCACTCAGCCCAGCCGCTGTCTCACTGGCTGCCGCGTTAGTTTCACTGACCCCTGCTGCCGCTTCACTGGCTGCAGCATTGATAGCAGCTGCCGGTGCCGCCTGTATGTCCGCGATGTTATCAGCGGCGATGGTCACATCTGCGGCAATGCCTGACACAGTGCTCACATCAGAAGAGATACCGGCAACCGTGTTGAGGTTCAGCGTCAAGGCATCAAGATCGACGACGCCAAAGGAGTCGATCTTGAGGGCTCGGTCGAGCTGCTCCCCTTGGTCTTGGGCGATCCGTGTCAGTGCATCGAGCTGATCCTCCAGCAGGTTCGGGATTACCGCCCCACGGTTCTGTAGATCGAGGGTCTGTTCCAGCGGCGACGCCCGCCGAATGATAACTTGCTCTGCCGCCGTAGGGGCAGTGACAAAGGTGACTGTGCCGCCGGATGCCTCCCCGACGCCAGCCACAGAGTAGTCTGTGGTTATGGTCTTGATCGTCAGTACATTGGTAGCGGTGGTCAGTACCTCGACCACGAGGTCAGTCTGCGCCTCGATCACGAAGCCGTAGCTGAAAGCTACCGTAGCACCATCACCGGTGTACGGGCCAGAGCTGGGCGTTTGAACAGTGGTGGTCATCTTGATGGCTCCTTTGCCAAGGTGGTAGCATTATTCCCGTTCTGGGGCTAGTCCCAAGGCCACACGGCCAAGCTGGGTAGATGGGTCGTCTGCCACGAGGGCGCGTATGATCTTCTTCATCTGCCCTGTCGGTAGCATGAAGGGCGTGGCACCGGCGTCGAACGCAGCGAGCGCGTCGTTGAGATCGCCCTCGCCAGAGGCGATATCGATAGTGCCGGAGGCGCCCTTGGCCAGTAGGTCAGCGAAGTCAGACAGAGGCACGGAGCCGGTGCCATACCCGCTGACATACGAGGACACCGGTCGCGTGACCGGATGCAGTCCGAGGACTTCAGAGCCGACGATCGACGCCAGCCACTTGCCGGTGGGCTCGTCATCATCCCGCTCGTCGCCGATGGCGCGGTAGGCAGTGACCAGTGCGGCCTCAATCGCGAACAGCTGGATCATGCTGCCTGTGAACAGCAGGGTCTCCATGGGGCTATTGAAGTCGGTGCGCCCTTTGGCCTCGACAGCGGCGTTGTACTTCGAGTGGACGTAGGATGCGAGCATCGTGAAGGTCTTGATGTACTCGGTGCGGCGCGCGCTGTTGCTGGAGGTGCCCCGCTCAAACGAGGCACGGTTCAGGAATGAGCCAGATCCGCTGGCGCGGTCGACTGCGTTCTCTGCCAGACTGACCGCGTCGGCCTCACTCTTGCCCTCTCCGCGCGCCTTCTCGAAGGCCGCGATGAAGACAGGGATGTCCACCGTCCAATACTGGATCTGCCCGATGGGTGCCAAGGACATCGACGTGATCAGGTTGGTCCACCGGTTTAGTGGGCCAGAGGCAGCGGTCTCCGCGGTGCGTGCCTCGCGTGCGAACTCGTTGACCTCGCGGTTGACGGCGCGAACGCGCAGGCGCATGTGCGCGGAGTTGGTCTGGATGAAGTTGTTCCAGTAGCTCGCGCGGCCCATGTACTTGGTGTAGCCAGAGGCGAGATCGCGGTTGCCCACAACCACACCGGCTTGGATCGCACCGAATGGCTGCAGGATCAGGGTCGCCAGACTGAAGCCGATGTACTTGACGGTCAGCGCCTTGCGCGCGTAGCGCATCACCGCGCCCATGCTGTCAGCGCTGATGCTATCACCAGCGGCTGTGTCGACGAGCCACGACCGCAGCGCGTCCAGATCCGACGGTCTGCCAAACTGGTTCAGGGTCTGGCCGATCAGCGGATTGTTCAATACCTTGACGGCGTGATTGATTGGCTTGCGCATGGCGAGGTCGTGCGTGATCTTCATGATGTGGTTCTCGGCCACACCAAGGTTCAGGTCCAGCGCCATGCCGGTAGAGTTGAGGCGTTCTTCTGTATGACCATGTCGGGTCTGCGCTTTGCCATGGCGACCACCGGTCGCGTCTTTGTAGGCATCGTCAGATCCGTTCAGGAAGGACGCGATGTTCAGGTCTCTGTCGTACTGGATCGGGTAGTACCCGCCCTTGACGAAGTCGGGCGCGTCCACCTGCAGCACAGCCTGTACCTTGGCAGGCACCACACCGGTGACCTCGCGCTCGAGCTTGGAGATCTCTGGCCAGAAGCCGTCGATGTGATCCCACATGTCCTGCACGAACCGCCAGTCCTTCTCGGTCAGGCGCGCCTTCAGCGCGGCGTTGACGCGGGTTGCGTCATAGGCACCATCGCCTTGTACACCTTCGACGTCTGTCAGGCGCTGGAAGTTTCCGGCGTTGCCGCTGTTCAACGCGATCGACAGTAGGCCTGCCTTACTGAATGTGGCACCCAGCTCGGGGACGTAGATCCCGTGCTTGCGCTTGTCGTTCAGCGCGCGGATCTCTTTCTTGGAGTAGTGCTTGCTGTAGACCTCCTTCAGGCGGACGGTCTCCTGCTCACGGCGCTCTTCTACCGCAGCCGCTGCACGCTGCAGTGGGCGGAAGATGTAGCGCATGGCGGGGCCGTTATCCTTCCAGCCATCCATCCGCCGGATGGTGGTCAGGGCGGTCTCGATGTTCTGGTTCAACGCGCCCAAGAACTTGGGCAGGCCGCTTCGCTGCCCGCTCTCGCGGTCAGGTCGCGGTGTGCCCTTCATGCTGCGCGCCATCTCGAGGGTGATCTCGTTGACCATCTCGCCGTACATCAGGGTCTCGTTCTCGAGGTAGGACTTCTTCACGCCCTTACCGGCGTGGATCAGGTTCTCGATCGTGTCGACGACCATCTCCATCTGATCGACGGTCAGCTCGTTGTAGTTAACCTTGCCTGCCCCAGCGCGTGCCAGAACGGTGGGCGAGATCGACAGCTCGCTGCCCATCCCTGCCTCGTCGATGTCCATCTGGAACTGCGCTAGCGCCTTGCGCTCACGCTTCATGGTGACAAGCTCTGCCTTGGTGCGCTGCACAAAGTCATACTGCTCGAGCAGTGCGTCGACCTGATCCATGTAGGCCGGATCAACCTTCTCGCGCTGCTTCTTGGTCTGGGCCTTCTTGAACTTGACCCGTGCCTTGTCGAACGTCTTGGCTCGCTCGCGGGCAACTGTGTACATGTGATCGTTCAGCAGCTGCTGGCGCTTGGCGTCGGCTGCCTTGCGCATGGCCTCCATCCCGCCTGCGTTTGGCGTGCCGTCTGCCAGACGGACGACCTTGGCGAGCTGGGCCTGCGCCTCGCGCGCAGCCTTGCGCGCGGCCACAGCGAACTGGCGGTAGTTACCCGCCTGCTGCACGTTCATCTCGCCGACCAGCTGTGTGGCCCGCTCCTTGGCCGCGCGGTTCATGACGGTCCACGAGCTGGCTACGCCCCCGCTGGCCTTGACGAGGGTGGCGGCTTCACGCGACACCCGCTCGGTGCGGGTCGGGTTCTTCAGGGCAGCCTCTGCGTTCTCACGCATCTCTGCCTCTTTCAACGGTGGTGCCAGCTTGTTGGCTTCCTGCCGTGCGTTGGCTTGGGCCTGCTCTTCGAGCGGGCGCACCGTGCGCAGGGTCTGCACCATATCGGCGCCATTGCGGTAGCCGAACATGTCGGCCACCTGATCAGGATCTGCGCCGTCTTTGACATAGATCAACTGCTTGGCCTTCAGCGCCTTGAGGTCGTCCAAGATCGCCTTGCCGAACATATCGATCAGCGTGTCACGGTCGAGGCGTGCGCCCAGACCGAAGTCGTTGTCCTTGTCGCCGAGGGCGGCGATCAGCACATACTCGCGCTGCTCTGCCAGATCCTCGCGCGCCTGCACCAGCGCGCGCTTGTACTCGGCCTTCCACTCTTTGCTTTGCTTCTTGCGCTCACTCTCCATGGCGACATTCAGCAGCTTGCCCTGTGCCTCCGCATCACCGCGCTCGGCCACCCGCTTGTAGGTGTCCCACTCGCCTTGGGTCATGTAAGGCGGTTTCTCGGTGAACAGATCCAGATCTGCGTTCTCCATCTGGGTGACCGCGATCTCCTGATCAGTGGCCAGCAGCCGGTCCATCACGCCACGGATCTCAGGGCTTGGCTGTGTGCCTGCGCCAACGGCGGTCTTGTAGACCTCGGCCATCCACAAGGCGAACTTGCGGAACACGGTCTTGAGTGAGGGGCTGGGTGCCTTGCCCGACATCAGGTAGTTTTCCCAAGCCTCGGCCCATGCCTCTTGCTGAGCGGTGGTGTACGGGCCGTTGACCGGCTCGCCGGTGACCTCTTCCATCCACGCATTCACGGTGGCCAGATCGTCGACGATCGACTGCGGTGCGCCATCGCCTTCACCGATCACGCGCATGACCTCGATCAGGTAGTGCCCGAACTCATGCGCCATGGTGGACGGGTTAGCCTGCTCGAACAACTGGATCAGGCTCTCGCCTGTCTTGACGTTGTCAGGCAAAGTGATCCGGCCCAGTGCTCCCTCGAGGGTCTGATCCAGAGTGCGCTGCTGCGTAGGCGGCTGCTGCTGCTGCGTGACCTGATCGTTGCGCTTGGCGATGACTAGCACTTCACCGTCGTTGTTGTAGACCAGCAGGCCATCGAAGTCGCGCATCTGGCGCTCCAGCGACATGCTGTTCTGCAGCCAGTAGACGTCGGTGTCTGTGTCGACAGGGCCGACGATCAGCGGGTTCTCGAGTGCCACGGTAGCCTCGATCACACGCGGTGTGCGACCAGCTGCCTTGGGCGCGCGCATGGCGTGCTCGACGGCCAGCCCACGGCGGCTGCTCATAAAGATCATACCATCGCTGAACTCATCGAAGTCGTTGATCGTGCCATGATACACGCGCAGCGGTTCGCCTGTCTCGGCGATCGTGATGGTGCTTGGGTCGTAGTCTTTCGGTGCGCTCTGGTCGAACGTGCGCGGCCCAGCTTTGCCCTCGGACCATGTGAACTCCGGCATCAGGCCGGTCTTCTGGTCAGCGAAGATGGTGTCCTCGACCTTGGCGGTACGGTTGTTCTCGCCGTGCGGGCCGTAGTTGAGCCAGCTGTTCTGGCCCCGTGTCTCGGTGGTGATGGCCGCAACAGCAGATCCGGTGAACAGGCGGACGTGTGCCTGCCATGCGTTCTCTTCACCGCGTGCGCGGAAACCGGCGAACTCGAGCCCGTGGCCGAATGCGTCGTGAACGGCACGGAATAGGTCGTTTGCGTACACTGGCTGTGGGGTGCCGTCTGGACCCATGGTCCACTGGAAGCCGGTGTCTGCCAGCATTGGGTTGTCTGCAGGGTCGAAGGCTTGGTCAGATCCGAAGCCCTCGTCTGTGGCGAACACGCCCATGCGCTTGTCGTTGCGTAGCTCGAACATGGCGTTGAAGGGAGAGGAGGCGTACTCCTGTCCCTCTGGGCTGTTCAGGTCAATGAAGTAAAACTCATAACCGTCAGCGATCAGCGCGTTGTACTGCGCGACCGTCTGATCGATCATGTTCTGGTAAGCCTCGGCCACGACCGGATCTTGCGGGTCGTGCTTCATCTTTTCGTATGCGTCAGCAATACGGGTAGCGCGCTCTGCGTCTACTTCGACGAACTCGTCTTGGCGCTCGAGCCAGATGCCGTTGTCGGCGGCGTACTTTTCAGCGACTGCAACGAGGCGTGGGTCCGGTCCCGAAGTGCCTCTGACTGTCGGCGCGCCTTCGAGAGCCGGTAGTTGCCGTCCTGCTTCTCCTCCTCCAGAGTAACGCTCTTCGGGTTCTTGTATTCCACGCTCTATTCCTCCTTGGTCGAACGAACGGGTGGCGCCGGACTGATCGGCTGCCGGTCGATCGGTAACATTCTGGTCGATGCCATTCTTGACATCAACTGGTCGAACTTGCTCGGGGTCGACGGCTGTGCCGAAGTCCCCTGCGACTGTGCTGAGGGCGTCGAGGCTGACGCCTTCTTGGAAGTACCACGGTTCATTGCCCGCCTCCGTAACTCTAAATCTGCCGCGAGGGACGACCCCCGCCTTTGGTTTCTTGATCTCTGTCAGGAACTGGTTGAACGACGCGACGTCGAACTTGTACAGCCCCAGCGGTGGTTGGTCTGGGCTGGCTGACGGAACCTCGTAGAGGAAGTAGCTCTGCCCGTCTGCGTCAATACCATATCGGGCACCGTATGCATAGCTGCCATATTCGCCCTCTTTGGCGGTGACGCCCCCAAGGGGTTGTTGGTCGCCCTTAATCTGGCGGAGGATGGCGTCGATCGTACCATGGCTAGCTTCTTGCTGCGATGCAGCGACCCACGTCTCCCAGTGGTAGCGTCCGATGCTGGCAGCGTCAGGCCGTCCGACCTCGGTGTAGATCGCGTCGATGCGCGCAGACAACGACTGCTCGATGGCTTCGTAGATCATCAGGCCGCGCACACCGTTGGTCAGGCTGGCAAGGCCAGATCCTGTGACGGCCTTGCCGTCGACCTTGTAGCCGTCATAAAGATTTATACCGTCGAACCGGCCATCGTTCCACAGGTTACGGATCTGGACGCGGTCCAGTACCATGACGTCTGTGAAGCCTGCGACCAGTAGCGTGAACGACACGACCTTGTTGTCGATGCCGACGCTCTCACCGATGCGCGCAAACTCACGGCGCACCTGCTGGCCGGTGGCCTCTGGGTCGCCCATCATGTCGTGCAGCACCTGCAGGCGGGACCGGCCATCGCCGCTGTCCTGCGACATGCGGGTCAGGAAGTCGCGCCCGAAGGCGTTGAGGTTATGGATCGCGCCCGAGCCAGACTGCCCGCTACCCTTCGGTGCGGTGGTCGCGGCCCATGCATAGTAGGCATCGAGATCAAGTTCGCCTGCTGCGGCCTGCTCGATGAAGGTGGCGATGCCATCGAAGGCATCCAAGAACAGGCTTTCCTGCGTGTATGGCGACACCCCGCGCGACAGGAACGACCACAGGAACAGCTTGCCTGTCTCAGCGATCGTGACCTCACCACTGGTGTAGGCCTCGCGGAACTCGCGTGCGTTGTCGAAGCCGTGGTCGGCATCCTCGATCTGTCCGTCGGACAGTGTCTTCAGCATCTCGACGGCACCGCCGCTGTTGATGTCAGACAGAAATTTGTAGGGCGGCGCCGGTACATCGGCGCTGGCCAGTGCGTCGCCCATCATGGCGTTCCATGCACCTGCAGAGGCAGCTGGGTCAGGGTGACGGGATTGGACCTCGTCGACGCCCTGCAGCTGGCGGTCTGCGTTTGCGTTGTTCGTCTTCGCCAGCACCACCGCCTTCACGCGGTCAGCTGGGGGTGGCGCTGTAGTGGAGCGCAGGTGAGGCATCAGGCCGTGCTTGTTGCCGCTGTTGGCAGGCTGTGAGCCACGGATCTTTGGCGGTGCTTGGTCGTACCGGCGGGACACGACGTCAGCCGCCTGTCGCTGGCCCAGTGCGGTGGTGCCCTCGATGTTCAGCTGGAACTGATCGAAGACGCCCATGTCGCCTGTGCGCTGCGCCAGTGTGCGGACGGCAGCGGACTGAAGCGTGGCGTTGGCGGATGCCTCGGCGTTGCTCATGCCTTCGCGCTTCATGGCGAGGCGTCGCTCGGTGCGCAGGTCTGATGTGCGCTGGTCCAGCTCTTTGATCTGCTCCGCGTTGAATTTGCTTTCGGCGTTGGCTTCAGCGACGAGGTCTTGGAAGTTGCGCAGCTGGGCTGGCGTGTACCCATTGGCCTGCGTGGAGCTGTTCTCGAGCAGGGTCTGACCTGTCTCTTTGCCAGCGTAGTTTGCCGCCCAGTCAGTCTGCTTGACCTGCACCCGACCACCTGCCTCGATGGCGGTGTCCAGCGCTTCCTGCGTGACGCCCAGCGTCTCGAGATCCACGGTGCCAGCAGCGACAGCGTCCTGCAGCGTCGATGGCTCGACGTACATCCGCCCACTGTCTGTGCCGATTGACTGCAGGAACTCACGCCACTTCTCAGGCGACCGCTCCCGCATCTTGATGTTACCAGCCTGATCTTGGATCTGCTGCAGCACGCCATTGCTCACGCCATCGCGCTGCGCCTGCTCATTGCGGCGAGCCTGTGCTGCCAGTGCGGGGACTTCCAGAGTGGCGGTCATCGGACCACCGACAAGGGCACCGACCGCAGCTGAGGTCAGGTATTTCTTAATGCCGTCTTCGGTCCACTCGAGCTCGCCATTGCCCCAGTCAACCAGCATGTCCTGCATCATCTCGGCCATACCCTCTTCGAGGGCACCACCAAGCAGCACGGTACCTGCCTGCGCAGGCAGTGAGCGCGCACGGAGCGCTTGGATCATCAGGTCTTCAGAGATGTCAGCGAAGGGGCGGCGAAGGACACGGCCAACAGGGCCGAGGAACTCAGTGGCTGCGAACAGGGGCGCGACGATCAGGCCCTTGGTGTGGGTGTCGCGGCTGTAAAATGCGTCTGGGCCATCCTCGAGGATGTCTCCTTTGACTGCCTCGCTGTAGCCCGTGGTGAGGCCTTGACCGCCCAGTGCCATCAGGCCCAGCTGACGGCCACCGGCGACACCAGCGACGAGGGCTGGTAATGCCAGAGCTGTGGACTGAATGCCGTAGAAGGCGATGATCTCGGGGATGTTGTCGACCGATAGCTCTGGCCCCTGCGGGTTCTCGGCTGCCATCAGGGCGACCATCAGTGCGGCTTCGCGCACCTCTTCGTCGCTGTCGCCGAACGCCTTGGTCATGTCACCGATCAGCGTCTGGCGCTGCTCGTCACTCGCGTTGAGGAACGATACCATGCTGCCGGTGTCTTCATCGAACATCAGGCCGGACGTAAGGAAGCCGCGCGCGTTCAGCTGGTCTGCGGTGGGTTGGCCGCCGTCCATGATCAGGCGCATCGTGTTCAGCGTCTCGACGGCCTCGACCGCACGGGAACTTGCGCTCACACCGCGCACAGTCTGGAAGACGCCAGTACCGATCTTGGTTGCGCCCTCGAGCGAGCGACTGGTCAGGTTCTGTAGGTCGTCGCGGCGGTTCCAGCCGAACAACTCTTTCGAGCTGTCGGCCAGCCACTTCTGTGCGTTCTCGAAGAAGCCCAGCTCAGGCAGCTCGTCCTGTGCCAGTGCGGCGTTGGTGGTGGACTGGTTCACGAAGTTGCGCAGATCAGGCCGACCTGACAGCGCCTTGGTGTCGTAGTCTGAGCGCTGGATCTGCTGCAGCGCAGCCGGATCTTGCATTAGCGCGTCGGGGTCAAGCCCTGTGGACGGCGCTGTGTTCAGCGCCGAGACAGCCGTGTCCGGTGAGGGAGCGTCAAACAACCGGCGGCTGGTACGCTCTGACGCGCCCTTATCCAGATCGTCAAACATTGTACCGAAGCGGTTGCTGTCCATTAGTTGTTCCCTACGTCTTCTGGCGGATAGAGCTGCAAGAGCGTGATCACTTCACTTGGTGATGGTGCGGCCCTGTTTAGACGGAACAGGCCCTCATACACAAGCTTGAACTCCTCCGGCGTAACCTTGTGGTTCACCGGACCAGATGGCGTGGTGTATGTCAACTCGAGGTCAACCTGACCATCGAGGAACTCGCTGATGTCCTGACTGTCTGCGGCCTGCAACACAGTCTGGAAGTCGGCGCCCCTCTTCTGATCATCGTCACCGAAGAGACCGGCGGGGTCGAAGTTGGCCACCGTCGTCTCTGTTGCGAGCTGACGAACCGTTGCATACAGCTGGCCGTCAGAGATCTTGGCCCCGTTGTTGTTGGCAGCGTGAGTGCGGGTGACCATCATGGCCTGCTGAAGCAGACGGTTCTGGATAACCTTGTCATCAATATCGGACGCGACCGCGACGTCAGTAACCAGAGTGTTGACGGCGCTCCGGCTCCACTCCTCGACCTCGACTTCAGGTGGCGGTTTACGCAGCTCCGCGTCCATGCGGGTCTGCTCGCGCAGGTAAGACTTCATGTCCCCATTGCTAAGCTGATCGCCGTACTGGGCGATGAGGTTTCCGTCGACGAATGCCTGTGGGTCTTCTTGGATCTGGCGCTCGATCGTTTGGACCGCCGTTGTCTGCGTCTCAATGTCGATACCCTTCTCCTGACGCTGCACCCAGTCGCGTACCGTCTCGATCTTTGTGCCCAGCGCTTCGACCACCCCGTCAGCGGCCAGCGCTTGGGCGAGGTCAAAGGGGGCACCGTCGCGCACCGAGGTCTCGTAATCGGTGATGATGGCAGTGGCCACCTGATTGGACAGGCGCTCGTCGGCGCGGTACTGCCGCTGCCGTTCGCCGTCCAGTGCCTCGAAGGCAGCTGCGCGCACGCGGGGGTCTGTTTCTTGGGCGATGCGCTCATCGGCGGTCATGCCCCCTGCGCTCGTGCCAGAGAACTTGTTGTAGTAATCGGTCAGGCTGGTGCCTGCGGTGCGTTCGCCATTTGGCTGCACATAGCTGTCATTGGGATTGTACCGACCGCCGCTGTTGATGAAGCGGCGCATGCCGCCCTGCCCACCGAGGTGTGCCACAGCACGCAGGCCGTCGCGGCTGTAGCCACGGTTCAGTGCGCCTGTCGCGTCGATGGCGCGGTCGATGTCCTTGATGTGCCAGTCCAGCGCAGCGCGCTGGGTATCAGCGTTCTCTGCAGTCGAGAACTCGGCCAGCGTCATCCCTTGAGGGACAACACCTGCATCGATCATCTGGGCCAGACGGGCTTCTCCGACGCCGCCCAGACCAGAGAAGGTACGGCCATCGTCGATCGTGACCGTTGCGTCAGCACGACCACTGCTCTCGCTGCCGATCATCTTGTTGACGAATGACGTAACCGGCGTGCCCCGTTGTGGGTCGCCGACCTGAAATGCTGGTGTGCTGGTAGCCACGGATGTGTCGGACAATATCCGCGCCTTGTTGGCGATGATGTTACCCTCGTTCTGATCGATCCACTGGTCAGCATAGGTCTGATCCATGGTGCCTGCGTCGACCTGCTCCTGCAGGAACTCTTCCACCTGATAGGGGGCGTTCTGCAGCAGGCGGTCTGCGCGTGCAGCAACGATCTTGGATGTCTCTGCCTGCACAGCCTCGGTGACTGCCTCTGGGGTCTGCCCCTCGGCCAAGTCTCTGGCCGCAGTTTCGGCAGTGAGGAGGGCGCTGTTGAACTCGCTGTCGTCATTCCAGAATGTGGATGCGCGGTCAGTGGCGCGTTCGATGGATGCGGCGATCTGGCCCTGCTCGGCAGCGTCAAGCTGCGCGCTTTCGTGCCCAGCGGCCCTGTTCCAGCCCGCCTGCGTGCGGCCTTCCATCAGCCGCTCCATCGCATTGCGGCCACTGCCGGTGACAGTGCTGAAGTTGGACAGGATCTCCTCGCGCTTCGCCGCTGCCATCTCTGAGTAGCGGTCGGTCAGGCCGTTGGCGTCAAGGCCTTGAGCGGTGTACAGCCCGCTCTGCGGATCGGCGACCTGCTGTTCAAAAGTGTTCCACTCAGCCTCGGCCTGCCTCAAGGCCACACGGTCGCGCTTCTGCGCGATCTGTGAGTTGAGGCTGGCGACGCCAGACGCGATCCCCTGAAGGTCGCGGAATGTCTGTCCCTTGTCAGTTGGGCTGACGTTCTGGAAGACTGGGTTGAGCGCGTCGACGGTGATGCTACCGACTTCTGCGCCACGCTGTGCTGGTATCTTCATAGCTTATCCAAACAAAATGTCGCCGCTGCCAGCAGCAGCATTGAGGCCTGCGCTGGCTGCAGAGAAGAACGGGTTGATGCTCTTTGCTTGAGCCTTGAATTGACCGGCCTGCGCGGTGAAGTTTGCGCCCTGATCCTTGGCCCGCTGCTCTTCGCGGTCGATGTTTTTCTGCAGGCGCACAATATCCAGCTCGCCTGCCTCGGTCATGGACATGACGAGATCCTGTGGCAGGGTGCCTTCCTGATCCACGACCAAGCCCGCCCCAGCGGCGCTGGCGCGGATGTTACTGAGGGCACGGATGGTCGCCTTCTTCTGGTCGGCGATGGCGTCTTTGCCTCGATCGACCACATCGGCAGCATTGCGCTTGGCGATCGCGGCGTTGGCTTTAGCCTGATTTGCCGAGAACTTGGCGTTGGATTTGTTCGCTTGCGCGCCTTTGTAGGCACCATAAGCGGAGACGCCGACTGCCGCACCCGCGACGAGGGTGGTAGCGGCGATGCCGGTGGCGGTTGCGATGGCGGTTACGACGAACGCCATGCTAGAGCACCTCCGCTACATGCTCGAGCAGCTGGATCTGCCCGTCGACGATCTGCTGGTCGGTCCACTGGTTGCTCTTGTCGACCAGTGTGTTCTCCAGCGTCTCGATGTCTGTCTCTGATGTCGAGTAAATGTTCTGCACCAAGCAGTCCTCGAGGGTGTAGACCAGCTTGCGACCGGCGGGTGACAGGAACATATCCGGCCCTTCCTTGAGAACAGGCTCGCCAGCGCCGGTGTAAACGGCCATCTTGCCGCGCACCAGATTGGTGAGGTGTTCGCTGCGGTGGGCGTGGCCCAGAGCGATCGTGCCTGCAGGGATAAACACAGCGCGGACGTAGACGTTGGGGCCGAAGTGATGGCTAACAGGACAGGTGATCTGCTCCTCCTTCAGCATGTGAGGTACGAGTTCGTCGAGTGAGGGCTCTACAAGGGTCAGCATTAGTTGCCTCCAACAATCACATCAGGGACCAGAGCCAGAACGCTTAGAGGCAACGGTGACCTCTGCTCCAGCACTGTTTGTTTAGTCTTAGACCAGTCTCCCTTCAAAGTCACGTCGATGTCTTCACTGACAAGATCGAGAGGCTGGCCGTACAGCGCAGGCAGGCCGAAGGTGGCTTCGCGCATCTGGTCCACTGAGGGGCCGGTCCACAGCCCAAGGCTGCGGTACACCTGAACCGTCAATCGGCTGATGTTCTTTACGCGGCCTTCTGAGGTGCGGCCACCGTCGGCGTAGGTCGTCAACGGCAGTGTGATCAGACGAGAGAAGTAAGGCAGGCCGATGTGCACACGAGACGCGGGGCTCTGCAGCGTGATCGCGCCGTCCGTGACCACCAGATTTTCTTCGACGTACCCGTTGGCGGCTACCACGACAGTGGCCCCCTCGAGGTGCCACAGGCCAGAGATAGTGGTCACTGCCTTGCGGACGTCTCCGTGCGCGGAGTAGGCCGCGAAGGTTGATCCGTCGTAGCCTGACCCCGCGAGCTGGAGCTCAAAGGTATCAGCGGTGGCGTTGGCTACGACAAAGCCCGTGCCGTTGTAGTCAATGCTCAGCGCCTCGCCGGTGTTCGTTTCAGTGCTCGCCTCTTGGACGCCGCTGATGTCGACTGTGTCGCCATCAGTGAAGCCGTGACCAACAGCGGTGACGACCACAGGGTTGGCTGCAGTCATGCCGGTGATGGTGACCGGCACATCCAAGGTCAGCCCCGCGTCAACGAAGAAGGCATCGCTGAGCTCTTCGAACTGGCGTTCGTCTAAGCGCTCAAGGAAAGTGACCGTGTTGCCATCGATCACGCGCTCCACCAGCATGTAGACTACGTCGAAGTCCCCTTCTCGAATGGATGCCGTGGATTTGTAATGGCCACGGGTGCTGGCTCTGGTCCATGCGTACACATCTTGGTCCGGCTGGTAAGTCAGGAACAGGGCCGACCCGTCGTCCATGACAGCGAAAGCGCGTGCGTCTGGGGAGGGCGCATAGTCCCAGTCGAGGATCTCGCGTCGGTCAAACAGGTGGCGCGCCAGTACGCTGATGTCACGGCCCACGAACTTACTGGCCCCGATCTCGAAGCCGAGGTCGCGGACAAACTGACCGGCGCTGACGAACAGCGCCACGGTACCAGCAACGATGGGCCGCAGTTTGGTTGAGCCATGGTAAGACTGGGGAGAGACGGACAGGCCGGTGGGCGTGATGACGTTGTTGGCCCCGCCCAGTACGCGGTACTCGCCGCCTGACGTCAGGAAGATGAGATCGCTCAGAGGCAGGATGTGTTCAATAGAATTGATCCGCCGAGCTGCGATCGAGGCCGTGATGGCGTCGTCATCGAGAGGCGGTCGTGCCCGCGAGAAGTTGTCGAAGTGGCCGGTTTGCGATAGCCAGAAGCGGTTCGGAAAGTTGTTACTGTTCGCAAAGATCCGGCGCTGCTGGAAGAAACCGGTTGTAGACGGGCTTAGGTTACCGGCGCCTGCTAGATCTACAAACGGGTCGCGGAAGACAGGCGGCGTCAGAGAGTAGTCTGGAGAGATGTTGTTGTCTTCAAACGACGTACCGTCGGTTAACCCGATCTTGCCGAACACGCCGCCGTTGTCGCTGGCATAAACCGTGTAGCTGTCAGCCCCCTCCACAGAGGTCCAGTTGATCGTGTTGTCCCAGTCTGACTGCGCACTCGAGTAGGCTCTGGTGGACAGCCGGTCTGCGACGCCTCCGCTGACATAGGCGGATAGAGAGGTGGTATCCACAGCTGTGTTGTCCAAGAACTTCAAACTGAGCTGGGTCGCACTGATGGAGAGCACCGAGAACCGGAGCCCGTTGAGCTCGGTCATGCCGACGATGCCTGCCAAGGCAATCTGCGCGCCGTCTTCAAACCCGTGGCCCTCGGCGAACGTAACCACAGGCGGCGCTGCCTGCGTGATGCCGGTGATGGTGACAGTCGCCCCATTTGTGCCCCGCAGGCTTTCCTCATCATCATCTGCGGCGGTCGCGGTGACGGTGTATTCCCTTGGGCGGATCAGCTTTTCCCAAGCCCCGCCGCTGGTGTACGCGGTGAAGCCGGTGCTATCCACATCACC
>Ga0208134_1001196_pt1 | contig 15395 bp, 8 predicted proteins | sample VirMetDEL_Mar_31_FD_184515 | JGI IMG/M metagenome (GOLD analysis project Ga0208134, IMG submission 184515) | Aqueous microbial communities from the Delaware River and Bay under freshwater to marine salinity gradient to study organic matter... | ecosystem: Environmental > Aquatic > Marine >... | reverse complement strand
AGTTATTACAAGCTGAAGCACAGTTAGAAGCTGAAAAAATGCAACAAGAAGTTGAGTATAAAAAACAACTAATGCAGTTAGAGTTTCAAATGAACATACAGTTGAAAAACCTAGAGGTACAAGGCGCAAAATCAAGAGAAAAAGAAAAAGAGGATAGAAAAGACGAAAGAACAAAAATACAAGCTACACAACAATCAGAAATGATTGATCAAAGAAAGACTGATAAACCACCTAAAAACTTTGAGTCCGCAGGTAATGATATACTAGGTGGAGGATTCAACATGGGTGCTTTTGACCCTAGGTAAATTTATTAATTATTATTATATTATATTATGGAAGAAAACAAAGAAAACGTAGTCGAAGAGACTACACAAGAAAACGTTACTAAAGTTGAGATTAAAGAAACACAACAAGATGATAACATTACGAAAGTAAACTTAGATAAACCAACAACACCAAAAGAAGAAAAAGATGAAGTTAAAAAAGATAACGCTGACGACAGCGGAGTGGTTGCAGAGTCTGAAGATGCCGAGCCCACAGAAAAACAAGAAGAAGTACAACCGGAAGCAGAAGCACAAGAAGCTCCAGTATTAGAAGAAGTTACTGAAGAAGAACAAGAAGAACCTGTAGAAACCACAGTTGAAGAAGTTGAAGAAGCTGTAGCCGAAGCAGAAGCTACTGGTAAACCGCTACCAGAAAATATTCAAAAGCTAGTAGACTTCATGGAAGAAACTGGTGGTGATATAAATGATTATGTAAAAATTAATCAAGATTATAGTAAGTTAGATGATGACTCTTTACTAAGAGAATATTATAGACAAACAAAACCTCATCTAAACGCAGAAGAAATTAACTTCCTTATGGAAGATTCATTCTCTTACGACGAAGAAGAAGACGAAGAAAGAGATATACGAAGAAAAAAATTAGCGTTAAAAGAGCAAGTTGCCGACGCTAGAAGCCACTTGGACGGGCAAAAGTCCAAATACTATGAAGAAATTAAAGCTGGAAGTAAGCTCACAACTGAGCAGCAAAAAGCTGTAGATTTTTTTAATAGGTACAACAAAGAGTCAGAAGAGACTAAAAAAATAGCTGAATCAAGTAAATCTAATTTTTTAAATAAAACTAATAAAGTTTTTAACGATAAGTTCAAAGGTTTTGAATATAACGTCGGTGAAAAAAAGTATAGATTTAACGTAAACAATGCTAATGAGATTAAAGAAGCTCAAAGCGATATTAATAATTTTGTCAAAAAGTTTTTGAACGAAAAAAATGAAATGTCAGATGCCGCGGGTTATCACAAGTCTTTATATACAGCAATGAATGCCGATGCTATTGCAAAACACTTTTATGAACAAGGTAAAGCTGATGCTATGAAAAATAGTGTTGCTAAAGCTAAAAACGTTGATATGAATCCAAGACAAAGTCATGGTGAAATAGAAGCAGGTGGAGTAAAAGTAAAAGTTTTAGGTAATAATTCTTCTGATTTTAAGTTTAAAATTAAAAACAATAAATAACAATTTAAAATTACAAAATTATGGCAATTTCAAATCCTGGTGGTTTGTTAAATAGTGTTCCAGCTCAAAGACAGCAAACACTTTCTACAAATTATCTAGACTTAGCTGCAACCGCAAACGAAGGTTGGGCTCAACAATACGTTCCAGATTTAATGGAAAAAGAAGCTGAGGTTTTTGGACCTCGCACAATTTCTGGTTTCTTAGCACAAGTTGGTGCAGAAGAAGCTATGACAGCTGATCAAGTTGTTTGGTCAGAACAAGGTAGATTACACCTATCTTACAAAGGTAAATTAACAGATACTACTTCATTTTTAGTGCAAGCTGATATTGATGGTGCTGATTCTGATAACTCAGGTATTTCTAACGGTCACACTGGTGAAGTTAGACACGGTATTAGAGTTAATGACACTGTAATAGTAGCTGACTCTAATCAAGTTGTAAAATGTTTAGTTTCTGCTGTATCTACAGATGATGTTACTTTAGCGCCTTATGGTGCTGCTGCACTTACAGCAACAAACTCAGATCAAGCTACTACTATTTTAGTTTATGGTTCTGAATTTGGTAAAGGTACTAATTATCATGATGCTTCTGCTGCTGATACTGATGTAAGAGGTGCTAATGAGCCAAGGTTTAAATCTTTTACTAACAAACCAATTATAATGAAAGATTACTACCAAGTTTCAGGATCTGATGCTTCTAGAATTGGTTGGGTAGAAATATCTACTGAAGCTGGTGGTTCTGGTTACTTATGGTACTTAAAAGCTGAAGCTGATACTAGAGCTCGTTTTACTGACTACATTGAAATGTCAATGTTAGAAAGTGAAATTGGTTTAGATAGCACAGCTGCTACTAACGCTGATTTACTTGTAAATGGTAACGGCGCTAAATTTGGCACTGAAGGTTTATTTGCTGCTATTGAATCAAGAGGTAACATTACTACAGGTGTAACTGGTGTTAACGCTGCTACTGATTTAGCTGAGTTTGATGCAATACTTGCTGAGTTTGACAAGCAAGGTGCTATTGAAGAGTACATGATGTTTGTTAACAGATCAACTAGCTTAGCTATTGATGATATGTTAGCTTCAATGAACTCTTACGGAGCTGGAGGTACTTCTTACGGAGTATTTAACAACTCTGAAGATATGGCATTAAATTTAGGTTTTACTGGTTTTAGACGTGGATCTTACGACTTCTACAAATCTGACATGAGATACTTAAATGACAAAGCTACAAGAGGTAGTATTAACGATGCTAACGCTACTAACGCTATTAGAGGAGTTATGATTCCTGCTGGTACTTCTTCAGTTTATGATCAAACTGTTGGTGCTAGTATGAAGCGTCCTTTCTTGCACGTTAGATATAGAGCTTCACAAACTGATGACCGAAGAATGAAATCTTGGGTTACTGGTTCTGTTGGTGCTGCTACATCTGCTTTAGATGCAATGCAACTTCATTTCTTAACTGAAAGATGTTTAATCACTCAAGGTGCAAACAACTTTATGTTAATGAAGTAAACTATTTTTAAAAGACCGGGGCTTCGGCCTCGGCCTTTTATTTTATTAATTTTATTATATATTATATTATGGCAAAAAAACAAAAAACAGAAAAGGTAGAGGTGCCTGTTGTTGAAACACCAGTTGTTGAAACACTAAAACCTAAAAAAGTTGAAACTAAAAAACCTGAGTGGGAAATAAAAGATAGAATTTACTATTTAAAAGGTAATAAAAAACCTATATCTTATAGTATGAAAAGTTCTGGAATATATTTTTTTGATGAAAAAAAAGGTTATGAAAGAGAGTTAAAATACTGTGAAAATCAAACAACACCATTTGTAGACGAAATGAAAGGTGATCAAAGACTAGCTCATATAATTTTTAGAGATGGTAATTTATTTGTTGCAAAAGAAAAAACAGTATTACAAAAACTTTTATCTTTATATCACCCACACAAAGATAGGTTGTTTTACGAATATAATCCAATACAAGAAGCTTCTCAAGATATAGAAATTTTAGAATTAGAAGCTGACGCAATAGTTATAGCTAGAGATATAGATATTGATTTAGCAGAAGCAATTATGCGTGTAGAAAAAGGCTCTGAGGTATCTAAGATGAGTTCTAAGGAACTTAAAAGAGATTTATTAGTATTTGCTAGAAATAATCCAGCTTTGTTCTTAGAATTAGCTGCTGATGACAATGTTCAACTTAGAAACTTTGGTATTAAAGCTACTGAGCTTGGTATTATTAAACTATCTCAAGATCAAAGAAACTTTTTATGGGGATCAAATGATAGAAAAATAATGACAGTTCCATTTGACGAACACCCATATACCGCTTTAGCGCATTGGTTTAAAACTGATGAAGGTATGGAGATTTACTCTAATATTGAAAAAAGATTAAATTAATCTAACTGTAGATGCAGTCGCTCTACGGGGCGATTGCAAACTACAAATTATATTATATGGAAAAGAAAAAATCAAAAGGATTAGGTGACTCAATAGAGAAAATAACAAAAGCAACTGGAATAAAAAAAGTTGTAGATACAGTGGCTAAAGCAGCGGGTAAAGATTGTGGTTGTGGAAAAAGAAAAGATGCTTTAAACAGATTATTTCCTTATAATAAATAAAAACAAATTATGATACTTATAGACAGTGTATATCAAAAAGTTTTAGCGCTAGCTAATAAAGAGCAAAGAGGTTATATTACGCCTCAAGATTTCAACTTATTTGCTGATCAAGCTCAAATGGAAATATTTGAACAATATTTTTATGATATAAATTTAGCTAGAAAATCACAAGGTAATGACACGGTTTATGCTGATATAGACGATATGTTTGAGCAAAAGCTACAAGTATTTGAAGCAGCTTGGAACTCAAGTTTACCTGCTTTATCATTCCAAGATGTATATAGAATATATGATGTTTACATCGGTGATGCTCAAGTTGGTACTACTGCTTGCGAGATAGTAAATACAAAAGATTTTAATGCAGCTTTTAATAAGTCGCGAATGTTATCACCAACAACTAGCAGGCCTATAGCTGTAATTAGAGATGATAATGTTATAGTGGCCGATGGGTTTAATTCAATTACAACGCCTTCGGTAATAATTTACATTAGAGTTCCTAAAAAACCTAACTGGACTTATGTTGTTGTAAATAAAAAAGCAATGTACAACGCTAATAACTCTACTGTAAATTTTGAACTACACAAATCAGAAGAAGTTCAACTTGTAAATAAAATATTAAAACTAGCTGGTATATCAAATAAACAAAATGATATAGCATCAGCTGGACAAGGTATGGAAATGACTAACACGCAGTTGCAACCTAAAATATAACAAATGGCATTACTTAGCAATCAATCACCTCAAGCATATTACAATAACACTGATCTTTATGGTAAGTATCAATTTGTATCACTTGCAAATATAATAGATCAATTTATGTTCGTTTATGTTGGAGAAGACAAAATAATATCTAAAGCTAGTAGAACAGACGTTGCTTTCCACGCGCAAAGAGGTTTGGCAGAGTTTTCGTTTGATACTTTTAAATCTACCAAGGCTTTAGAAATAGTAGTTCCACAAACACTACAAATGATAATACCGCAAGACTATGTAGAATATGTTAAACTTAGTTGTGTTGATGGTGCTGGTGTAAAAAAAATACTATACCCTGTTAGTAAAACTTCAAATCCAATAAAACCAACACAAAATGCAAGTGGTGATTATAGTTTTTCTAACGGTCTTTTGAATGTTGAAGCAGAATCAACAGCTTGGACTAACTATAAGTCTAGTACGCCTTCAGAAAACAATAATCATGATGATTATGAAGATGATATTTTTTGGCCAAATGAAGGTGAAAGATACGGTTTAGATCCTCAACACGCGCAAACTAACGGCTCGTTTTATATTGATCAAAATACAGGAAAAATACATTTTAGCTCTAATATTAGCGGTAAAACTGTAATATTAGATTATATAAGCGATAGTTTAGGCACTGAAGATGAAATGAAAGTACATAAGTTTGCTGAAGAAGCAATGTACAAATGGATTTCTCATGCTATTTTGTCTGGTAAATCTAATATACCTGAGCGCGTAGTTCAAAGATATAAAAAAGAAAGGTTTGCTGAAACTAGAAAAGCAAAATTAAGATTATCTAATATTAAACTAGAAGAAATTACTCAAATTTTAAGAGGTAAATCAAAACAAATAAAACACTAGTATATGCCAGAGATGAAGCGTAATTTTATTGCCGGTAAGATGAACAAAGATCTTGACGAAAGACTTGTTCCGCCAGGTGAATATAGAGATGCGATGAACGTACAAGTGTCAACATCAGAAGAGTCAAGCGTTGGTACTATTCAAAATATATTAGGTAATTCTAATATTCAATGGACTAACAATGGCGTGCCTGTTGCGTTATCTAGCGACTCTATTTGTATAGGTAGTATTTCTGACGAAAAAAATGATACTCTTTATTGGTTTGTACGAGAACCAATAGATCCTAATTATACAACAGCTCTGTATGGAACTCAAACATGGGGTAATGGTATTATAAAAAGAAGAAATTTAATTTTACAACATAAAGAAAATCAAATAACACCTGTGTTTGTAGATATTGCAGAGTGCTATGTTGTAGGTTCTTTAAACACAGATACTTTAATAACAGGGGACATAAATATAACCACTACAGACGCTTTTAATTTTATAAATATTGGAGACACAATAGGCTTTATTTATTCTACTGGATCTAGCGGGATGGTCTCTAGTATAAGCGCAAAAGTACAAAGTAAAAATCTTATTCAAAAAACTATTAATGTAGGAACTGGTTTCGCAAATAGTAATGTATCAGGATCTAGTTCAATATATAATGAGGGTGGTGTATACTTGCAGGTAAACCGCGAAAGACAAACGTTAAGTTTTGGCACAAATATGATTACCGCAATAAATATCATTGATGATATGTTGTTTTGGACAGACGGTATTACTGAACCTAAAAAAATAAATATTCCACGTAGCATACAAGGTACAGATGCGACAGGAGATTTCCACACTTTGATAGTAAACGAAGGCCAAAATCTTCCCGCGGCACCAAATCCAGCTGGTTTTCCTACACCTATAGCAGAGCAAAAACATATAACTGTAATTAAAAAATCACCTCAAAATGTTTTAACTGTAAAAACTGAAACTTCTCCTGACTTTGGCTTTGGAGTTACTAGTGATACTACAACTTTTTTAATTGACCCTGCTAATCCCGTGCAAGGTAATTTATTTTCTGGCGAACTGTTTAATATCGCTTTAACATCAGACCCATCTGCTGTTAATATTCTTCCAGTAGTTGGCGATATTATACTTTTTAATCCTACAGACGAGTCACAAGGACCTGAAGATGAACATGTAGTTAAAGTTGTTTTAGTTCAATTATATTCCTCAGGAGTGCTTAACCCACAAATTCCTAACGGTTACGTTACAAATTGGCAGGCAGAAGTTATTAGTATAGATAGTGTAATATCTCAAGAGCCTCAACAATATAACTGGGCTATTGATTGGGATAGAAAAACAAAATTTAAAGATAAATTTCCAAGATTTTCTTATAGATATAAATATCAAGACGGTGAGTATTCTATTTTTGCACCATTTACAAATACTATTTTTGAGCCAGGTAATTTTGTATATGACGTTCAAGACGCTTATAATATCGGTATGGAAAATAGAATTACTAAAATAACACTTTCTAACTACGATAAAAACTTACCAGAAGACGTAAAAAGCATAGATTTATTATATAAAGAATCTAATTCTGCAGTTGTTTACACGGTAGATACTATAGATGTTGAAAACTTACCAAACTTGTTTTCAAACCCTTCTTCAAGCATGATTTCTTATGAAGTAAAACCAAATCAAATAAAAGCGGCGTTAACAGAAAATCAATTATTAAGAGCTTTTGATAATGTTCCGAGAACTTCTTTAGCACAAGAAATTACAGGTAGTAGAATAGTATATGCTAATTACTTGCAAAACTATAATATACAAGGTAATCCAAAATTTCAAGCATATTTAAATAATAGAAGAAATAATGATTTTAATACAGGTGCTTTTGAAGGACACAAATCTTTAAAGTCAATTAGAAACTATTCTTTAGGAATATCTTATTTAGATAAATATGGTAGGCAATCTCCAGTATTTACAAACAAACAAGCTGATATTGAAATACCTATAGACAGGTCAGATGATTTAAACCAAGTTTCTATTGAGCCTGTAGGATATATTCCAGAGTGGGCAACGCACTATAAAGCATTTGTTAAACAAGTTTCTAATGAATACTATAATCTAGCTATGGATAGAGTTTACGATGCTAGAGATGGTAATATATGGCTAAGCTTTCCTTCTTCTGAAAGAAATAAAGTTGACGAAGAAACATTTTTAATACTAAAAAAAGGTGTTGAAGAAGCGCCGGCGGTAACAGAGTCGAATAAATATAAGATATTAGCAATAGCAAATGAAGCGCCTACTTATATTAAAACAAAACGATCTTATTTGGCTGAGATTGAAGAAAACCCTGTTGACGTTGCTGCTACAGGAAATTTTACTTTTTTCACTAATATTAACGGTTATCCTTTAGATACTAGAAGAGAAATAATTGTTTCAAAATCTGAATTTGACAATTCAAACGTGCCTCTTGTAGACGTTGATCAAATAGCTGTAAAATTTTCAAAAATGATGACGTTGCTTAATAACAACATTCCAACAGGTACCACTCAAAAACAAGTTACAGAAACTTATGTTGTTACTAATTTTGCGGTTGTACAATCTGCGGGCTCAAGTGTTGATGAATATAAGTTAGTATTAGAAAAGCCTATAAAAGAACAATGGTTATCAGACCCAAACAACTCTTCTCAGCCAGACCCTAGTATAGGTATGATTGTATATAAAGACGTAGTAGAAAATTTACCTGAGTTTGATGGTAGGTTTTTTGTTAAAGTTTCTAGAGATATTTTGATCGATGATTATATAGTATCAGAAGCAGTAAAACAATTAATTGTACAACCAACAACTACAACTAGTCTTCCTTTTTATTATTTATCAGATACATCTAATCCAGATATTTCTGTTACTGGAACAACTGAAAGTATACATTCAACTGGCAAAACTAATAGTAAACAAGAATGGGTTGACGTACTTAGCCCAGAAGGTGTTGGGATGCAATCATTCTGGTTTATTGATGCTTGTTATTACAAAGGATATTGGGAAGACGACGGTACTTTACAAAAAATTGGTATGATTGGTGTTGGAGATGGACCACAGGCCCAAGATGCTAATGGTGACTCGCTTGACGGTTGGAGTCATTTTCAAACAACAGGTACGTTACAGCCAGTAAGTAAATTCACAGAAGGGTATAACAAGGGAATATACGAAGAAAACGGTCAAATGTATATTGACTTAAGCTATGGTTTTCTTTTACCTGCTAGTGGATCAGGTAATACTGCTGGACATAGTTTTTCTTTACACACAGATGGTACTGTTGGTGTAACTTCAACTAAAAATGCTTTAACAGGCGGTTATGGCCCTAGGTTTTTGCAAGATGAGACTCAAGATCCATGCGTAGGAGGTTGTTGGTTTCAACAAATGGGTGACAACAGATCACCTGGTAATTCAAGATGGAAAAATAAAGATGATCTAATAAAACACTGGAAAGTTGGTTCTTCTTTAAATCCTTCTCATGACACTCCTCAAAACAGAGATATAGTTCAAAAACTAGTGCAAGGCTCAGAGTTTGTTTTTGCAGGAGATCCAAGCAACACTATATATAGAATAACAGATAATCCAACATTAACATATCATCTTAATTTTAAAGATTTATCCGGTTATTACTCCGAGGCAGGGGATTTTTGGAGTAATTGGTATCAAGCTGGTTATCTATCTGGTTATCCTGCTGGTCCTTTAGGTAACGCGTACAACAGTGGTTATTTACAGGGCAATGGATGGAGTAATAAATTAAAAGATGTATTTAATGAATTAAATGAAGTTGGTCAAGCAAAAAATAGAAGAGTAACATATAAAATACCTATAGAAGCAGTTGATCCTAACAATCCTAATAACCCAACGTCTCCAAATAGTACTTATAATCCAATTAATACAACTAACGGTGCTGATGCTACTGATGTAGGAACTATTCAGTTTTTAGAACCTGAATGGACAAGTGTTGATGGTCAAGTTATACCTAAAAACCCTGCTATATGGGAGACAGAGCCAAAACAAGATATTGATTTAGACATATATTATGAAATAGGCGGTGCTTTTCCATTAGAAATCAACGAACAAACTAACAATTCTTTCGCTCCTCCTGGAACAATAGTAACACTTAGTGATATGACAAGATTACCATCTGGTGTTGACACTGTTGTTTTACAATGGCAACCACCGTTGTCAACTGGTATTGGTGGGCAAACTAAAAGTAATGTTGTTTTAATAAGCGAGGATTTACTTATAAGTGATGGAACTCCAGCTGCGGCAAATTGGGATCAAACTATAATTTTTCATCGTCCAGATGGTAGTACTGTTAGAGGTACAATGATATCTTGGCCTAATGGGTATGGAACAGGTGGTAATGCTTACGCTACTCAAATTGAAATAGATCCAGACGTTTCTCATCAACCTATTGATCTATCATGGTTTAATTGTTATTCATTTGAAAACGGTGTTGAATCTGATAGAATAAGAGATGATTTTAACCAAGTAAAAATAGATAAAGGTGTTAAAGCTTCTTCTACTTTAGATGAACCATACGAAGAAGAGCAAAGAAAATATGGTTTGATATACTCTGGTTTGTATAACTCTATATCTGGAGTTAATAATTTAAACCAATTTATACAAGCTGAAAAAATAACTAAAGATATAAATCCTATATACGGTAGTATACAAAAGTTACACTCAAGATCTACTGCCGATGGTGATTTAATAGTACTATGTGAGGATAGAATTTTAAAAATATTAGCAAATAAAGATGCTGTATTTAACGCTGATGGTAATACCAACTTAACAGCAACAGCAAAAGTGTTAGGACAAGCTCTTCCTTATTCTGGTCAATACGGAATATCTAAAAATCCAGAATCTTTTGCATCAGAATCTTATAGAGTTTATTTTACAGATAAAGTTAGAGGTGCTGTAATTAGATTGTCTAAAGATGGATTAACACCTATATCTGATTATGGTATGAAAGACTGGTTTAGAGATAATATAAAATTATCAAATAAACTTATTGGTAGTTATGATGATAAAAAAAATCAATACAATATAACATTAGACAACAGTACAAATGGGCTTCCAAAAACAGTTTCTTTTTCAGAAGACGTTAAGGGTTGGGTAAGTTTTAAATCTTTTATACCAGAAAATGGTATAAGTTGCGCTAATGAATATTACACATTTTTTAACGGTAAAATATATTTACATCACTCAGAAGATGTAGATAGAAATACTTTTTATAGTGATGTTTTACAAACTTCTTTTACATCGTCTTCTGTAGATTTTATTTTTAATGAACAACCTGGTAGTGTCAAGTCTTTTAAAACTATAAACTACGAAGGTTCACAAGCTAAAGTAAATAAAGTACTAGATAACAACAATGTTATAGTTAAAGATAATCAATATTTCAATTTAAAAGATGTTAAAGGTTGGTATGCTGGCACTATTTTTACTGATTTAGAAATCGGTAGTCTTACGGATTTTATAGAAAAAGAAGGTAAATGGTTTGGTCATATAGTTGGAGAAGATGTTAATATAAATACTAGTGGAACAATAACTGATAATTTTGACACATCTGATTTTAGCATTCAAGGTATTGGAGTTGCTTCTGGTATTACTTCTAGTATTGTATTTGGTTGTACAGACCCAACTGCATTTAATTATTTACCAGCAGCTACTAATGACGATGGAAGTTGCGTTCCTGTTGTTTTAGGTTGCATGGATCAAAATGCTCATCCAAACAGCTATAATCCTTTAGCAAATACTGATGATGGTTCTTGTTTGTATTATGGATGTACGGATAGCACAACTTTAGCTTGGGCTTCAGGTTATTTAATGATTAATTACGATCCTACTGCTAATTTTGATGATGGTTCATGTATTACGGCTATAATAGGTTGTTTAGATGGTCTTGCTGTTAATTACAACCCATCAGCAAACGCATCATGTGGTGGAGATTACCCATTACAAGGTGATCCAATGGGTCAGCCTGCTAACTACTGTTGTGAGGCTGAGTTTTTAGGATGTCTTGATCTTACTGCTACCGCTGATAATTATGATCCAGCTGTTAATGTAGATGACGGTTCGTGCACGTGGACTGGCTGTACAGACCCATTAGCACTTAATTATGCTTTTGCTGGTAGTTTTAACCCAGTTGTAAATGGAACTACAGGAGATCCTGCTGATCTTGTATATTTAAATGGTGTTGCGATACCTGATGGTAATTGCATTTATCCTGGTGGTTGTACAGACCCAGCTGCTTGTAATTACGATCCTACGCCTGGTATTGTTGATAACGGTTCTTGTACTTATTGTGGAGATGCTACAACTACTGGTGTAATTAATTATGATGGTGGCTCGTGTAATAATGGTTGCTTATATTGTGATTGTCCTACCATAGTACCTACAATATCAATAAATCCTTCAGAATCAATTAATGGTGTAGATCAATACAATGGTAATGTTATTGTTGGTTTTACAGAGTCTACTAACGCTTTTGAATATAGAATTGTTATGGCAGCTGGTCCTATGTCTGGGTTAACATTTAATGTTGGTTCATCGCTAGGAACGTATAGCTTTAGCACTGGAGGTGTGCAAGGTACTCTTACGGCTACTGGCTTTGGATCTGGTACTATTGAAGTTGAAATAACTAATTTATCTGCTGGAACTTATCAGTTTTATGTTACCGCTATATGTAATGATCTTGGAAATAATCCGCACGCATTTGCTGGAGGCTTAATTGACTGTGGTAATTACAACGCGCAACCTTTTCCAATTCTTGGGCCTGATGATACTTTTATTATAGTAAGCAACGATATAACGCCTGGATGTACAGATGTTACTGCTTGTAATTATAATCCAGCCGCAGTTGTAGATGATGGTAGTTGTGTTGCAGCTATTAATTGTACTGGTTGTACTGACGTGGCGTATCTAGAGTTTTGTAACACTTGTTGGGATAGTGTAAACAATGTAGCTGTTACTAGTGGTGGTGGTCCTTGGGTATTTTCTGACAACGCAAATCTATGTACAACTTTAATAGTAGCTGGTTGTACAGATCCAGCAGCGTTTAATTTCGATCCATTTGCCAACGTTGATGATGGCTCATGTGTTGCTGTTTTGTTAGGATGCACTGATAGTACTGTAAACAACGATGGTAGTTATGCTTCTTCAAACTTTAATATAAACGCTAACACAGATGATGGATCTTGTTTACCTTATAACTGTCCAATTATTTCTTCAAACTCATCGTTATCAACGATAAACTCGTATTACCAAATAAAATATGATGTTAGTAACACTCCTTACAGTGCAAACTTAATAGCTGGTGGTTTACCTGACCCTAGTAATTTAGCAGCTTTTTTTGTGTTTGCAGATAACAATGGTGTTGTTAATAGTGGTAATGGTCAGTATCATTATGGTGGTGGTAGTAGTGCTAACGCTCAAGGTTTAGGTGGTTTTAACTCAGGTTCAAACTATATTGTATCTAAAACATTTTCTTTTGGTAACTTTGGTAGTAGTAATACTAATGAAATTGGTGTTTTAAATAATAACTTAACTAGTATTACCGTTGGGTTTACTATTACAACTACTGATGGTAATTGTCTTACACCTTTCTCTGAAGTGTTATCAATAGGTTGTAATGATGCGACCGCTACAAACTCAGGTTCTGCAGTAAATGGCGTTGACTTTAACATAACAGATAATAGTCAATGTATTTACGCTGGCTGTATGGATGCTACCCCAAATACTGATGGTGTTGGGTTTTTTGCAACTAACTACGATCCTAATGTAGGCGCACCATGTCAAATAAATGCTGCTGGAACTTTAAGTGGTGATAACGCTTGTTGTAGTTACCCTGGTGGCACGCGACGTGAGTGGACTGCGTTCAATGATCTTTCAACTCAAGGTAATGGTTACTCAGCTCTTTTAATTGCTGATGATTATAGTGGTACTGCTTTCACAAGAACTGATCACTATATGCAGCCAGGTAATAGTCAACCACCTTCTATCGTGTTCACTGGTGAGTATGATGGTACTGCTAATAATTCAACAGGAACTCCATTGGTACCAGTCACTAATAGTTTTGCTGGTTTAATTAATAGTAATACAGACGCCGAAGGATTACCAATAGCGGGTGTTTTACAAGCTGATTGTAGTACTACGGCAGCGAGTTCAATACAAAATGTACCATGTATTGAATGGGGTCCTTATCTTGTAATTGACCAAATAACACAAACTGCTACTTTAAATGTTAGAGATATTGCAAGAGACTATAGAGGTAGCGGTACACAAGGTTCAGTTATAATTGATAATGCAGCTAGAAACAATCAAATTGGTCCAATGGTTAACACTACTTTAATAGATGAAACATATACTGTTGGTTGTAAAACAGGTGGATATAATAATTCTCAATCTGGCGCGGGAGCATCATATTGGAATCAAACTAACCAAGTAGACTTAAATGACTCTTCAATGTGTATTTTAGCAGTTCAAGGATGTGCTGATCCTAATGCTACAACTCAATCTTTAATTGGTGGTCTTGGAACTTTTGGTTTTTATGATCCTACAGTAACAGTGAATTGTGATGGTACTGTTGTCGCAAACAATGGTGTTAACGAAGGTTGTTGTTGTTATGATTGTGCAACACCTGGCTTTGGAGTACAATTTGCAGATAATTTTGTTTCCAATACATCAGGAACAGGTGCTTCACATTTAGATTTACATTGGACAACCGTTCCGTACGCTAGGCATTATATAGTAGAGTTTAATAGAACTGACGTTCCAACATCGCAACAATCGGTAGGTTCTAGAGCTTCATTCATAGTAGATTCTACTACACCAGGATTTAGCACTGGAGATATAACTATAGATGCTGATTATATTTACCAAAATATATCTAACGCAACTATTCATCTTGGCTTAGATACCGCTAGTCAACAAGGAATGTTTATAAAAAATAAAGAATATAGGTTCTTTATAAAAGCTGATTGTGATACCACGTTTGTAGATCCTAACGATCCAACAAATACTTTCTTAAACCAGTGTGCTTTTCCAAATGAGCATGTTTCAGGTGAAGATAACGCTTCGGTAGCAATTCAAATATAAATAATTAAATATGGCATTTGTAATAACACTAAATTTTAACTACGAAATAAATACATCTTTACAGGTTGGTGATAATGTTTATCACTCTACACCAAATACAAGTGGTGGTTTTGATGTTATAGATAATACTAATCCACCGGTGCATGTAGGTACTGTGTATAGCATAATATCTCCATTTGAAATAGAAGTTTTAAGTACGTATGAAAATCCGCCTGGCACGCCTATTCCAAGTAATTATCCTTTAGCAACTTCTTATATTTCTTTCTCTAAAGATGGCGCTGTAAACCGTAATGAATTAACAGGTTACTACGCATCAGTGCGACTTGTAAATGATTCAAAAGTAAAAGCAGAATTATTTTCCGCGGCAAGCGAAGTAACTGAAAACAGTAAATAAACATAAATTATGACATATCACTACGGAGGTTCATCAAGTTCATCAAGCTCATCAAGCTCTTCTAGTTCTTCTAGATCTGCAGGTAGTTCTAGCTCACAAACTCAAACAACAACTACTACACCTTTGCGGCCACAAGTGCGTTATGA
>Ga0208134_1001195_pt1 | contig 15406 bp, 14 predicted proteins | sample VirMetDEL_Mar_31_FD_184515 | JGI IMG/M metagenome (GOLD analysis project Ga0208134, IMG submission 184515) | Aqueous microbial communities from the Delaware River and Bay under freshwater to marine salinity gradient to study organic matter... | ecosystem: Environmental > Aquatic > Marine >... | reverse complement strand
AAGCTACACCCGGGGTTAATCACCTATAACCACCCTGTGGAACGTAAGACAATCACTACAGGGTTCTTTACTAATGATACTTTCGGTGCTGACCAGAACCAAACAGCTGCTACACCAGTCACAGTAAACACTATCCATGATGGGGAAGACACAACAGCCTTCACAGCAAGTAACCTTGTTGGGAATAACTATGTGTTCAACTCCACAGACCAGTTCTTTGGGGGCTCTGCTAGTATTGATGCTAGTGGGACTCGTAACGGGGACATCGCTAGCTTTATTTGGCCCTTCCCCGGGTCTGACCTTATTGTCTCTGGCTATGACTCTTTGGATGGTTACGTTTACATTACCTCTTGGCCAACTAACGGTAACAAAGACTTTACCTTGCAGTTGTTCCTTGATGGCGCTGACTTAGGTGTCTCTGTAAACCTCTCTGCCTATGTAGACGAGAATAGTCAAGATACTTGGCAGCTCTTCTCCATCCCTATGACAGCCTTCCAGTCCCTTTCGCCCTTCTTTGATGAGGTGCGTATTACGACTGTTGATGCAGGTCAGGGTAACGCCCCTAGTATCTACCTTGATGACCTTCAGCTAGTGGCTGCAGGACAGTCCCGCAATATCACTTATAAGTATTGTGCGGAACCCGGCCAACTGGTTGAGGTGAATAGGATTAAGTGGATTGCAGCGGTCACCAAGCTAAAAGTAGAGTATGATGAGTTCTTTGGTATCCCCCAGCTAACCAACGGGTACACCCTGTCGTTTAAGCGTAATGGTACTATCCTCTCACAGTACTTTGCTAACGACTTCTATGACATGCTTCAGTTCCCTAACGTCCACTTAGAGACTTGGGAGGGGGCGACAGAGACCGTCTATCAGCTTACTATGGACATCCCAGAAGAACAGTATGTACTGAATGGGACTCTTGGTGACTGTATTGAGCTCGCTGTCCGAGATGACTTATCCAACCTAATCAGGTTCAGAACAACAATCCAAGGTGCTATAATTACACAGTGGTAAAAACCGGGGGGGGGCCCCTTAACGGGGGCTTCCACCTTAATAATAACAATAATCCCACCCGAGGGTCGGAAAGGAGACACAATGCCAAGAACACGCATTAACTCACGGTCGAATGACCTAATTAAAGATAATGGGACTGTCCTTATCTCTCTTGTTGAGGGTGAGCAAATTCACCTAGATATGACACTTAACTGGATGACTAACCTAGTAGGCTCTACCCTAACTGCCAAGATTGTAGAAGCAGACATGGTAGGCTCCGTAGATGAAGACGGCTATCCTGTAAACGTAAAAACAGGGGGTGTTATCACTAGCCTCCCTATTGTAGATGCTGATACCTCTGATAATATTTTCCGGATTGTTCTCCCTACTGACTTGATTGACAGCTGGACAACCAAACCTTCCCCTGAATCCCCTGTTTATGGTTGGATTGGGCTTGAGGTTCAGGACAATGGTATCGGTAACGCACAACAAATTTGGAAACCCTTTCGTGGACTCGTAGAAGTCCTCTATAGTCCTTCGGAGGCAATATAATGGCTACTACGTATTCTATCTCACTATCACGCACAGGTGGTCAAGGTTCCAAAGGGGACTCAATCTCTAACATCTATGTTAACGAGGCCAATGACTTCCTTGTAGATATCTCCGACTCCGCTGGTAATCTTCTCCAGACAGTAGACGTCGGTAACATCGACACTCTTATTCAAGATGGTGTTAGCGAAGCCCTTGATACAGCTATCACAGGCGGCTCCAACACTTATATCACCGTAGCTAAAACAGAGGGCTCTTTTGACTTTGTTGCTCAAGTGCCAATCTCTGGTCTTATCGATGTAGACCTAACAGCCGTCTCTGATGAGGATTACCTCCGCTATAACTCCGGAACTGGCTTCTGGGAAAACTACGATTTAAAGTCAGAGTTTTATACAAAGACAGAGACTGATGTTGCTTATGCGACAGTAGACCATACTCATGTTCTTAATGACCTTACTAACGTGGACACCTCCGGGGCTGTCAGCGGGTATGCACTAGCCTATAACGGCTCCAGCTGGGTTCCCACTAACTTGGACTCTACCTATGCCACTGATGCTGCTCTGACAGCGGGGCTTGCTACAAAGTCTAACACAAGCCATACGCATGCTCTGAATGACCTTTCAAACGTCACAGCAAGTGTTACAGGTAACAACTGGGTACTTCAGTATAGTACGTCTCTTGGTGGTTGGCAAGCTTCTGCTATTGGTGTAGCTGAAGTAGATGGCCTCCAGACAGCACTAGACGGTAAAGCCCCCACTATCCATACTCACGAGTTTGATACTCTTAGTGGGGTATCCCTGACCTCCCCCGCAGATGGTGAGTTCTTGAAGTACAATGGTACTAACTGGGTTAACGATACCCCCCCAACAATCAATACTCTTGATGATGTTGGTGATGTTACTATTACAACAGCAGGAACCGGTGATATCGTATCTTGGAATGGTTCTGCTTGGGTTAATACCTACACTATCATTGATGAAGATGATATGGTGTCCGATAGTGCTGTTCATATCCCTTCTCAACAGTCTGTAAAGGCTTATGTAGATAACTCTATTGCTTCCCAGGTACACTATGAGGGTGGCTATGATGCTAATACCAACACTCCTGACCTAGATACTTCCCCTAGTGCCTCTATCACTACGGGTGCTATGTATACTGTTACAGCTCAGGGTGACTTCTTTGGTACTCTTGTAGAGGTAGGCGACGTTCTTATTGCTGAGAATGATGCCCCTACCACAGCAGCTGAGTGGACTCTTGTCAACAAAAACCTAGACGCTTCTTCCATCAAGACCTCTTATGAGTCAAACTCTGACACCAACGCCTACACTGACGCTGAAAAGACTAAGCTAGCAGGTATTGAGGCAGGCGCTGATGTTACTGATGCTACTAATGTAGAAGCAGCAGGGGCTCTAATGGATAGTGAGGTTACTAACATTGCAGCTGTTAAGGCCTTTGACCCCACTGACTATGAGCCAGCGGATGCTACCATCCTCAAGGATGCCGATATTAGTGTCACGGTACAAGCCTATAGTGCTGTTCTGGCGGGTACCACCGCTTCCTTTACGACTGCTGATGAGACTAAACTAGATGGTATTGAAACGGGTGCTGATGTAACTGATGCTACTAACGTAGAACCCCTAGTAGATGCTCACTTGAACTACTCAACAGCGACATCTGGACAGCTATTGAGCTATAATGGTTCAGACTATGACTGGATTGACGCGCCCACCTCCTTCGACGTACAAACAGCAACCCTAGCAACAGTCACTGAGACAGCCATTGCAACCTATGCAACAGCTTCTTATGATGGTGTTAAAGTAGTCATCTCAGCAGACGATGGTACAGACCGTACTATCTCAGAGATGGTAATCACTTGGAAGTCCACAACAGCCTACTCAACAGAGTATGCAGTGGTCAATACAGGTGCTTCTGCTGTAGCTACTTTCGATGTTGATGTATCAGGTGGTAACTTCCGCATTCTTGCGACAGGTGCCTCTGCAACTTCTACTAACTACACAGTTAAAGCAATCACGCTATAAACTTTCGGGAGTCCCCTTCGGGGGATTCCCCCCACTTAATCATTAGGGGAAAGTGAACCAATGACTAACAAACCTTTTATAGCTAAAAATGGCCTAGCTTCAAATGGAGCCATTAATGAAAAAGTAGGAACAATTACCGGGACTGCTCTTGGCTTGTCCTCTGGGGACTACTTCGAGTTTACCCCAACCGACGATACTACTTTTACCTTTAGTGACCCTGCTTCTTCTGGTAGCGTATCTAGGTTTGCCCTAGAAGTAACCGGAGCGGCGGGTACTATCGGTTATCAAAATATCACGTCTATAGCCTCAAATTTAAAGCAGTGTATTCCTACTTCCAATAACGTTAGCCCGTTATGGGCTGACGGCAACTCCAAACTACTGGTGTTATATGACAATGGTATAGGTGTTCTTAATTGTAGTACTCCTGGTTCTTTTTCATCTACTGACACATGGGCGTTTGATGGTTTTTTGAACACTTGGACTACAAGCCAAGCAACTGAAAACGCATACAATTTTAATAATGACGGGACTAAGTTCTACTTTATTGATAATAGTACGGTATATCAGTACACGCTGTCTACGCCTTATCAGCTAAACACTAACTCTTACGACAGCAAGAGTAAAAGCTTGACCACAAGTATAAAATTTTTGTTTTTTAAACCAGATGGTACAAAGGTTTTCTATGGGCGGCCCTTTGACGCTCTCATTAGGCAGAGAACTCTATCAACAGCTTGGGACATTTCTACAGCGGGGGCTGAAACAACATATGATGCTGCCTCTCAATTCTCTAGCAGCTACTCTGGCAATATTAGCTCAGATGGCACAAAAATGATAGTTGGCGGTGGAACTACACTGTACCAGTACACACTTAGCACAGCTTGGGATGTAACTACAGCTTCCTATGACAGTGTATCTGCTACAACCGTCTTTAACATTAACTATACCGCAATATCTAATGACGGTACTGCGCTAGCTGGTGGTAACGCTGCTAATGGTATAGCTTATTATACCTTAAGCACCCCTTGGGATTTGTCAACAATATCCTCAGTATCTAGCTATATGACTGTATGCCCAACTAGGGTATCTCAAACAGGTAGCTACGGGGTGGCATTCGGAGACTCTGGAAACATCGCTTATGATACCAGAGCTTCTGATACAGTATACCAGTACACTTTATCTGAACCATACAACTTTGGCACTGCCACTCTTTCAAGTAGTCAAAAAGACCCCGGTTATCTCTTCAGTTCTATAAGTGACGTAGTGTTTAACCCGACAGGTACCTTATGCACAATGTTTGGGCTTACTGGCTCAACCGAAGTAATTGCAACAGCCACCTTGTCTACAGCTTGGGATATTACTACAGCAACAGCAAATTCAAACGTTGCCTCAACAGTAGCAGGTAACGCTACTCTGTCATGGAATGACGACGGTACAGTCTTACATATTCGTGAGTCAAACTCTACAGGTGAGATTCACGAGCATGATTGCTCTGCTAACCCCTACTCTGTAAGTGGGTCTACCTTTAACACAACCTACACCCCCTCCGCCTCTGTTAGTGCTGGATACGCTGCCTTCTACTTTAATGAGGCCGGGACTAAGTTGTATGTAGCTCACTCTGGTGGTTTTGATAGCTATACATTATCCACAGCTTGGGATATTTCTACAGCATCATCAGACGCAACAACTCATGATGCCCCTTACGCTACCGCTGGACTCTCTTCTAGGTTTTATAATGCAGCAGAGATTCTTGTAATGAAGGCTGGTAACTATTGGGTATTTGACACCTCTGGTGCCGGTCCAGACTTTACTTTCACCTACCCCGCTAGTGTAGAATGGCCCGGTGGTACGGCCCCTACAGCCCCAGCGGGTGGTCAGAAAGACTTATTGGAATTTGTAACCAGAGACGGTGGAACAACTTACATTGGATATCAAAAAGGAGATAACTTCTCATGAAATATGTAAAGACCTTCAATGAGTATGTTATTAAATATCCATACCCTAAAGAAGAGCTTCGGGAAGACTTCCCAAGGACTTCCTTCCCTGCAAAGATTACAGATGCACTTCTTTCAAAACACTCTGTTTTCCCTGTTGTAGAACTTCCCGCACCAGACTATAACCATAACACTCATTATCTTGCTCCTAAAGGTACTCCTGAGTTTGTAAATGGTCGTTGGGTACTGGGCTGGAATGTACTCCGCATGGGTGCAGCAGAGCGTTCTGCAAAGCGTAAAGAGCTCGAACTTGCTGTTCGTAAGGAAGCAGCTCGTCGCCTGCAATTCGTGGGGGCTGAGTATACCCCGGAGGAGCGTGAGACCTGGGCAACACAAGTCAACGAGGGCAAGGCTATTCTTGCAGGCAAGCTCCCAGACTCTAACTTGCTAAAGAATCTCGCAGCTGCCCGAGGAACCCCCTTGGTTGACATCGCCAAGCTCGTGATTGCTAAGGCAACTGCGTATGCTAACTACGGTGGGGTTATCCTCGGTTCCCAGTCCAAGCTTCTTGCTATGGAAGAGATTCCAGCAGACTTCTCAGAAGACAAGTACTGGTCCTAATGTTTGAACGTGGTGTTGAAAGACGCTGGCGCTCAACCATTAGCATTACTTGGGAAGCCGGTCGGAAAGGCTCTGGTGACTTTATAACTATAGAGAAGGGGCGTGAATTTGAAAATAGCGTCCCTTTTCTCTTTTGGTGGTTTATCCCACGAGATGACCCCAAATTCCTATTTGCAGCTCTTATCCACGATTATATGCTTGAGAGTGGCAAATACGGTAGAACACAAGCCGCTGCTGAGTGGTTTGATGCTTGTTTAAAAGTAAAAGTAAGTAAATTAAAAGCAAAGATTGCCTTCGTCGGAGTTGCGGCTTGGGCGGTCTTTAAACCAAAATACTATTAATTTCACACTAACAAAAGGTAGTAACCTTCATGGCTAAACGCAAACTTCGTACATCCCGTTCTGAACCAGCCTACGCTCGTTTTGAAAAGCAACAGCCCAAGCACTATGAGAAGCAGTTTGAAAGTTCTAACACGTTTAACATCCTCCCAAAGAACGAAAAGCAAGACATCCTAATCCAGTCCATCAAGTGTGCCCCAGTGGTTATCGCTATGGGTTGCGCAGGCACTGGTAAGACTTTTTGTTCAGCAGGAACTGTTGCTCGGTTGTTCATGAAGGGAAAATACAAGAAGATTGTACTAACGCGAGCCAACGTACCAACGGGCAAGTCCCTTGGCCACTTCCCTGGGGATATCAAAGAAAAGATGACACCTTGGCTTCTTCCTATGTTGGAAGTTTTGCGCAAGGCCTTTGGTCCGGGAAAGTACGAGTACATGCTCAACAAAGAGCAAATTGAGATTCAACCCATTGAGACTATCCGTGGTCGTTCCTATGAGAACGCCTTGGTGCTTGTGGATGAGGCTCAAAACCTTAACATGGATGAGTTGAAAGCCATCTCTACCCGTATCGGTGAGAACTCTAAGCTTATCCTCATGGGCGACCCCGCTCAATCTGATGTTAAGGAGGGTAAAGACCTTAAGCGCTTTGGCTATCTCTGCCGGAAGCACGGTCTGAACGTCCCTGTGATTGAGTTTGGTGTAGAAGATATTGTACGAAGCGATATCGTCGCCGACTTAGTCCGAATGTTTATCGAAGAAAAAGTTTAAAGAGCTACGGAGAGTGGCATGGTGTTTGTTGGAGGGTTACCCCCTTCTAGACTTCCACTGTGTTGCTCTCCGTGCCAGTCTGGAGGCGTCGTGTATTACACAGTAGAAGAAATGTCAACCGCCTTAGATGCGGCAAAGAAGACTATAAATGACCGCACAAGTTGCGCTGAGACCTATACCCGTGGTTGGAATGATTGTATGGCACTCCTGATTGAGTACGACAAAGAACTACGAGGCTCTACCAAGGCTTATGATATCATAGACTTTGAGTGGAAAACAACAAGAGATTTTATGATTAAGTTAGCCCGAAAAGGGGTTCCCTTGAGCCAGTTTGCAGAGTATTGTAGCTATGAAGCTATCCCCAGTAAACGACCCAAAGCTGGAGATATAGCCTTCAATAAAGGCGCCATGGTAAGTGATGGCAGTTTCTGGGTAACAACAAGCGAGAGAAACACGGGAGTAGTGAACTCAAAACAAGTTATGTTTTTAGAGTACAACTTTCTACTTATCGCAAGACCATTAAGGAGTTAACCTATGGCAGTATATTATTATAAGGGCTCACAAATTGTGACACCCTTCACAATTTATTCAAATGAACCACACTTTGATACAGAGACAGTTTCTCTACGTATCCTACGGGGCTCTCAGGGCCACCAACGCTGGGACCTGAACTTCACAACAGTTAACAGTGCGGATAACGAAGTAGAAGCAATGCTTGGGGCTATCACGAACCTCCAGTCAGCGGACACTATGATTATGCCACAGCTTCCTTCGGTTGCTAATAGTAACACACTGACAGCTAATCCTGTCGTTGGCGTAACTGCGGCTGTTGGGGATACCTCTGTCACAATCGATGGAACTTCCTCCGCAGGAGTTTTACCAAAGGGCACTTTCTTTAAGTTTAGTGGTCATTCCAAAATCTACGTAGTAACAGAAGCCCTAGACATGTCTGGAAGCTCTAACCAAACTCTAAACTTTTATCCTGCTCTGCGGGATACAGTAGTGGCTTTGGAAACTTTAAGAACAGGGGATGATGCCATCCTCCGTTTCTACCGGGATGTTAACAACGTCCAGGGTATTCAGTTTCGAGATGGTGTACTATCTGATGCTGGGAGCATAACCCTACTGGAGGCCTTGATATGAGAGATTTTAGTACAAACATCCAATCTGCTTTTGCGCAGGATAGCTTCACTTACTTTGTCTTAATCGAGGTAGATTTGCCGTCGGGTACAGAATACTATACAAGCTATCATTCAGATATTAACTGGGATGGCCATGTTTGGTTGGCTGATGGTGGTATTTTTAGCTATGATTCACCCAACTTCTCTTCTGTGGTCGATAAAGAGGCCTACAAAATAGTTATCACAGACATTGATGATTATTTCTATTCACAGTTCAAGCTTGGCATGGTTGGCCGTAGCATCAAGGTGTATGTAGGTATCTGTGACCCGACTACAAAGAAACCACTACTGGATACAGACTTGAATGGTATTTCCGATATTATGAATCTGTATAGCGGGCGGGTTGACTCCCCTAATATCGATATAAACTGGGATACCAAGAATGCTGTGTTGGAGGGGACTTCCCCTATGGCAGACCTGGACCAGATTAACGTAACAATGGTCTCTAAAGATGGAATGGACCAGCTTTCAACAACTGATACAACCTATGACAGGATGTATGAGGGGTCTGAAACACAAATTGCATGGGGTAAAATCTGATGGGTGACCCGATTACTACTTTAATTATTACTATCGCATCAGCGGCTTATCAGCAAATCAAGCAGCGAAAGCTTAAGCAAAAGATGGAGGCCGAGGCGGATAAGCGCAAAGGTCTTAAATTCACAATCGAAGGCCAAGCTACGGAGCTTCCTGTTGTTTATGGCAAACAAGCCCTGGGTGGCATTGACGTGTCCTCCAGGGTGTCTGGGTTCACCCGTACTTTCACTAATGATAGCGACAAGGCTTTTAGCATCAACTACTCTACAAGCTTCCGTAACCTGCAGAAGAATAACTTTCTTTTTGTACAGACAGCATTATGTCATTCTGGAATCGAGGGTGTCCAACATATACTCGTTAATGATATCGACTATCGCGGCACAACCATTCAGATGGTAAAGGGGAAGTCCGATTTTAGGCACTATATTGCTACCTACAATACGGAGGGGGTTTCAAACATTGCTACTACGCAGGGCTTCCCGACCACGGACAGGTTTACAAGGGCCGCTCACGTTTTCCAAATGTTTGAGCTTAACCGTGAGGACCAGAACTATTCCGGTAAGCCTTCTATGCAATATCTGGTTAAGGGTATGAGAGTCAGAAGCATCTCCTATGATGCTTTTAATGACACTTACTCACTGGGGACAAGTCTTGCCTATTCTAATAACCCTGCTTACTGCTTACTGGATTACCTGCTTAATCCCGTATATGGTAGGGGGCTTGATGCGTCAGAGGTTGACCTAGAGTCTTTCTATAAGGCCGCTAACTTGTGCGATATTGTTGTCATTCCAAGTGGTGGTATTGCGGGGCAAGTGAACTCTACAAAGCCATTGTTCAGTTATCCGGAGTATTCGGACTTCCCTGTGGAGTTGGAACCTTTCAACGAAAACTACCTTTACAAAGACATCTCAACAAACCAGGTTTACTCGGTAGCTGTGTCTGGAACAGGTGTACCTACTTACACGCTAGTCTCTGGTAGCCCCAGCACTGAAGATATCCGTCTTTATGAATGCAATCTAACACTAAATACCGGGGATACTGTCCGAGATAATATATACTACCTTTTGGAAACTATGGGAACAGCTGACCTTGTTTGGACCCCAGAGGGCAAATACAAGCTTATCCTGCAGTATCCGCAAAGCGATATCGAGCAGAATGCTTTAGTTGTTGAAACCTTTGACAAAGACAATATTATCCGTGACAATATCGGCATTAAGTTCCCTAGCGCCGAAGAAAAATTTAACCAAATAACTATTTCCTTTGATAATGAGTTTGAAGACTTCAAGGAAGATAGCGTGGCTTGGCCACCTTACAGTTCAGACCCCGCGTCTTTGTACCAAGCTTTCTTTAACGAGGATGGCGGACAACCCTACAGAACCAGTATGAGTGGTACAGGTATTACAACCCCCTATCATGCCTTGGCTTTGGCGGAGCAAATGGTTAGAAAATCTCGTAATATTTATACGTTAAAGCTTACAGTTGGCAGGGAGGGCCTAAAGGTAGAACCCGGAGACCTCATTCGAATAAACTTGGATACTGCTGGCATTAACAACGAAATATTCAGAGTTGAATCTATAGAAATTAATACTGATTTTACAGTAAACATCAGCTGTTTCTATTTTGACTATAACTATTTAGCCTGGAATATTGGAGACGGCATTGCTTACCCTGAACGGCCAGTCATAGACTTTGATGTCGCTAGCCCTTCAAATGTAACCTTCACACAAGGCGAATCTGTATTTGGTCTTGCAACAGGTCTACTAGAATGGACAATTGCTGATGATGTTAGTGTAGCAGAGTATGACGTCCATGTGTCTAATGATGGCGGCGCTACATTCTACATCGTTGGTAGTACCCCCGAAAGCTCTTTCGAGGTAAACAACCTATCCTCTGGTACTTATGTATTTGCGGTATCAAGTAGAACTATTCGTGGACGGAGCTCTAATCTAGCGCAATCTACCTCTTACCCTGTAACATCTAAGAACGCTGGTTATAACTACATCAGCGTTTACAAGCGGTCTAATACAGCCCCTACAATACCCTCTGGTGGTGTATTTAACTGGGTTACCGGTCAAGTAACAACAGACCCGTCTGGTTGGTCAGCGTCAATCCCGGAAGGTGAGTCGCCACTATATGTGTCAAATGCCTCCATTACTACAGAAGACCCTGCAGATACAGCCTATGCTATTTCAGGTTGGCTTACCCCCAGAATAATTGTAGACGGTCCCTGGCCAGCGGTCGGGGGTGTTTTGTCTGGTATGGATGATTGGCATGACTACACCGAGCTTCTCGAAGGAGAGGAGGGTTGGCGTATGATGAACGACATTGGAATTCACACGTTAAGACCTGAAGAGGCGGTTAGGATACACATTGGGCATAGCTCCGCAGGAAGTGACTATGAAGACATTCTCAACACAATCCAGCCTAATGACTACTTAACACTAAATGTAAACACTAATGCTGGCCCAGATAACGGCAGGTATGCTTATCGGATTATTTCAGCTAACCGGCGTGAGAACTATACGCTTAATTTTGTCGCTGGTCAGTACTACTATGACTTCGAAGTTCAGCTAATCAGAACTAATGGCGTAGTCGGGGAGGTGTCCCCTACCGCAGGTCTCTCAAATCCTGTGTTTGATTTCTCCCGTAACTTTGGTTTACCGGGAGAGGATGGTGTAGCGGGCTCTCGTGGTGCAGCTTGGTTCCGCTATCAAGATGTTACCAATGCAGCAGCTTACTATGACGATGATACTAAGATTTCTACTGCTTTGGGGCTAGAGACAGGGCTAACACCTGTTGAGAACGATAAGCTAATCATTGCTTGTACTGATATCGCTATTGCATTCCGATACGTAGGTGGTACATGGGTGACTCAAGATGATTTCATAGATGGTAACCTCATGGTAGCCGGTACTATCACTGGCGATAAGATTGTAGCGGACTCTATTACAGCTGATAAGCTAAACGTTACTACTCTAGAGTCTTTAAACGCCACTATTGGTACATTGCGTACTGCTTCTTCAGGCGCTCGTCTGGAGTTAACAGATAATGTCATAAGGGTATATGATACTTCTGGTACACTTCGTGTTAAAATTGGTAATCTAGCATGATAGGGGTGCCCCTTAACGGGGGCATCCTTGCCATCACTTAATAACTATATGGAAGAAGTAAATGATTATAGGAAAACGAGGCCTGGGCCTCATCAAGGAATTTGAGGGGCTGGAGCTAGAAGCTTACCTGTGCCCCGCTAATGTCTGGACTATCGGCTACGGCCATACAAAGACAGTCCGAAAGGGCATGAAGGTAACTGAAAAGCAAGCCGAAGCACTGCTCAAGAAAGACCTTGAGTGGGTGGAGAAGGCTATTGAAGCCAATGTAAAAGTCCCCCTGACACAGAACCAGTATGATGCTCTTTGTAGCTTCATCTATAATGTAGGTGGTGGTGCCTTCCAGAAGTCAACCCTGCTACGTCTCCTCAATGCTGGGGACTACGAGGGCGCTCAGGCACAGTTCCAGCGGTGGAACAAGGCTAGTGGCGTAGTACTCAAAGGGTTAGTCCGTCGCAGGGCTGCTGAGAGAGCACTGTTTATCTCAAAGGATGCCCCTGTATCACGGAACCCCTTTGTTGCCCTACTGGAGGCTCTCTCTGCGCTTCTAAGCGCCATCTTCAAGAACAAAGGAGCTTGACAATGCTAAAAGGCTACAAAACATTACTATTCAATATTCTGGCAGCAATCATTCCAATCTTGGAGCTGACAGAGTTGCGCTACATCATCCCTGAAGAGTATATGCCTGTTTACATGCTTGTGGTTGCCATCGGTAACGTTTACCTCCGTACTGTTACAACAACACCAATGGGGAAGCGAATGTAATGCTATCTTTCTTCATCTCGCTATTGGACCCTATCGGTCGCATTGCGGACAAGCTCTTGGAAGCCAAGCTGAAGTCTATTGAAGCTGGCACAGAAGAAGAGCGCATCAAGGCTGAAGTCACCATCTCCCAACTAGAGGCTCGTCAGGCCATCCTACTAGCTGAACAAGGCTTCTGGATGACCCGGTGGATTCGCCCCTTGTTCGCCCTCCCTTTTATCCTCTATAACTTCAAGGTTATTGTCTGGGATAAGGTTCTTGGGTGGGGGGTTACTGATGACTTATCAAGCTCTTACTGGCAACTCCAGATGGTAATTTTCGGGGCATACTTCTTGACCCGAGGGTTCGAAAAGCGCAAAGAATAAATACTTGCAGATAATGATATAGAGGACAGGACATCTCCGGGTGTTCTGACAGTCCTCACCAGGGGGTTAGCTCTTCGGGGCTAACTCCTTTAACTTCTTGAAGAATAAATACTTGCAGATAATGAGGGAGCAGCCCTCCCTGGGTTCTTTTAATATATCTTTAAGATGTATCTAAAGGTATCTTTAAAGAACTATATTTTTATTATTGTTTATTAAAAACATAAACTAAAGGAAAGGTAAGCTATGAGTAAGCTAAGGAAACCTTCTAAAGCTGTTAAGAAGTCAGTAGCTGACCCCTCTGACTCCTACCACAGTCTAAAACCGCTATGGAAGCGCTCTAGGGCTATACTTAATGGGCAAGCCCATAGTAAAGCTCATGATGAGTACCTCGATGCTGGTGGTTATACTAACCTACTAATTCCGTTCTCCCCTTCTATGACTCAACCACAATTTGAGTTCTATAAAGCAGAGGCAGAACTCCCAGGACTAACAGCACAGTACTGTAAGGTACTTATTAGTGCTCTCCTACGTAAGAAATCTCTACTAGAACTTCCCGAGGGTATCTCCGAAGAAGTTAACGAGTGGATTGAAAAGGATTTCACACTAGACGGACAATCACTATTTAACTTCCTTGATGCCTCTATTTGGGAAGAACTCCAAACATCTCGGTGTTGGGTGTATGTTGATTATCCTTCTCTATCAGATGCTGACTTGGAAAACATGACTCCAGAAGAGCGTGCTTCTATCTCCCCCTATCCTGTTATTCTGAAAGCGGAGAATGTTGTTAACGTTCAAATCCGTATTCACCCGGTAACCCGTGTTCGGGCTCTCTCTCGTTTTGTAACCCGTTATGTTTCTGAAGAGTATACCGAAGAGAACCCTTGGCATCCTAACTATGTTGATACTGTTGCTGACCACTACTTAGATAGTGAAGGTTACTTGGTCATTGACTACTACCGTAAGAAAGACCTTACTGGAGACGTAGAAGTGGTTAATGGTGATGTCACACAAGAATACCTTGACTCTCAGTACACCGACATTGGGTATGAGAAGTATGACACTGTGTACCCAAAGATGTGGGGCGAGCGTCTGGGTCGAATCCCCGGCTGGCCACTTAACGGTCAGATTGAGCCGATTGAGCCCGTCCTCATGCCTCTCATTGACAGAGAGGTAGCACTCTACAACAAGGTGTCCCGTCGTAACCACCTACTATACGGTGCGGCAACCTACACCCCTGTGGTACAGTCTGACATGACTGACGAAGAGTTTGAGGAGATTGTTAACGCAGGCCTCGGCACTTGGCTTCGTGTCCGTAAAGATGAGAGTATTAGCGTCCTAGAGACCCCTACCTCGGCTTTGGCGGATATGGACCGAGCAATTCAATCCACGGTTGAAGAGATGGCCAAGATGGGTATCCGTATGTTGTCCCCTGAGCAGGCGGCTTCTGGTGTTGCACTAGAAATCCGCAACGCTTCCCAGACTGCACAACTCGGAACCTTGAATGCTAAAATCTCTAGCACCATGGAAGAGGTGATTGCCTTTATGATTAACTGGAAGTACAATGCAGACCTTAGCGGTAATGACATTAAGTTCCAGCTTTCTTCTGACTTCTCTGCCCTTGTTGGTGGTGAAGGGGCTATGCGCCTGGTTTCAGAATGGTACCAAAGTGGTATTATTTCTCGTGAAACCTTTGTAAGTATTGCTAAATACAATGACTTCCTACCTATGAACTACGATGACGAGGCTGCTATTGAGCAGATTCAAACAGACCCTCTCATCAATCAGACCCCTGATGATAGCGTAGAAGTATTTTAACTGGGGTGGCCTTCGGGCCACTCCTCCCCCGCTAACTACTCAGGAGAGTACTAGATGGCTACTATTAATGATAACATTTTCGACCGTATCGTTGAGCATATGACAGATGTAAGACTCTACGAGGAAGGTCAACAAATCCTACAGCGCCGTATTATACGCCGCCACCGTGGGCGCCTCAGCGGACTTCTCAAGAAGAACATCCGAGCTGACGTCACCCCCGAAGTTAACCGCTTCGCTAAAGAATTAAATAGCTCCGTTACCAACAGTGTAACCGAGTTCTCAACTTCTCAGATTGACTTTCATACAGACAATCTCTATAAAGAAGTAAAGTCTTTCTATAAAGTAAATAAACCACGTACAAAAGAACTCCTTGCGGAGATTACTGGGCCGGGCATGAAGGG
>Ga0208134_1001193_pt1 | contig 15456 bp, 22 predicted proteins | sample VirMetDEL_Mar_31_FD_184515 | JGI IMG/M metagenome (GOLD analysis project Ga0208134, IMG submission 184515) | Aqueous microbial communities from the Delaware River and Bay under freshwater to marine salinity gradient to study organic matter... | ecosystem: Environmental > Aquatic > Marine >... | reverse complement strand
TAACATAGATGGGCTTAATCCATTCATTATATTATTTAAATGAAAATTAGATATTTCTTCTTCTAATTCTGCGTATTGTATTCCACCTTGATAATCTACAGGTGCATAGTAATAAAAACCTGCTTTATATGGCTTTATATAATATATTTCTATATTTTCTTTTGACATTCCAAATGAAGGAATACGTAAAGGTTTGTCAGATGGCTTTAATTTAGTCCAATCTTTAAAATAATAATAAGCAGGAATATCCCCTTCTTCATTTGCTTTTTCTGCTCGTAATGTTTCAATAGGCATATGTTCTATTTGTGCAATTTTAGTTCTATCTTTAGAATAAATTATTTGTATAGCACATTGACCCATAAGTTTAAGGTCATAACATAATTTTCTTACAATATCTTTTTTAAATAATGTAATCATTTCTGCATATTGGTCAGGTTTTTTGTCTGAATCAGTAGCACCTAAACCCTTACCATAAATTTGTTGACTAATACCATTAATACAGGCATTATTAGTTGGGCTTCCATTGTATCTGTCTATTAAAAATTGAAAGTAATTATTATCAGCACCATATGCAATCCAATCTTGATTTGGTACTTCTTCAACTATTGGGCTTGTATAAGTACTTAAATTAACAAAACTAATTTCTGACTTAGAATTTTTAACAAATTGTCCTAAGCTATTTCTTTTTCTATTTTTCATATTACAATGTAATCATTATTATAAGAATTATCTGTGATATATTGACCTTGATTTAAGTTATAATATAAATTATCCATTTGGTCTATTTCTTGGTCAGTACAAAAAATTCTATCTTTAAATATAGTATCAATATTAGTTGTATCTATATTCCAAAATTCATTATATAATTCCCAAAGAAAATAATTAGTATTCCAAAAGTTTGGGTCACTAAATAATTTTAAATCGTAAAAATGACCTTCAACTAATACAGGGCTAAATACCTGATTAAATGTTAAATAATTACCAGATGTTGTAGCATTAGTAATTTCATAGGTTTGTGTTACATTAGTACTGTCATCTCTTACAGATAATGTAAACTGTGTACCATATGTTCTAGGTATTACTTTTAAATTTTGAGCAAGTGCTGATGTGGTTAATACAATCATTTTATATATAACGTAATAAATAACTTATTTTGTAGAATATTAAAGCAAAAAAAAAGCACCCCTAAGGATGCTTTTAATTTTACATAATTATTAATTATGGAGTTGGATTTATTTTAGTAGCGTCAGCAACAATTAAATTAGCAGCTAAAAAGTAGGGAGCAGTTTCTTCTAAACCTTCCATTGTTAATGTGAAGCCTGATAAATCTCCTGCAGCAGCACCAGTTACGGTAGTTCCTCCAGTACATTCCATACCATTTTCAAATCCACATAAAAATTGGTTACCATAGTAATCTTCAACGACTACATAAGGTCTACCAACTGCAATAATTTGCAATTCGTTTTGTGTTTTTGCATCTAAATATGTTAATGTTAAATTTAATGTTTGAGTATAAAAAGTTGTACCATTTTCTCTCGAACTCGTTACAGTAGTTTCAAGTGATGAATTTCCTTTAACATCATACTCATACCAATCAGGTTGAGTACCTGTTATTGTAGTAACTTCACCATCTGCACCTAAAGTAATTCCAGTAAGACCTCCAAAGTCACCGAAGTAAACTTTTTTAATCCCACCAAATGCCGATTTGCAAGGTAAACTTCTTCCAGTTGTTAATGCACAAGCCATAGTTTATTTTTTTTTATAAAAAAAGGGTAAGTAGGCACATACCCACCTACCCTATTTTTGGTTAATTTAATTTATTAAGAATAAAGAACAATATCAGACCCTATTCCATACTGAACACCTGCAGTAAATCTCATTATTACTCTTACGTTCTTACTTCCATCTAAGTCAGCCATATCAATTAGCTTAACTAGGTTGTAATCAGACATTAAGCCTGTTCCAAAGTAAAGGTTAGATTTTTCAGCAGCAACAGCAGTATTATTTGGCAAACCATTAGCAACAAAGATTTTAACACCATCGATAGAAAGGTTTTCGTTTCCACCGAACCATAAAGTTCCTCTATTGTCAATTCCATTTGCACCTACAGAACCTACATTTTCAGTTCCTGCAACGTTTGTTAAAGCAGCATACCCACCTAAAGCTCTCACATATGCTTTAGCAATATTTTGAGATACATAGATGTATAAGTCATCTTTACCATATAAGCTACTTGGAATTGAATCTACAATTTTACCAAGTTCTGCAATAACGTTTCCTGAATTAACACCACCACCTACAGCAGCAACATCAATTACACTTGCATCAGCAGTCATTAATGGAACTAATCCATCAAATTCTCCTACGTTAGCATTAGCACCATTCCAAATATTTTGTTCTGTTTTTTGTGCTACCTCTTTTGCAACGTGTCCAATTAAGAAACTTGCAAAGTCAGGAGGTAAATTATCAAAAGCAGAATATCCCATAGATACTGCACCCCAGTCTGATTCAAAAGGTGTTTTACATAATTCAAGGTTTACTTGGAATTGTTCAGGCTGTATAATTCTTTCAGTAAGTGTTACAGTTCCTGCATTTGTAAAGTCACAAGATTCATTAACAATTAAACCAGAAGTAGCAACCTTTTTGATTACTTCTTTATACTTAATGTTTGGTTTAATTTCAATAGCACCTTGACTTAATGTGTTACCGCTTAACAAAGCAGCAGCAATGTACTTACCTGCAAATTCTCCAGCATAAGTAGTCGTGATAGTTGGTTGTGGCATAATTATTTATTTTTATTTATTTATTTATTTATTTGTTGAAAAATTAAATCTATTGTAGATGGTTTTCTTTTTGGGCTAATTTTAAAATGTTCTTTTTTAGCATTACCTTCTGGATTGTGCTTTATTGGTTGTGCAGAAGGTTGAGATAATTCTTCTTTTAATTGCTCATTAACTTCAAATTCTTCTTTTATAGTTCTAGATTTAGGTTGTCTTGCAACTTCTTCTTCCATTTTAACTTCTTCTTCTTCCATATTTTTTTCTCCTACCTTAGATTTTAAGTCAGCAATGGCATCTTCAAGATTTTTAATTCTTTTTTCCATTCCTGCCCAGTCATCTACTGCAGCTTCTTCTCCATCATCTCTCATTTCTTCATCATCATATTTTAAATCTTCAGTTTCATCTTTAGATTCTTCTTCCTTTTGTGGAACTTCATCAGATACTTCTCTAAGGTCATCTATAATTCCTTCTTCTTTTACGACTACAAGTCTGCCATCTTCAAGTAGGTATTCTCCTACTGGCATAGCAACTTTTTCATCATCTGTTAAGATAAAAATTTCTTTTCCTTTTTCAAATGACTCTGCTTCTACACGAGTGCCATTTTCAAGTTTTTGTTCTTCAAGTTTCACATCTAAATTTAGAAGTGTCTTGATTTGGTTAAGCATTTCAGTTGATTTCATAATTATATATATAACGTGATTAATTTATTTTTTTGCATTTTCAAATTGTTCTTGATATAACTCCTATCCCTTGTGCCCATAAACTACCATCGCAACATTTTCTTGAATAGGTGTTTTTATCTTTACAAAAACAGGCACGCCTTGACCCTTTTGGACTTGAAAGACCTGGAAAAAAGTTTATTAATTTTTTATTCATTATTTTTGTGGTATGCAATTAGGTACTTCCTTACCATCTTTTATTTTAGTTCCATATTGTTCATAGCCATCCCAACAAGGTTTTTTTAATTCCTCGTTATCTCCAATTAATATTTGTTTTATTTGATTTAATATTTCTTCTGATGATTTTTCTAAAGATAATCCAACAGAATCTTTAGGCCTTTCCATTTTATCTGCAAAATAACCCTCAATACTAAACCCTTTTACCTTACCTGTTTTAACATATTCATTCCAAATTTCATCATTATTAACTTTTACTGCACCCATCCAAGTTCCTAATGGTACATCCATACCATATTTTCTAGACTTATCGTGTACCTTATCTTCAACTAACCAAGATTCAACTAAACTTAAACCACTTAATTCGTGTTGGTGTTCTAGTGTTGAATTATTTTGATTACCTTTTGTTAAATACATTTGAGATGCTTTAGATACAGTATCTTTTGAAAAGTATATGTAATATTCATCTCCTTCGTTATTGCGATATATTGGCTTATTAGGTATTAATAAAGGACCCATTAATATCTTTTTTTCTTTAGATATTTCTTTTAATTTAATCTCATTACTTTTTAATGCTATAAAATCTTCTTCGATTGCAGGGCTTTCTACTATTGAGATTGCATCAATACCACTCATTTCTTGATTTTCGTCAAGTATTAATTCGACTATTTTCATATTTTATATAACGTATTTAATTAATAATTTTGCATTTATATAGTAGCACCTTCTACAATATTTCTTTCAAGCCCTTGTGCTGTGGTTACATCATTACTTACAACATAAGCCCTAACAGGTTCTTGGGATTGATTTCCTATAACTTCAGCTAATTGATTTGTTGCCCCTTGACCTACTACATTAAAGGCAGGTGGAGTTGGTGGAGCTGCAGGTTGTGGTACTGAACCACTACCTATTGTTGGTGCTCCTTTTCCACCTAAAGTTGGCACAGGTGTAGATGTAATTTTTTTAACTTGACCAATACCTGAAACTATTGCTGCTGCTGCTGCTGCTGCACCTAATACAGGTCCTATAATTGGAATACCTGCTAATGATTTATATGAATCTTGTGCTGATTGATATGTACTTATAGTTGCTGCTGCAATTGCTGCTGCTTTACCTGCTGCTGTTTGTTCACCTAAAACTGCTGCCATATTATTAAAGCCATCTGCAATAATTTTACCTTTTTCTTTTTGTGTAAGTTCTTCCCATTGTATTTCATTTTTAGCAACTTTTTCATTAAACCCTGCAAGTGCATTTGCTTTAGCTTGTTCAAGGGCAACAGTTGATAAATTTTGAGCTTTTGCAAGTTCTATAAGTTTGTTATAATGTTCTGTAACTTTAATTATTTCTAATGCTCTACGTTCATCTTCTGTAACTGCTTCTGCATCTCTTATTTGTGATTTTAAATCAGCTAATGCTTTTGCATCATCAATTATTTTTTGGTCATCTATTTTCTTTTGTTCTGCTTTTTTATCAGCTTCTTCTTTTTCTATTGCTGCTGCTTCATCATTAATTCTTTTTAAATCTGCTTCTTGTTCACGCCTTGCTGTAGTTATTTCAGCAGTTAATGCTTTTTGTTTAGTTAATCTTGCAGTTTGTAAATTAATTAATTCAGCTTCTAATCTAGCTTCTTCATCTAAATCTTCTTTTTTACTTTCGCTTAAAGCATTTTCTTCCTTTTTAGCTTCAAATCTTAATCTAGCATTTTCAATTTCTTTATTAGTAATTTCTTCTTCTATTCTACCTGCTTCTGTTATTGCTGCAATTCTTTCTTGTGTAGTTACATTTTCTTTGTCTGCTGCCTTTTCTCTTAATTCAGCAATTTTTCTATTTGCCTCTGCTCGTTCTAATAATAGTTTTCTTTCTTGTATATCTGCTTTTGCTCTTTTATCTGCTAACTCACCTGCAACTGCTATTTCTTTTTTAGTTTCTTCCCCAAAGTTTTTTATGCCCTCTGTTACTTTTCCTATCGATTCTCTTGCTTCATCAAAATTAAGTGTAACAAATGACATTATTGCATTACCCAAATTACCAAGTATATCAGTAACATTTCCAACAACAACACCAATTTGTGTCATCATTTTATTAAACTTATTTTGCCCTGCTTCTGAATTTGTTAATGCTGTTGCTACTGCACCAATAGCTACAACTAATAAGCCTATACCTGTTGCAGCAATTGCAACTTTCATTGTTTTAAAGCCTTTTGTAACTCCACCTGTACCTTTTGCTACATTTACCAGTGAACTTGCTAAACCACCAGTTGCTTTATCAGCCAATTCCATAACACCTGTTAAATCTCCTGCTTCTTCTTTAGCTTCTTCAAGTGCTTTATTTGCTTTATTACGAGCTTTAGTATTTTCTTTAATATCTTGTTTTTCTTCTTTAATAAGTTTTTTAGTCTTATTAATAGCATCTTGTATTTGTTTACGTTTATTTAAATCCTTTTCATTAGTTTTTTCTAATTGCTTTTCATAATCACGTAATTGCTTTTCAAGATTATCAAGAATTTCATCTTGTTGTTCAAGCATTTGATTTAGCATATCTAAATCTGCCTGTGCATCTTTTACATTAGCATCTATTACAATTGTCTTAGTTATTGGCATAGCGTATTTCTTTTTTAATTTGTTTAATACCTTCTTTAATAGTTGTAGGTAATTTATTTTTACCTGTTGCTATTCTTATATTCTCGGTTTCTCCATTACTATATTTTAGTAATTCTAATATATTTTTTATCATACCTTATTTAATAATTCTAAGTTAGATTCTCCTGTAATTAAATTTACATCTGCTTTATTTATAATATAATCTTGATTGTTTATTGTCATAACATCATTCATTTGTAGTTTATAAATAATTTTTAATGGAAGAAAAGTATTTACTTTAATAATTCTCCTTTGTGTATTAAATACATCTCCTATATATGTTGAATAATAATTTAAAAATAATGTGCCAGTAAATCCACTTGCCCCAGTATATTCGTTTCTTTCTTCATTAAAGTTTATATTATTAGGGCTTGTACTAAAAGCTAATTCTTGACTATTAGAGGGTATAATGTAATCATCAATAGGGTCGTGAGATGTTGTTGTTTTCATAAAAGAGATTTGTGTACCATTTGTTTGCTTGATAGGGTAAAATAATAATGGTTTACCTAAATATGGTTCTTGATTATCATTTACAAATCTTCCATATTGTACAGTTGTTGCAGCATTATTAGATTGATTATATAATCTTTCATATTGCATATGTTCAAAAGGTAAGGTAATTTTATAAGAAGTATTTGGTCCTGTTACTCTTGTGCCTCCTGAATATTTAAGTGCTCCCCAAGCAGTACTATTCTCTTGTGAAAACGTTGCAGCTAATAAAGTTTGTAAGCCTTCATAAGTAAAACTTATTTCATTATAAGGTAAACCAACATTTACAGAACTTTTATTTACATTAATGTATTCTGATATATCCCAAGTATTAAAATTAGTAGCATAAAAACTGTCTAAAGTTTGTATTTTTATTTTTCCATAATCAGGGTTAACATTACCATTTACTAATAAAGTTTGATTATCATAATAAGCAGTTAAATTAAACATACGAAACAAACCATTCATAAAATCTATGGTTTTAATTGTTGGTATCTGTTCTGTTATTACAAATTCAAAATCTAAAGTTGCATTAAATTCTCCACTTGGGCTTGTTTGAAATATATTTTCCCATCCATTAGGTGCTGCAGGTTGTTGTACACCTCCTTGAAAAGTCCATTGTATATTTGTAAATGTCATAGCTGTCGCAGTTCTTATGTTTAAGTAATAACTTCCAACAGTTAACGTACCAAAACCTCCTGATGTGAATTTATTAAAACTTCTTGAACCTGCTGCTTCTGTTGATGTCCAATATAAAGAACCATTACGCCATAACTCAACTGTGTAAGGAATAGTAGTATAGCCTGTCTTAACAAATAAATCTAAAGTGTTTACAATTAAATTATCATATCCAGGAATTATACTTAATGTTGTTCCCCCACCTGATAAACTTATAGCCTGTTCTATACTTGTCCAAGATGTTCTACTAAAAACAGATACTTGAGTAGCAAATGTTACTACTTGTTGTGAACTTGCTACATTACCTTTCTTTCTGTGTAGCCACATATACAAATTATTGTATTGTTTATTTTGGCTTGTAGCTAAATTAAAAAAATCATCAGAAAAAGCAGGCAAACCACTATTTGCATAATGAGATTGTATTGCTTGAACAATTAAATCTACTCTTATAGCAAATTTTAATTCACTCCATAATACACCGTGGTTTTGACCATTTATATAATTTAAGTTTCCAAAATCTTGAACGCTTGAATTAGAATCATAAAATAATTGTTCTGTGTGGGTTATTAAAGGAGCAATAATATTATCACCGACTGCACCTTGTAATTTAGTTTTAATATTAGTAGAGGTATAATCTAAATTGTAAACATTTAATTCACTTAAATCTGACAAATCATCATCTCCAAATACTTTAGTTAAATTAATAGTATTTCCATAAAAAGTAATCTTATAAGCATAAGGATTATTTTTTTTTAATTCCACACCATTTAAAGCTACAAAACCTTGTTTATAAGGAATATTATTTAATTCAATATTACTTGCTACTTTATTTCTTGCATCAAAACCATTTATAATATTAAAATTATAGTAATGTTCAAATATTTTATTGTTATTTTTAGAGGCAGGTATTGTAAATGTTTTAGTAAACTCAGCAAATATTTTAGCAGGGTCTTTAATATCTTGTTGTGATAAACTAATTGAAACTTGCTCATCTTTAAATAAATCAACCCTTTCACCACTAATATATAATTGTAGTTTTTGCATTACCTAATATTATTAATAAAGTCAAAAGACATATCAAAATTAAATTCATATTGTATTAGCCTTTCATTTAAATTTGTTTTATATATAATGTCGCTTGTTTTTATGTTAATAGGAACATTTTGAAAATTACCTGTCGAGGGTATTCTTAATCTAACCCATATTTTTTCAGACAATAACATTTCTTCATAAACTTTACTATAATATTCAGGAACATAAAAACTGTTAAAAGTAATTGATTGATTTGCAATTATATCAAAATTTTGTTTTGTATGTTGATTCACATCATAAACACCTGAACTATTAATTATGTTTCTATTATATTGTTCTTTTTTTGACCTTAAATTTTGTACTGATTTTAAATTAAATACCTCTTGCTGTATTGCCCCATATTTATTTACAAACCAAACAACAAAACCAGTTATTGCTATTGCGTTCCAATAACCTGTGCTTGATGCAGTGTATTTAGTACAGTCCTTTCTTTCAATGTTTATTGTTTCTCCACCAACTGTCATACTTGTTGTATTATAACCAGATGATATATAGGTAACAGTTCCATTAGTATTAACCTGTGGTACCCTTATTGTTGTATCTTTTCCTGCATAAATAGTATATGTTTTTGTTCCAAATGAACTTGTACCTGATTGTGTATAATTATTTATAGCTGCAAATGCAGATGAGTTTGGAATTGTTGGGTTTGAACCTTGATAAAAATCTCCATAACCATCAAAACCATAATGGCTTTCAGTATTATCAGTTCCTAATTGGCTTCCAGTTCCATTTACACCATTAAAAAATTTTTGTGTTAATTCAATTAAAAAAGCATTTTGAGTTGGTGGGGTAGAGGATGAGCCAAGTTCTACATCTAAATAATCTCTTGCTAATTCTGCCCATTCAAAAGTTACTGGTATGTTAGGGGATGCTGTTTTAACTAAATCATATCTAACTACATTGTCTATTTTAATTTCAAGTGTAGCTGATTGTACAGTATTATCTGCTGTGGTTCTGCTAAAATATTGAGGGCTTCTTAATAATCTATGTGCCATTGTTTATTTTTTAATTCCTAATGTTAATTGATTTTCTACATCTATTGCAAATTGATTTAATAATTCATCAGGTAAATTAGCAAATGCTTCTTCAAATGGTTTAGTAAAAAAGTATGATGGCTTTAAACCTCTATTATAAATGTTTTTAGCAATTACATAACCCATACTTTTATAACCTCCTTTTGCAAATTGTCCTTTTTTATTTCTAAATCTTATATTTTTTGATTGAGCAAACTCTGCCATTTTAGCTTTAAATGTTTTAAACGTTCCTTTTTTAGTTCCTGAACCAAATCTATAAGGGGAGTTTGGTGCTTGTTGTCCTCTTATTTTAGTGTTAGGACTTATATTTTTTGGGTCTGCACCCTTAACCCCTTGGTCTTGAAACATACCATAATCTTCCATTAAAAACTCTAATAGAAATGCGTTTGTTTCTTGTCTCCATTTATAGCTTATAGAATTATATAAATCTCCATTAGCTTTTTTTTCTTTTTCTAAATTAGCTTTTGATTGCTCAACAACATACTTACCAAATGCTTTTAATGTTTTATTTAATTCGTTATATGTCATTAGCAAATTCTTATATCATTATCTATTATAATATCCATAGTTGCTGTCCAACCTGCTAATTGATTTTCAAATCTATCGTAAAATGGTTCACAATTTACATCAGTATCTAATTGGTATTTATCTGTGTATAGTGTACCCATTCTTAATTTTTGTATTACTTTATTTAATACTGCTAATTGTGTATTAAGAATATCTTGTTCGTTATTATTACCTGTAAATTTATCTGTCGTTATTGTTTTAGATTGGTCAACAATATCCATAGCAATAATGCTTATATTAAAAGTTAATGTTTGCTCTTGTTGTAATACATTATTTACTATAATATGAGCAAGGGGAAATATATCTTGCTTGTTTAAATTAACATCATAAATATCTCCTGTTGTTACAGTATTACAATTAATATCTGCAAGTAATGTGTCTTTAATTGTTTGTGTTAATTGATAAAATCCTCTTATTCCTTGTTGGCTCATTTAAATTGTTTTTTTAGTTGTTCAGCTTCTAACTGATTTTTATCTTTCATAAATGCTAACATTAAAAAACATTCTTGAAATTTTAATTTAGTGATATGTTCATATTTTGTAATGTCTCCTTTAGATAAGGCATAAATCGACTGATACCATCCATATTTTGCTGAAAATTGTCCAAGTCTACTTGTTGTAGATTCTTTTTCGCCTCCGAAGAGTTCAGGATAATATTCGATAATTCTAGTCCTAAATTCAGAAAAAAAAACATTGATGAAATTACTGCATCCATTGGCATATTTAACATTTGCTCTTTTGTATCTGGATTGTAATCTTCTATTATATATTTGTTTTTTAATTTTGTAATTACAGGTCGATATAAAACATTCATAGCAACCTCTATGCTTTCGTAATCTCCTGCATATGTATCAAGGTCTATGTACTCCCCTAATGTCATATCATCTAAGTTTGGTACAAAACCATATTCAATACCATTCATTTTAAATGTAGTAACAAGTTTAGGTGTTTTGGTAAATAATTTTAGTATATCTGCTGTAATTTTTTCAACGTCATTATAACGCATTGCTTTAGCAACCTTTAAATCTACTTTACAAAATATTTCAATTATTTTTAATTGTAAAAAAGTAGTATTTTTTATGCCTTCTTGTATTTTAATAAACTTTTTATACTGCCCTAATGTTATGTCTTTTAATTGTGTTGGTATAGTAATATTTATTTCCATACTTATATAACGAAATTAAAGCACGATTTTATTACAAAAAAAAAGGGGCTATTTCTAACCCCTAATTTCCAAACAAACAAACTGAATTTTTTACATAAAATTTTCTACATCATTTTGTATTTCTTCTAATATTTGAGATTTTGATAAATCATACATTTGAAATTCAACCTCTGTATCTAGGTAGTCTATATTACCATCATCATTAATATAACCAATTACTATAACCTTTTTTATATCTGTTTCGTTTGGTTCAGGAGGATTAAAATAATTTCCTGAATTACCTTTTCTCCAATCATAATCTACCTCTAATATAAAATGTTCGTATTCTAATTGTATTGTATTTGATATATTATTCATTATAAATCTATCATTAAAATTAAACATATAGTATATAAAACAACTAGAATAGCAATTAGCCATTTCCAGTTGTTAGGGTCTTGTTTTAAGAATTTTCTGTACATTATATAAAGTCTTTATAGTTAATTAAGTTTTCTTGAAATTTTATAAATTTCTGTGCTTCTTTTACAGTATCAAAACTTTTAAATTGTATTTCTTGATTTTTAGTTCCATAATCTGTAAACCATACAAGCTCATAATGGTTATAATCGTCTCTATGTTTAAATAATTTGTGTTTGTAAAAAATTGAGTTCTTTTTCATTTTGTTTGTTTTAATTATTAATATATAACAAATATACAAAATATATATTAAACTAAAAAATTATATAACATTATTTTCGTTCCATTCAATTTCATCTCTTAATTCATCTGCTATAAGTAAAGCATCATTACGTTGTTCCCTGTATTTACTATTCATCATTCTGCAATTAGCAAAATGAGTTTGTAAGTTGTTTACATAAAAGAATATATCAACTAATAATGTTTGCATTAGCTTTAAATCTTCATCATCTATATTATCATTTACTTTTTTATTTAAAAGTTCAGTAAATAATATTGCATTATTATAAAAAGATAAATCTTTAGTGTTCTGTATTTTGTCCATTTATTTCTATTCTGTTATTTAATAATTCAATTATAGCAAACATTTGTTCTTCTTTTTCTTCTTTTGTTTCTGCTACTTCTTTAACCCTTATCCAAAAGTGATTTGACTTTTGTGGGTATAATATATCTTTTATTAAATTACCAAATTTTTTCATTGGCCTTACAATTTTATAAACTTTATTTACTTTCATCTTTTATTTCTTTTAATGATTCTGTTAATCTTTCTAAATGCCAATCTTGCATTTTAGCTTGTTCTTTAACTACTTGTGTTATCATAAATGGTAAATCTTTAAATAAAGTTTCAACATTAAATACAACACATTTATCATCTCCATAATACATATAAAATTCTCCATCATTACAATGTAGTGAAGTAGTTTCATAAACATAAGTATGTTTTTTAGCAAATTCTAATTGCTTTTCTAAATCTTTGATTTTCTGTTTATCTGTCATATTATGAGTTTTGATACCTAAAATTAGATATATTAGTTAAAGATGTTTTAACCCACTCTTTTTGGTATGGTCTTAAATTATCTGCAGTAGATAACATTTTTAATGTTGCTTCTACATCTATTAATGCTGAGTTTTCTTCGAATGTTAGTTTCATATTATTTATTATTATATAACAAATATATATAAAATATATTTAACAATAAAATATAATTAACTTTTTTTTTTGTAAATCCAATCTATATGGTTACATTTTTTGCATAAATACATATAGCCATTCTGTGCTGAACCTATATAAGTGTATTCATTATTACACTTTTTACAATTTTTAACGTATTGCATATTTACCAAAATTAGGTCGTGATAATATAGAATAAGTGGCATAACGACAGGGGTCGATAATATGGTTATGCTTATCTTCAGGAACATTAATTAATTTACCAGACCTATCTTCTTTCCATTTATAATTCCTAAACTCTTGTATAGCATTATGACTATCAGATGTAATATGTAATTTATATCTCTTTAATAAATCAATACCTGCATTAACTGAATCCTTACCTTTTAAACTTGGAAATATATTATGTCCCATTCTTCGTAGCTCTGCTATAAGTCTTGGCTCTGCACTATCAGCATATATTGGGTTGCTTAATAGGTTTTGTTCTTTTAAAAATATATTAATGTCTTGCGTTGTCATTTGCGTTCTATATAAGTGTTCTTTTATAAATAAATTATATTCAAAAGAATAAACACTTACAAGCGTTGTAGGGTCATTACTATAGCCAAAGTCCATTCCATAAGCTATTAATTTAGCATCCTCTGGTATTTTATTAACCTCTATATATTTAAATATAGTATTTATACTGGTTGCTCTTTCTCCTAAACCGTAGATTTGCCAATATTGGTCATCTGTTTCTTTTAACCTTTCTATTTCTTTTTTTATAATATCCTCTAAAAATGGATTGTCTAAATATGTTGTTTTATAAAAGTCACAATCTTCACGAGTTATTACATTGTCATAAATCCAATGGTATTCATCAGATGGGTTAAAGTCAAGTATAATACGTTCTTGTGTTCTAAATATAAGTTGTTGCCAATCCTCCCAATATAACTCATTACCTTCATTAATAAATAGTAAATCCCTTTTACGACCTCTAATCTTTTGTGATTGGTCAAGAGATGTAAATTCTATTAAGTTTCCAAATAAATGATATTCGCTACTACTTTTATTATGAAACTCATCTCTGTATATTTGATAATGGTTTAATATTTGTAAAAAGTCTCTTAATACAGTTGCTCGTAAACTTGGAAATGTTTTACGACATATAGTTATTATTTTATTTTTATTATGTGTACAATAATGAAATATTATAAATAAAAGAATATTATAGGTTTTACCACTACGAGTACCACCTTGCTCAACAACAATTTTTTTATTACTTTTTACTAAATGTTTATAAACAACATTAGTCTGTATCTTCGGTTTTATCAATTATTTCTATTTGAAAGTTAGTAGGCATTCCATCTGCTCCTGTTATTTCTTGTCTTTCAATATATCCTCTTTTCTTTCCTTTTGTCTTTAAATAGAAAATTGTAGCTGCTGTTGATTGTTTTGCGATTTGCTTATGTAATTGACTTTCTGCAAAATCTAAAGCTACATTTTGTAAATCATCTACTTTATTTCTAAAATCTTCATCATTATTATACCATTCATAATATGTGGTTCTTCCCACACCTACTCTTTCACAAGCATTAGTAACTATTCCTAAACTTTTTTTTAATGCTTCTAATAATGCTTTTTTATGGTGTTCGGTTTTGTTCATACTTAATTAAATATTTCTTTAGATTTATCTAGTGCTTTTCTAATTATGTCATCCATATCATAGTAAGAATAATCTCCTAATCTTCCTCCAAATATAATATTAGGATTTGTATTTGACAATTCTTTATATTTATTATATATAATTTTATTTTTATTTAATCCAATAGGATAATAAGGGTCATTTGTTCCATTATATTCTTCAGAATATTCATAGCTTATTATTGTTTTATCTGATTCTTTAGTTTTATTAAAATGTTTGTGTTCAACAATTCTAGTATATGGTATTGATTTTTCGGTGTAATTTATTACTGCATTACCTTGATAATTTTTAGTATTTAATGTTTTGTGTTTAAAATTTAAACTTCTATATTCTAATTTACCAAAACAAAAATCATAATATTCATCTATCATTCCTGTATAAATTAATTTTTTATATTTAATCTTATCTTTTATTTCTTTATAATTAGTATTTAATTTTACTTCTATTCCTTTTAATAATTTTTTAAATATAGGGGTATATCCATTTATTGGAATTCCTTGATATTTGTCATTAAAGTAATTATTGTCAAATGTATATCTAACAGGCAGTCGTTTAATTATAAATGCAGGTAAATCAGTACATTTTCTACCCCATTGTTTTTCTGTATAACCTTTTATTAAAGTATTGTAAACAGTATCACCAACTAATTTCAATGCTTGTTCTTCTAAATTTTTTGGATTTATATTTTTATATTTTTCTTTTTCTTTAATTAAAATATTATTTATTTCATCAATATTATATGTATTAAATAATTGATAAAAAGTATTCATATTAAAAGGTAAATTATATAATTTTTTTTTATATAC
>Ga0208134_1001191_pt1 | contig 15475 bp, 25 predicted proteins | sample VirMetDEL_Mar_31_FD_184515 | JGI IMG/M metagenome (GOLD analysis project Ga0208134, IMG submission 184515) | Aqueous microbial communities from the Delaware River and Bay under freshwater to marine salinity gradient to study organic matter... | ecosystem: Environmental > Aquatic > Marine >... | reverse complement strand
CATAGGATAACGCTAGGAGCACCGTTGCTGACAATGTCCAAGGCAGCTATTGTAAAGGAGGGTGTAAGACTAGGTATCGACTTCTCTAAGACATGGACATGCTATTCTAGCAGAAAAGATGGACTAGCAGATGCTACCACACCATCAAGTAGTATGAGGCTGCAGGGGTTTATAGATGCTGGTTACTGTGATCCAATTAAGTATGTTCAGCAAGATAAGATTGATGAGCTATACAGACAGCATGGCTGTAGGGAGATCTAGCTAATGCCCTTATCCTTATAATATCTAGCAACATCCACCTCTCTCATATATACAGGTATTTGATCCTCTTTATTATCATCGTCTAAACTACCACCACTATAACCTGGCCCGGGTATTTGAACGATATGAGCTTTAATATATCCGTTTGATAGTTGGTCAATCTTAAACTCAACACCCCTATAGGTAATAACCTCCCCTACACTAAATGTTCCACCCTCTTCCTCGTCTTCACACTCTTTACTACCACTAGAGTGTAATTTTTTCGGATCCGGCCAATCCTTATCCTTACACCAATGTCCAGACTTAACTAGCTCGCTCGGTACATCCGTCTCGTTAAGTATACATGCAGTAGCTTCAGCGAGTAGCTCTATATCTCTCTTGTTCATAATATTATTTATCTAAATGTGCCGTTCTTAACCATCCATAACAACAGAATAAACAGTTCACCGAAAAACAGGCCAGTAATGAATATAATATTCAAATATTTAAGACTGCCACCCTTTTCAGGTGCTAAAAACGCCCTAAGACAGCAGTAAGCTGCAGCAGTAAATGCAAACTGTCTAAAAGGTAGGTTGATAAAGGGGCCAAAGCTATTCATCTTTTTCCATATTGGGTGGTTAAGGTAGTCTAGCGTCCATGGTATAGACCACCAAATACTCTCGACTATTTTACCGGAAAACGAAAAAGCCATACCATATAACATCCAGCACATGGCTGAGTCAAGCTTGCCTCTATGCTTTATACAGTTAACTATTGACCTCCAGCACTCAATTAATACCAACGCGCAGCATAATACTAAAGGAAAGGTCCACGCAAGTGTTTGTAAGGATGTAATTGATTTTATCTCATCAAAGGTCATGATAGTATTTATTCATACTACCGCTCTCTTTCCTGCCTATCAATTAATATATCTACCTTTGTTTGAATTGATCTAACATCCTCTTTAATTAAGTGAATATCCTCCTGAATAGGTCTTGTCTCTCTAAGAATTTGTAATTGTAAGTGTTCCTCACTTCTATGAACCTCAGTATCTAATGCATGCTGCCGATTCACATGTTTAATCTCCTCAATGATTTCCTGTGCACCAGGATGCACCGGTAGTTTGTGATGCTGGGATATACTATCTAAATATATAATAGTACTAACTATAAAAGCAATAAAACCACCTATAGCTCCAATTGTCCATAACCACCCTTGTAGAGTTTCTGGCTTTTTAATCTTAACAGCCTGAGCTTCGTGTAGCTCTTTTATTGTCTCTGATACAGCCGCCCTAATATCCTCCATTTCTGGACGAGTATATACCGGATCTATACTAGAAGTATTATCACTCATATAATTATTTATATTAAATTAACTTTAATCGTCTAAATTATATATTATAATCCATATTTTCTTAGTTCAGCTAATTGATCTGATGTCTTTGGCTTAAATCTCTCTTTAAACGAAATTGATTCTTGAATAACCTTTACATTTCGCTTATCTTTAGATGACTGATCAGTCATATACTGTGATGTGTATGACTCGGTTACTGTCTCCTTACCGCCAAATAACATCCTAGCTTCATCCCCCAACATAACTTCTACTTGATCTGGCTCAACATCTTGTGCCATATATTCAATTAAGGCTCCTATATCCTGAATACTGCTATCCTGTCCCATATGCTCGGCCAACTTACTGACTTGCTCGGGACTTAAGCTCCAAATATCTACCCTCTCTTCATCTTCAGGGTAAGAAAATGACGCCATTTCCTTACAGTTAGAACACATTCCAATTTCACCATCTAACTCACCAATCGGTCCATAACCACAACAATTACTTACCACAACAGGCTCATCTTTATATGGGCTTTGATATGACTCTCCATCCTCAATAGCAGCAAGATCAGCGCTTGTAGGGCCACTCTCCCATGGGTCCTCTAAATCATCTAGCTTTTCTCTAGACTTGCCCCAGTCGATAGTTGGTTTCTTAACAGCCGCCTTAACATCTGCAGGATTCTTAGTTATCTCCCTTGCTGCCATAAACGCATCTGTTAACTCAGCAGCAATTTCAACATACTCTGACGCTTGAGACAACTGCTTAATAAACGATTTAATATCATCCACGGTTTCAATAACACCCTTTCTTCCAAGCATATCAACAACTTCATCAATGGCCGCCTCTATTTGAACACCAAACTTATTATCACCCACATCCAAACTATTTCTAACTTCCTTCTCAAAGTCCTGTAGCTTATTACTAGCTATTTGTATAAAAGCCGTTACTAGGGCAGTTTCATCTACCTTTTCAACATCCAGCTCATCCGCTATATCTTCAAAACTATCTGACAAATCCATCTCACCAGCAGACTTCGCAGCTTTTGCAGCTTCTCTTGCCTTTGCAGCTTCCTTCCTATCCTCAGCGCGCTGTTTATACGCTGATAACTTATTCTCACCACGTTGACCTAACTCAAAAGCGACAGGATCCTTTACACCTGTACCTGCAGCTGCATCTTGAAGCTGCTCAGTAGTTGCACTAGCAACAATATCAGCAAGACTTACACCATTAATTTCTTGTGACTTAAGAAACTCAACAAGCTTACCTTGAGATGAAACGTTTCTATACCTTAAGAGCTCTTTTTCCAACCCCGGGTCAATTGACCCAGTCTTTTGATCGATTAGAGCAGCAATCATACCTATCATGGTGTTTTTAGCTTCTCTTGTTGATGCAGGAGCACCCGAACCGTAAGCTCCCTTACGAACCTGAGTATAATGCTCCTTAGCCGCTGGTGATAAACTAGATAATGTATTTCCGGTCTTACCACTACCCTTAGCCATTTCCGTTAAAATGTTCATGCGGCTATAAATATCGTTGAATTTAGAAAAGGAACTCATATACAATATATTTATACCAATGAAGCTTAATTATACAGATTTTAATAAAATGACTCTAAAAGAGTTGTGTGGAATATCAGGTGTTGGAAAAACAACTGCTAAACGTGTGTGTGCGATGAGACCCTTTAAGTGTGATAACGACCTTTTTAAGGTTAGAGGTTTAGGAAAGACTACCTTAGAGCGAGTTGGAATAGAAAAGAAGAAAAAGGAACGAAAAAAGTGGATGCTACATCCTAGAGAGGAAACAGGTATTGAATATCCTCACAATTGCTTTGCAACGGATCTTAAGACTGGCTGTTTAGATTTCTTTTGGCGTATTCCGCGTGAAAGGCGTGTATATTACGGGCATGAAGAAGAGTCTATAAATCTAATTAACAAGATTAAAAAAGAAAACCTTATAAAAGAGGAACTTGCAAATGCGTAGATCTATTATAAAATAATATAATAATGTGTGCTATTTTTGGATCTAGAGATTTATCGACTTTTGAGGTGCTGTATGTCGCCAACAAAGAGAGAGGGAACTTTGCAAGTAGTGTTGTGAGGTTAACACATGATGATCAGTGGATAATGAAGGAGGAAGGTGATATTGACTTTGATAAAACTAAAATTAGTTCAAGTAGAGTAAACTATTACTCTGGTCACGTACAAGCACCTACGTCTGCTCAAAGAGACTGGACATATTGCACATCTCACCCATTTGACTCATTATCCTGGTTAGTATTTCATAATGGTGTATTAACTAATACCGATGAGCTTAGAGATTGGTGTAAGCCGCATGTTAGGAACCCAGTTGACTCTGCGTTAATACCAGAGCTAATACAGCACTTTATGGAAACATGCAATGATAAAAAACCAAAACCTGTACAATATATTAAAAAGGCATTGGATTTATTAGAGGGTACATTTGCACTATCAATTATTGACTGCGATACTAACGAGGTATATCTCGCAAGGAGTGGTTCAATATTACACTATAATAATAAGGGAGACTATTCAACATTACCTGGTAAAGGTTATAAGGAGGTACCAGAGGGAACTATTTTAAGACTAAACCCTAGTACTCATAGATTTAACAAAGTAGGTACATTTAGTGCTAAATCACCATTCTTATTCATATGAATATATTTTATTTTTCACCCACGAAGGGAACAAAGGAACAGACGTTGCTGTATAAAACAGGTAGTGAGATTGATTCTAAAGAAGTTTTCTTTAAAGAAAACAACAGAGACTCTCTACAGAAGACATTCAACAAGGCAATCGACTTTTGTCTAGAAGAAGACATTGACTACCTTGTATTATGTCATGATGATATCATTTTTGAGAATGTATCTGAGAGTAAATTACTAGAAAACTTCGATAAGTTTGATGTGTTTGGTGTTGCAGGTGCTACTCAGTGTAAGTTAGAAGATCCTGTATTGTGGCATCTCATGGGTGGTGGTTTTGGTAGTGGTAATCTTCACGGCGCAGTAGCTCATCTCAATGGTGATGAGAAAAGTATGACATCGTTTGGTCCATATCCACATCGAGCTGTTATCATCGATGGCGTGTTTATGGCTATTAGTAAAAAGGTGTTTGAGAAAATTAGATTTGATGAAGAGTGCCCTGCGAAGTTCCATATGTATGATCTAGACTATAGTATGGCAGCTCACAAAGAAGGTTTTAAGGTAGGGGTAAGTGATATTCTCATTACCCATGCATCTCCTGGCCTAACATCAGTTACGGATGAGTTTAAAAAAGGCTCTAAATGGTTTATAAATAAGTGGAAGGCTCATAAATAATAACATGCAACACAATACATGGGGTAAGGATAGGAACGATCTAGCATCACTGGCAGGTCAAATACTCACAGAAGGTTACACGAGTGATGAGGAGGTAGATTTTGATGCTTTGTTCTATAAAAAGCATGATAGGATGCCAGAGTCACAGGATGAGTCAGACTCACATCTGTTTGATGTACTTAATGATGAAGTTAGTAACGGTGTCAGTAAGGCAGAGCTGATTGCTAAATATGGTGAAGATGCTGTTGCAACATATGAGAGATTTGGAGAGGCGAACGATCGCTTTGAAGGACCGTTTGAAGATGCAGAAGATAACAGTCTTATAGCAAGTGCATGTGGATTACAAGGTGATAATATGGTAGAGTTGTTGGACGAGTTAGCTGATACCTTTAATAATCCAGATGTAGCTGACCCGGGTCGATTTGTAAATATTTCTAAACATATTGGAGCTGCAGCAGATCTATATAGAGGCAGAGATGGCAACTAATGAATGTTGATGATTTTCTAGACCAGGAATTAGAACGACTGGAGCTAGTGACCGGAGTATTATTACCAGAGTGTGAGTGTTACTGTGGTACTCCGATGATGCCAAAATGGATCAGAAGCGTGATTAGTGTTAAGTTTAATAAGAGCTGTAAAATTCATGATGTTTATTATGAATCATTAATTATTGATAACGAGGATGCAGATCTTATATTTTTAGAACATATGAAGCTCCAGGCTGGTAAATCAGTGTATTGGAAATGCGTTGCATATATAATGTTCCTGGCGGTTAGAATAGTTCAGTTCTTTAACAGAGATTTCTTTAACTATCATAAATTGTAGTTGATAAACTCATGGCTAATAGTATACTGTAGATGTGAGCAGACTTGATCTAGACTATTTCGAAAACACGCTGATGTATAAAGCTCTAACCGATGGTGGTTACTTAGCTTCTATCGCTGATATTGCTAAACCAGAGTACTTTAAGAGTAAGGCTATAGCTAGTATCTTTGCAATTATTAAAGATTTTTCTGAAAAGAGAAATAAGCTCCCCACAATTACAGAGATTAAGGCATATCTTGTTACTGATGAACAGAAAAGTTCCTTTAAAGAGCTAGTTCAGTCATTTAACACTATAGATAAAGTGTTAGATAAGGATGAGTTGTACGAAAACACTGAAAGGTTCCTAAAGGAGAAAGCAGTATATCATACAATGCTTAATGTAGCAGAGGATGTATCGAAGGGTATAGTAGATACATCAGATGTGCTTCAAAAGTTTGAAGAGTCTTGTAATATCAGTCTTGTTACTGATTTAGGCTTTAATATGTATGATGATATTGACCTACTCATTGACGATTTAAACGCAGAGAAAAGATTTATACCATCTGGCTGGGAGTGGTTAGATGAACACTTAGGTGGTGGTTTTTTAGAGAATGGTAAGTCACTTTATGTGTTTGCTGGTGAGACAAACATAGGTAAGTCGATCTTCTTGGGTAATATTGCACATAATATCGCAAAACAGGGTAAGAACGTGTTATTAGTAACACTTGAGATGTCAGAACTTATATATGCTCAGCGAATATGCACAAATGTTACAAAGATACCGATGAGAGAGTTAAAACAAAACTCACCAACCATTAGGCACGTCATGAAGCAGGAAGAGGGTAAGATCTTTATTAAAGAGTTTCCACCAGCAACCATCACACCTAATCAACTCGCTGGATTTACTAAGAAGTTTGGTGAAAAGGGTATTAAAATAGATGCAATAGTTCTAGACTACCTCAATCTACTACACTCTACTGTGGGTAGTAACTCTTATGAACGTATTAAGCACGTTACAGAGCAGATACGGGCAATGTCATACACGTTTGAGTGTCCTATTATATCAGCTACACAGCTAAACAGGTCAGGATTCGATCAAGACAATCCAGAACTTGCCACCATATCAGAATCTATCGGACTAGCTGCGACCGCTGACTGTATATGTTCTATTTATCAGAACGAAGAAGATCGAGAGATGGATATAATTAGATTAGGTATGATGAAGAACCGATATGGTCCACGTGGATCAACTCAAGCTATGAGAATTGACTACCCAACCCTATCCATTGAGCAAGCAGACGATGTAGACCTTGAAGACACTGAAGATGATACATTTAACACGTTAGCCGGCCTTGCAAGATGAACAATCCGTTATAAATAAATGAAGTGAAATTATTAATCTTTACAGATTACGACCTTGATGGTGCAGGTTCAGCTTTGTTTATTAAGTGGTTGTATAAGGATAAGCTAACCGATCTTACAGTCGTTGAAACAACTGAAGGTACATTAGTAAACGAGTTTAGAAACTATGAGCATACATTAGATCATTTTGATAAGGTGTTTATATTAGACCTAGATCTTAACCAAGAGCAGATAGCGTACGTAGATAGGAGTAATGTTGTAGTTGTTGATCATCACACCCCACATGCTCGTAACAAGCACTTATATAAAAAAGCAAAAGCAGTGATACAAGAGTTTAGTTCTTGTATCAACTTGTTATATAGTAAGTTTGGTAGTGCTGTTAACCTAACAGATCCACAGGAAGAGTTAGTTAAATATATTGACGATTATGATAGCTATATACTTAAACATAAAGACTCACTTAAGCTTAACGCCATCTACAGAACATACAACAACCCAAAAACACTAAAGTTTATAGAGGCTTTTGGAGATGGGTTTAGACCTTATAGTGTATTAGAGAAAAACGGTATTAAGCTTTTTATAAACAAGTTTAAGGAGCAACTAAACAATCAAGTATTTACTGGCACTATTAAAAACTATAAGACTGTGTCTATATTCGCTAACTACGCAATTAGTGAAGTAGCTCATTATATTATCTCAAAAAATAATGCTGATATCGGTATAGTTATTAACCTCGACACAAAGACAGTATCATTTAGACGATCTAAAACTAGTGAGGTTGATGTTAGTGTTTTAGCTGAAACACTCTGCGGTGGTGGTGGCTCACCAGCTGCAGCTGGAGGTAGTTTAACAGATCAGTTCGCAAACCTTACTAAGAATTTTAAATGATCAACGCACCTAACCTACCGTCTAGCTCAATAATAGAAACAGAAACAGAGCACCTTTTATTATGCTTTTGTACATACTGTACATTGTTGAAGGGAAAGAAACTATCACTTCAAAATATTTTTGTACTGGTCCTCAAGGAGGATAGATTAAGACAAATCTTAAAAGACCTCCTTTCAATTGAAAATAACTTCGAGCTTGTTAAAGTATTCTTGCAATTTGAGCCTTCTATAGCACAATCAAAGTACATTACGAAGTACTTGAATGCTAATAAGAATATCTCACTATGATTTCAAAAAAGGAAGAACAAATATATAATAGCCATTTATATACATCTAGAAGTGTAAGAAATAAGCCAACGAGGTTTAGAAATAACTTCAACAACTTACCTGAAAAAGATGTTGTATGTCTAAAGAGGCTTTCAAGGTTCTTTAATAAGCACAATCATATCAGTTATAACGATTGGTTTATAGCACCACACAAAATATATGACGGGTGCGATCATTATTTCGATTTACATTTTTATACTACTCGTAAAGCTCTTAAGTGCTACACCATGTATATTAAGCAAAGAGAGACACAGGACCCAGACAGTGAATCTACAATTGAACATATGAAGGAGTGTTTATCCTTTGTATATAAGTTCTGTAAAGATAACAACCTAACACTACAAGAGTATGTTAATAGTATGCAGGAGAATCTTCCTACTATATTGATTCATTTAAAAGAGCATAAAATTACCTTTTATATGTTGCATTTACTAGAGGTAGACGCTATAATTAAATCAGTTGAGACAGCATTACTTAACTTTATTGTCAGTGATTTTTGGAATACATATTCACAGACACGAGTTAAGTTTGTAAACTCTAACAAACTAAAAAACAAAGTAAGAAAAGGAAAAAAGCTAATAACACAAAAATTAGTTGAAAACAAAAAAAAGTAAATTATAATAATATCATGAGTTCGTTTAATATGTCAATGTTCGAGTCGATCAAGGGAGCCCTTGCCGACAGTAATAATAGTAGTCAATCAAACTACACAGAGATTCTGCAAACCAAGCCAGGTAATACGTACACTGTACGTCTGCTGCCGTATGCAAAATCACCAAAAGATACCTTCTATCACTATTACAATATGGGGTGGGTATCATTCGCAACCGGTCAATATGTTCAAGCGCTTAGCCCGCAGACATATGGAGAGCGTGATCCAATCGCTGAAGAGCGATTTAAGGCTTCTCGTACAGGTACAGAAGAAGATAAAGAGAAGGCACAGGCTATTAAGAGGATGGAGAAGTGGCTCGTAAACGTTTACGTTATTGAAGATCCATCCAATCCAGAGAATAACGGTAAGGTTAAGATGTTGCGATATGGAAAGCAGCTTCACAAGATCATCACAGAAGCAATTGAGGGTGAAGATGCAGAAGAATTTGGTCCACGTGTATTTGATCTAGGTCCAGATGGTGTTACATTCAAGATTAAGGTTGAGCAGCAAGGAGAGTATCCTACATATGTATCATCTAGGTTTACTACTGCAGGTAAGCTAGACTTGTCTGACGACGAGCAGGATAAGATCTATAATAATGTATTTGACCTTAGTCAGGTGTTCCCCCTTAAGTCATATGACGACCTTAAGCAAATGCTAGACGAACACTACCACTGTCAGGTGTCAGAGCCTGAGGTAGTATCAGCACCCGCCGCTGCAGATGTACATGTTCCAGAGAGTGTAGCATCACCCGTTCAGGCCGCTCCGGTTAGTGTACCAGAAACTAGTGTAGATGATGATATCGATGAGCTGTTGAAAGATCTTTAATATGGATGCTTCAGAAAAGGATACATTGCTACAGTTTATGGGGCAGGTATATGGTGAGACTAAAAAGAACGATCAGATGCTTGTTGGTCAGTCTACAAACCTGCAACCTAAGTCAGATGAGATAAAGAGACAGTTTGAGCAAACACTACGTGCACCAGTACAAAACACTAGTGCACCTCCTCAACCCCCTGCTGCAGCAACGCCTGTAGCTGTGACCATTACTCCTGAGCAAGCGGCTGCAGAATTAGCACAAGTACATCAAGAGCAAGCTATAGTACCGGCTCCTACGCAAGTGGTTAGTGAGCCGGTCTCTGTTGATCCTAATCAATTAGAGTTTGATATGAGTGAGCCGTCAAAGATGGATAAGCTCATCGAACTGTTAGAGAGACAGAACAAAATACTACTTGAAATTCGAGATAGTAATGTAAAATCAAAGTATAATGCAAAGAGAGCTAAGAATACAAAACCGAGCTGAATTTCTAAGATACTTAGATTCTGTTTCAAAAATAAATGATAGCGCAATCTTTGATATTACACCCGAGGGTATTAAGTGTTTAGTATCATCTATAGATAATACGCTAGTATTGCTTTCAGAGTATAAGGAGGGTTTTGATTTTACTACTACAATCAATGTACCTGATATTAAGAAGTTACAGAGGGTGTTAGACACTCTTACTACCGACGACCTGGTCATTACTATTAATTCTAACAACCTAGAATATAAAGATAGTAGTGTAAAGTTTAAGTATCATCTCTTTGAAGAAGGGTTCCTTTCAAAACCTAATCTCAATATTGAGAAGATTAGAGCATTTAAGTTTGATGTTAACTTTAATTTTACGAGAGATATATTACAGGCCCTGTTAAAGGGTAGTACGTTTGCATCTGAAACTAATAAGGTATACCTGTATACGGAAGGTAATAAGGTTAAAGCTGACCTAACTGATAGATCACGACACAACACGGATAACTATTCACTAGCGGTATGTGATGCTGACTTTGAACTTAAACCCACCCCAATCAACTTTGATAATATAAGACTTATGTCTAATATTGATAGTACATACAGATGTAACATTAATACAGATTTTGGCGTTGTTGTTATTGATAATGATTCAGATTGTATTAAATTAAAGTATATAATCTCTTCCCTAACACAATGATAAACAGACATACTAAAAACAAACTCAAGACTGCCGGTTACTTTATTAAAAGATTGAGGGGTAGTGGTTTTGAGACACTAAGGGTCTTTAATAACTATAGTGATACGGATCCAAGAAAGTGGACTATTATTGTAGATCCGGGTAATTCATCAGTTTTTATTACATGCTTCGAGAACAGACCATTTAAGGGCGAATATCTATTTACATTTGATGACGGTAATCAAATATTTAGACAAAACTACAGCTTAAAAACAGACTCAATCGAGGTTGTTGTAAGAAAGTTAATAGATCATAGAGTTGGTACACATAATGCATTAAATAATAGTGATGAGCGAAAAAAAGAATAATGACGATGTTATACGCGAACTACTAGAGGAGGCTCTTAAGGTAAAGATTGAACAAAAAAAGGAGTTTAACAACCACGAAGAGCTTACAATCTCACTAGGACCTATTATGTCTGAGTTCTTAGATAGTTTTATTGTTATTGGTTATGACTTTGAAGGTAATCCTATAACATTTCAAGGGTCAAAAAAACCACAACAAAAAGACGCTCTAGATACTCTCTTTTTAAAGTACTTTCAGCAAAGAACAGGATTTAAAATACTTGATGGTAACGACCTCATATAAGAAGCAGGAAATATATTCCGTCGAAGCAGGAGACTATATAGGTCAAATGTTTGTTGTAATTGATATAGCAGATGACTACGTGTGTTGTTTAACGCTACCTAATATGGAAAATATTAGTGTACCAAAAGATTCATTTGAACAAGGAAGGAACACTGATATCATTAGGTTTATAGAGAAGCTGCCTAAAGATGTGTTTAAGATATCAGTAGCTCAATACAAAGCAAATGAAAACACTAATAATAGATGGAAATAATTTAATCCATCGAACGTTCTGGGTCGCGAAGAATCAATCGAAGCGAACCCCTGATATTACAGCAGAGGCTACAGCCAACTTACATATTTACTTTACATTAAATGCTATATTTTCATATGTTAATAAGTATAAGCCTACAAAGACTATTGTAGTTTGGGATGAGAAGTTAGATTATAAGCCTAATAGTAATAGTCGAAAGCTTGAATATGCAGGCTATAAGGGTAATAGATCGTGTGATGGGTCACCTCATGCAAATAACGAGGATATTAAGAGGTTGCTGTCTAATCTAGGTATACCTTCAATATTTCCGAGAGATCTAGAAGCTGATGATATTGTTGCATACATATGTAAAACATATGATGGTAATAAGATAATCATATCAGTTGATCAAGATTTTCTGCAGCTAGTTAATAACAGCACAATGATGTTTGACCCTATTCGTAAAAAGGAATTCGTTATTGATAAGTTTGAAGAGATGACTGGCTACACCCATGAGAATTGGTTAGTGGTAAAATGTCTGCAGGGCGATAAATCAGATAATGTTCCTGGGATTCCCGGCTTTGGTAAGGTTCGAGTTAAAAAATATCTAGATGGTGAGATAGAATTAACAGAAGAGCAGCAAGTTACATACAATATGAACTTTTCGTTATTCTCCCTAGATAAGATTGATAATCTTGCAGATGAAAGCAAATACTATCAAGACCAACTTGATGTACCGACGTTACCTGAATGGAAACAGTTTATTGATGAATGTATTCAAAGAGACTTTGGTAGAATTCTAAATAAGCGCGAGACATGGTATACCTTGTTTTTTCAAGGTAATAAGCTAGAATCAATATTAGGATGAAGCTACCTGAGGATTATGTTGTTTTAAAATTTTATGAACTTGGTTATAGACCTATCTATAATAAGTTTAACGGTGTATATCAGTGTGCTTGTCCTATATGTAGAGAAGGTCATTCACTTAATACAAAAAGGCGGTGTTATTATGTACCTAAGAATGATAATATATACTGTCATAACTGCGGATGGTCTAGCAAACCGTTTAAATGGATAAAGGAAGTATCAGGTGTTGATGACTCTGTAATTATTAATGAGCTTAAGGATTATACTCCTGATGTGGAAACTATATTAGATGAGAGTCCTAAGGTAGTTGTTAACACAGAGACGCTACCTACGGATAGTATTAACCTGTCAGATAAATCACAGCTTGAATACTATAAGAATAACGATATAGTTAGAGCTACTATTAATCTAATTAAGTTGAGACGGTTAGATACAGCAGTTAATAGACCTGATAATCTCTACCTGTCGTTAACTGATAGGGTTCATAAAAACCGACTTATCATTCCGTTTGTTAATGAGGATAATCAAATTGAACACTATCAGACAAGAACGGTGTTAAGTCGTGATAATAGAGCGAAGCCAAAGTTCCTGAGTAAGAGTGGTGGTGCTCAAAAACCACTATTTAACGTTAATAAGGTTAGTAGTGACTACGACTCGATTTATATATTTGAGGGCCCGATGGACGCTTTCTTTGTTAGGAACTCTGTAGCAGTAGCCGGTATTACAGAGAAAGGCAGATCATTTACTGACAGGCAGCAACAGCAGCTTGATGGCGCGCTTAGATTCTATGATGCTGTGTGGATACTCGACTCTCAGTGGGTTGATAGGGCTTCATTGATTAAGTCAGAGGTTTTACTTCAACAAGGAGAGCGTGTGTTTATATGGCCTGAAAAGTTTGGCAAAAGATTTAAGGATTTTAATGATATTGCAATAGCTTGCAAGATTGACGAAATAAAGCATGAATTTATCCAAAAGAACACGTATAGTGGACTCAAGGGTATTATTAAGTTATCTGAAGTTAAGCAGTTTGTCAACACCGGCTAGTCAAATGAGCTAGCTTTTTGGGTCATACATGCTTATATGCAGGATTACTCGTCTGCGATAAGTAACCTCTAAAAGACTCAGCAAGTGAAGCTAGTTCAGTAGCCACTCGAGTAATTTTTCTTTGCTCTGATTGCTTCATTCTATCAAAAATAGTATCCGCCTCTGAGGTTGCAAGCGTGCTTTGGATTGATCCCTCTTGACCGTTAAGTTTGTGTAGGAAGTTGTCCATATCACTAACCCAGCTCTCTAACTGCCGGGTCATCTCCGCTTGATGGGCGGTGCTAGCTTCTGCCGCGGCCATCGCTGTTTCATCCACATCATTAATATCAGGAGTATCGGCACTAAACTCATCAGGGTCTGTACCATCATCTAGTGATGCTGTAAACGCCTCTTCATCAGGAGTAAACTCATCCGCCTCAGATAACACCTTAAAGAATCTATTTTCAAACTTTGTCATAATATTATTTATGCCCTGCATAAATATTTTATAGTATGAATACCGATAATTCTCCATATAGTGTAAAACCTGATACAAAAAACATTAAATTTGACTTTGATCCAAGTGACCAACTGCACAAATATAAAGAGGATGAAGCACAACAAAAGGCAGATCTTATACTACCTCATGAGATGACTAATATTATTAAGTTTTTAAGTGATACCTTTGGCTCATTAGCTGAGATTCATGGTATATTACTAGCAGCAGGAAACAATGGTGAGATTAACAAGCATGTATTAGACACTATCACAAATAAGATAGATAAAGTTAACGAAATAGTGCTTGATATTCCTAAAGACCTAGCTAAAATAGGTATATGATAATACTTAAGTCACTCTTCATCACAATATTACTATCTACAATGTTTGCGTTTGCGTTACGCGGCTTGTTAGGGTTTTGGGAGGTGTTTATTCTAGCAGCTGCAATTCAGGTTATTGCTTCGTTTGTTTATTCATCAATAAAGATATCACGCGAGCAAGAAATAATTGACGTGTATCAAGAGGAGCTGGATTCCTTATTAGGTATGAGTACTATTACAGTAGAGTGTCCTTGTGGTAAAAATAAATTTGATGCTAATGTTTTTACTGCAGTTGAAAATATTTTCGAGTGTGATGTGTGTGGTAGTAAGTTTAAGTCAGATGTAATTATAACACCAACACTACTTACTGAGCCCATAAACACAAACACCTCTTTTGATGACCTGATTCAAAAGCAGAAGGAACTTTAATATAATTGGGTATAATATGAAAACATTCGAGTTTAATCTAAAGGACGGTACTAAGAAGGTAATGGAGTTTGACGAATTTGTACGCTGGGCGTGCTTAATCGAGGGTATCGATAAAGTTAGTGAAAAGCTAGAAGAAGCCGGCATCCCTCAAAGCGACGGATCGTGGGTTAAACCACTAGCGTTTGAAAAATATATTAAAGAGCGTTTTCCCGCTATGCAACACGATATTAAGTGTGAGGTAGCGTTAGGTAACCTTTAAGGTATTATTGATGCGACACGAAAACCGATGCTGCTGCCCTCGCTGCTCGGGCTGAAGCTGGTGAGGCGGTAGGACGACTGCAAGTTGGTGGAGCTGGCGACCCAGTTAAGATTAAGTCCATGCCCAGGCTCTGGCTCTGGCTCTGGCTCAACCACTACTACCTATTCACCTGATGGAGGTAATACAGTAGTTACCAAATAGGAATTATCTACATACACTCCCGGCCATGTTTGCCCAGTGCTTTTACTTTGAAAGTTTACAATAGAGAATAAAGAATCATCATGAACTCCA
>Ga0208134_1001190_pt1 | contig 15479 bp, 40 predicted proteins | sample VirMetDEL_Mar_31_FD_184515 | JGI IMG/M metagenome (GOLD analysis project Ga0208134, IMG submission 184515) | Aqueous microbial communities from the Delaware River and Bay under freshwater to marine salinity gradient to study organic matter... | ecosystem: Environmental > Aquatic > Marine >... | reverse complement strand
GCGTGTGTGTGCATGGAAGTCCATGGGTGGTCGTTGGGTGGGTGAGATTGACCGTGGGGGATTTTGGATACCCATGGACGAGGCGGCAAACAATCACTCCTACCTCGCACAAGCATACACGCCACACCTTTCGCACCACAGACACGCATACACCGCTGAAGCACCTCTTACACACTCCTACCTCACGCACGAATAAAGGCCACACATCTCTCAAGCACCACATACACCGCTCACACGCTCATACGATCTACCTACGCTCACTCTCTCCGGTGATGCTCTCTATGGCCTGACGATCATACCGTGGTTCTTCTACTGAGCATATGATCGGTATAACCGGTGTTGCTCTTACCTATATGACTCACATGCCTCTTATGCTCTCTGGCCTGAGCATATCGTTTCATACCTGTCTTTGTGATGTCTTGAATATACCTGAGACTCTCTAAAACGCTCACCAGATGCTATCCGTTGTCTTTAGCTTATCAGGTGTAGTCAAAATTGTTAGAAGTGCTCTGGTGAGCTTCTACGAGGGGTCTTTGTCTAGGGTATTGTCTGAAAATACCATTCCTACATCTGGTCACTTTTCACATAGCCTCTTTTTGGGATGTTTCGTAAAGGTCGCGTCAAGTTTTATTGACCTTTATGAGAACCGCACCTTTACCACTGATGGTGGGACTGGGCGCTTGAGGGTGCATTTGGTAAAGGTGATCGTAAAGGTCATGCAATAGTCGGATTGTGCCAGGTAAAGGTTGCGCAAAAGAAAACCCATGACCGATTAAGTCATGGGTTATGTAGTTTTGGGGGCTTTGTTAAGGCCTGCAGGATTGGTTTATGACGTGGATTTGACGAAGAGGTCTTTGCTCTTGATGGCCTGTTCGTGCAGGGCTGTGCAGATTTCGTAGTAGACATTGAACGCCATGCTCTTCGAGGCGCGCAGGGTGATGTTCGCCTTCTCACCTTCGATCGTCTTGAAGCCGCCTTTGAGGCCCATGTTTCTGTTGATGGCGACTTTCTCTTTGGCGATGCCGTAGATGTTCTTGACGCTGGTAAGATACCGGCTGTCAACATTGATAGCCCAGAATGTTACCAAGTGGTCATTCACGAAGTTCTGATAGATCGGGCTCTCGCTGCTTTTGTAGAAGTGTTCATTGGCGACACTCCCGGTGCGGTCGATGCACGACCCATCAATGCCCAAGACCTCTGCGACTGTGCGGCGTTTCTCTGTTGGTGGTGGCGCCGGTTGTTCGGAGAAGAATGGTCTCAGGGCTTCTGTTAAGACCGTTATGAGTTCTTCGCGCTGTGTTGGTGTGATTTTGGTCATTGCTGCTGTCCTTGCTTTGCGGTTGATGTGTGTGCTTTGCGCGCCATGGCGAGTGCTGCCAGTGCGGCTTCTTTGGAGGGCTGTTCTTTGGAGACGCCGGACTCGAACTGCGCCTGCAGAATGAAGTAGCTGGCGACGTAGGGCAGGGCTTTGATCTGCGAGCGCAGGGTCTTGTCCGGGTTTGCCCACTTGGTTGCTTGCATCTTTTCGCGCAGCTCGGTCATGGTGAAGGGTGCGGTGTTCATTCTTCCAGCTCCGCTTCTGAGTTTTCGTCCAGCATGCCGTTGCGCCACTCTTCAATGACCGCATCGTCTGTCAGGCTTGCGACGTAGCTGTCTGCCATACCGGATCTGAAATCCCGATCGGTTGTCATGCTGTCGTAATAGTCGTTTGCCAGCTCCCTCCGGATGATGGTCATCTTCTCGGGGTCGATTGGCTGTGCGTCGAGCTGGTCGACATAGTTCATCATATCGTCCAGGCTGATGTTCTCTGATGGGTCGGCGGCGCGTTCTTCACCATCGAACTCCACATAGCAGAGCAGGCTATAGACAGTGTCTTCTGACAGCGTGAATGCGCCTGCTTCCGGCTTCTCCTTGATCTGCGCGAGAAGGTTCAGCATGTCTGCTGTTTGACGCAGGGACTCTGGGGTTTCGGTGGCGAAGGAGGCGAACTGGTCATCGTCTTCTTGCATACTCAGCCAAGCGATGACCTCGGTCTGCATAAAAGCGATCTGTGCGGTGTTCAGGACGAGTGTTTTCATGACCATGTCACTTTCACATCAAGAGGAATTGGGTTGTAGAGAACTGTGCCGTCGGCCTCGACCTTGCGGATCTCATGCACGGCGACGTCGATGGTGTCGTCACAGCGCACGTAATCGACCTCCTGGCCCTTGATGCCACCTTGGAGCAGGTGATGACCGGTGCCTTCTGGCGAGATGCCGATGAAGCGCTGATATTCGCCGTTGTTGATGTAGGCGCTCACAGGAGTTCCTCCGTCCAGAAGATTGCCATGCAGTGGTTCAGGTCGTTGTAATCTGCCCAGACGTAGAGGTTCTGATTGAGGCGCTGTGCGCGCGCTGCAATCTTGTGAACTTTTGACGGACATGTGTTTGGATAATTCTTCATTTTTTTGCTCTCATGTTCTGCGTTGCTATGATTATTTATAGCATCGCAGAACACGGAATGCGGTCGGTATCACACGGGTTTTACAGCGTAATTCTCGGTGAGGTCGTTATAGAGTTTCTTGAGGTTGCGGCTCAGCGAGTTACGCCCTGTCTTTGCGTAGGTCTTCTGAGCGAGCCAGATTGTGGCGTTGCGACGAACGGTGAGTTCGACAGTCCGGTGCTTGAGCATCATAAGGTTCGTATGGCTCATACCGTGATCCGGCTTGATCTCACCTTCTTCGGTCTCATAGGTCGCGCAAATCTGAGTGATCTCCGCTTGCAGACCATTGACGTAGGGCAATTCTCGTCTTTCGTTGATTGCGGACTGCGCTTCTCTTATGGCATTGCGCACGAAAACGCTCTCCGCGCTGTTTGTGTTCATCTTGGTCATGTTATCCTCATGTTCTGCGATGCTATGATTATTTATAGCATCGCAGAACACGGAATGCGGTCGGCAAGCTCTGGTTAAGACGCTGTCTCTGGTCTGTTGCAGTCAGAACAAGGCGAGTCGTTGCTGTCACGGTTCCAGCAGAAGGTAGCAGCTATAAATACGCCAAAATATACAATCATCACTTAGGCTCCTTTGGCGCGGTGTTATTTCTATGCTTTTCGCCCAGCATTTCATCCGCACCGGCTGGTTCCCTGTCGTAGAACCAATCCATGAACTGGCGTAATTCCTGCCATCCAAAGTGGTGTGCATCTGGCCCAAATCTCGACACGCTCTCACCTGTTGTCGGGATCGACTTATCAGCCTCAAGCATAAGCTCGTTCAATTTGGCAGCGGCCTCCGCTCTACTTTTCATGATCTGACCCCTCCTTTGATTCAATATTCGTCATGGTAGTTGTCATCTTTGCCGCGCTGCTCATCACGCTGAATTTCGCGCCCTAGATCGCCCGCCCACGAAAAGAACTCGGCAAACCTATAGTTGACCCACCGCGTGATCCCTTTGGTTCGCGTTGCTGTCATATTGCATTCCCGCACCAAGCGGTCGCATCTTGAAATGTCATCATCCACGGTCAGTCTTCTTCAAAGTGTTTCCATTGCGTGTTGTATTTCGGCCTCAACCTGTTCTTCTGGTGTGAGTGTTGGGTCTTCATGCCACGCCGCGAGCCACGGCTCTGGCCCCGTCCATCCAGTTAACGGGCTGTCTTTATCTGTGTAACCGCGGCGCAGGCTTTCCGCGTTGATAGTGTCAATGTATTCTTGGTCCTTCATTCGCTTGGCTCCTCTACGGTCCAGCCGTCACCGTCAGACCAGCTGGCGAGCATGCCCTCGTCTTCAACATCATCTTCGCCGGAGTGAAGTTCAGCGAAGGTGCAGTTGTCGTAATTGTGACTGTCGACTTCAGTCCACTTGACCCCTGTGTCGATGTAGCCGTTCTTCGACATCTTCGCCATTGCGGCCTCGAGGCTCTCTTCCTCGATCGTCGCCTCATAGGTGATACTGGCATCACGGGTGATATAGAGGGTGAACTTGGTCTTTGGCTTCTCTACAACGAAGATGTTGGCGTCTTCCGGGAAGCTCAGGTGGAGGCTGCGCTTGATGTCCCATTTCACCTGAACCTGCATGATGTTGCCATCGAGGCCAAGAGTGATGCCTATAATAGCACCGGTTGTGCCGATCGGGATCGGACTTGGATCGTTCTTCATCAGTTCGACCACTTTGATCTTGTCGCCGACTTTCAGGTTCTCTGTCATTTCAACCTTCCTTATCTGCATATTGTGGAGGGATCGGGCGATCGCTCATTCTTCGTCCTCGTCCATGTCGAAGTAGTCATTCACCGCTGACTGAATCTCACGAACCATCAGATAGATGCCAATGGTGAAAACGCATACAGCGAAGATGCCGCCGCTAACAAAGAAGGGCGTTTTAAGCGCCAGTGCGGCCATCACGGCCAGCAAGGACGCAACAACACCGATGGCCGCGATCCAGCAAAGAGTGTAGGTTTTCTTGTCGTTCTCTTCCGCTTGCAGAGTTTTCTGAGGCGCGAGGTCGACGAATACGTGGTTCTTGCTCATGACGTCACCTGAAGGTGATCGCTGCCTTCAATGAGGAAGAGTAACATGGCGCCTGCCCACTCGTTGATCGTGGCGTAATGCTGCGCGCCGGGCTCATTAGGGTTAAAGCACTCGTCGTCAGTGTCTTGATAATCCATCACGGAGCCGTCTTCCAGCACCACAAGAATACAGGTCACATAAAGCCCATACCGGAAGTGGTTTGGCTTGAACTCATAGAAGTCGTGGCAATAGCAATCTTCGCCAAGGTCTGCTGCGAAGTCTAGGGCGTTCATTATGCTGTGGATCTTCACAGCGGTGCTCATTGCGGTGCTCATGTTTTGATCTTTCCTCTTGTGCGCTTGTGCGCAAGTTGCTGATATTTATACAATATCAGCAATCAGACAGGATTGCGGTCGGTTCATTGCGGCTTGCGTGTCATCCCGATTTTTCCTCACAGCATGCCTGAGCCTGCTGTATTATATCCAGCCGGCGATGTTCGGTCATGCCGTGCCAGATGTTGGTATTGACGGTGACGGCGCCACAGGCGCAGGATACGAAGCTGTTGTCGCGGTTGAAACGAAGGACGCTCATGACCAGCTATCCTTGTAAGAGGTGAACAATTCACATTCCGGTCCGTCGGCATCAAAGAGGACGTAGTCGATACCATGCGCATCGCGCGCCAACCCCAGCGTTTGGCTCAGACGTGGTGGGCATTCGTGATCATCAGCATGACCGGTCCATAGCACGACGCCGACAAGACCGTTGAAGCCGGATGACCACTTGTCGCCCATCAGGAACTCGTCAATCTTGTCCATGTCCTGTTTGTGAACATGCGCGGTCGAGAGTTCGATCATGGGGCGATACGGCAGAAGGGGGTTTGTCATAATCTATCCTCGTCGATATGTGTGAATGCGGTTGCGAGAAACATTGCGCGCCGCTTTGCTTTGCTGACGCCGTCGGCTTTCAGGGCTTCGTGAAAGATCGCGGCAGCCGTGGGGCGGTCCCAGCCAAGTTCGAGCATGTGATCATGCAACGCCGCGGCTTTCAGAAAACGCGGATCGTTGGGGTCGAACAGCCATGTCAAATACGCCGGAATACTGACATCAAATACGAAACCCGCCGGCACGGTGTAGATAAAGCCGCTGCTCTTGTGTCCAATCGCCCATTCGATCTGATGTGTGGTGATGTAATGGTTCAAGATCGGGAACGGCTTGTAGAACTCACCGGACAGGGCTGTGTAATTGCTCACTCGAATTTCTCCAAAAAGTGATAGCGGAAACGATCACGATCACATTCGGTGGTCTTGCGCCAAGGATCGCTATTGACCTGTTTTTCGCTTAGGTCTGCACGCCACAGAACCGTCATAGTTCTTGTGTCGTTTGCGCTGAAGGTTGTTTGAGTGATCAGAAAGTCACCCTCTGGCGTCTTTTTGAAATCAAGGCTCATTCCTCTAGTTCCTTCTTGATCGCCGCGGCTGCTTGCTGGCGTGCGGTTTTGGGTTTCGGTTTGGTTTTGTCCTCGACCACTTGGGGTCGAAACGTGCCGTCCACCACGGATTTGTGATCCGGGTTTCTGATGCCCTTGCGAAAGGTCATGGCAGATCCTCGTCTTTGGCGTCGTTGTATGATTTAAGAACGTCCGCAACGGACATGAGCGATACGCGCTCAGCGACGATGGCTGCGAGAAACTCTGGATCATTGCGCGCACTCGAGACCCAATCTGCGATAATCGCCGCACGCATTTTCTCGTATGAAACCGAAGGACCGGCGAGCTTGTCACATTCAGGACATTCACTTGCCCGAGTGCGCACCTTCGTCTGGCTCCACTCTGTCATTGATGACCAGGCTGCATAACCCACCGTAACTGCGCCGCAATCGCAGGACAGTTTGGTGTTGTCTTCGTTAAAGGTCAGGCCAGTCATGCCGCTTCCTCGTCTTCATCCTCAGCCCACATGAACTCAACCATGATTGCGATCACATCGCCGTCGTAGCCGTAAGCTACATAGACAGAATAGCTGCCATCGCCGTATCCGGAGGAAGATACCGCACCATAATCACGAAAGGAAAAGTCGGTCTGTTCGCTGTATTCACCCGTGTCGGAACGCGGCATGGTGGTGTTGCAGATTTCATTGTAGAAACTGCCCATTTCGTTGTAGTCGCCGCCTTGCTCGGCAGCATAGCGGGCATTGTCAAAGAAACCGAACTGACCGCTATCAACGCCATATTCGCCGCTCATCTCCTCGTCGATGTATTCGAGAGGCAGATTGCTGCCGTGAACGGCATGACGCGCGATCAGCATAGCCACGCGATTTTCATCACCGCGAATTGCTTCAATCTCCCATGTGCCATTCACCACATCTGTGATTGTGTCGGCACACCATGTCTCCATGTCGTAGCAGGGGTCGGTAGCGCGCATGGCGCCACTTGTGATTTCAAAGGTTCCTTGAGTCATTTTCGTATTCCCTTGTCTCTGTCATTGCTTACTTATCACTTATAGCAACAACAGAGACGGGATGCGGTCGGTTTGTGACGTGTTAGTAATTACCCTCTGCTACCTGACAGCACAGAAGACCCTCTGAGCGCCACATAGCGGTGTCAGTCTTGCGATCCTCGAAGGCCAGCTTGGGATCATACCCGTCAAGTCTGGCCCTGTTCAGAGCGTCACGTTTTGCTACCTCACTCGGACGGCGATCGTCGTTACTGCGCATGTAGATAACCGGACCCGGCGCACCACCTGACTTGCGACGGTCGCTCCAGAAATTTGAGCACCACGCACGAACCGGACAAGTCGGCTCGGTCAGCCATTTGTATGTCATGTTCCGGCTTGTCTCTTTGCGACCGGTGATGAAGATCACGCGGTTCTCGGGAATGTCAAAGAGTAAGGATTCAAGAATATGCCATGTCTGTGGCATGGGTGTATCGCGCGCCACATGCTCGTCCAACAGAAAGCTGTCCCAATCAGGCTTGAAATCAGGCACGACATGGTCGCGCATCTGCTCGGCCGGCTGTTTGATCCAGTGCAGCCGGTGTGTGGCGTCTGCCAATGTCCCGTCGAGGTCGAAAACAATATCCATCAGGACTTTTCCCTTTTTGCCAGTGCCAAGACAGCCTCGACCCGAGACACCCTTACGCGCATGGTCTTTGCGATCTCCTCGTTGCTCGCAGGCGTGGTCTTTGACAGCGCGATGATGGCATCGGTCTTTGCGGGACTGATGGGCTTGCCTGGAACAACGCGAGTGGCCTTGTATTCTTTTACCCATTCATACGGCATTGTGCGTTTCTGTCCTGGCTCTTTGACCGATTTACCTTTGAACTCCTTGGAACTCATGAGGTTGAGTGCGTGTCTGAGTCCAATGCCCATGAACTGTGCGATTTCTTCCGCATTCATCTGAGCGTCAGGGTCATTTGCCGCGTCCAGGAATCTCAGGCGTGCGACCTGTCTTTTCGCCTTTAGATCGTTGAGACCGGCTTCGGTTTCTGCGATCATCGTATCGAGCACCTCAAGTCTACCTTCGAGGTTCTTGATTTCTGCCTGATCTTTCATGGTGCTTTTTTCCTTTGTAAGCAATTACTTATCTTTTTTCAGGCAGCGGTGCGCGGTTGTTCACGCATTGTTACCGTCTGAAATGGTTCGTGAGACTGGTTAGAAAGGCCAGCATACGGGCAGAGGGTGGTAGAAGACCCTGATGTGCTCTGGCAGTATCTCATAGAAGATGCGGTGGATCGGAAACATACATATCCCTTAGTTAGCGTTGCGATATTTTCATTATAGCAACGCTGACATCGGGATGCGGGAGGTGATCACATCACTTCGTCCGGGAACTCACTGTAATTGGTTATGCAGTGCAGCATGATCGTCTCTTTGAACTCGATCGCCGCCAGCTCCTTTCGAAAGGCATCACCCTTCACCTCGAAATACTGCATGGCATTTTGCAACAACTGCATAGCGAAAACCCTTCGGTCGAGGTCTTCCATCGTGCCCTCTTGAGAGTAGCGCGCGCCCAGGCTGTTTAGAACAGATGTTGTGTCCATCCCGCTTTGATAACCGACCATGATGTGGCGCCCGACCTTAGCCCACGCCTCGCATTTGTTTCCCGCGGCCTGCGCCGTCATAGGCATGCCAGCGATAAGAAGGCAGATCATCAATTTCTTCATTTTATTTTGTCCAGTAAGTCCTCATTGAGGAGCGTTGCATGTGGGTATTTTGACGCCATCTGCGTCAGTGCATCGAGAATGCCGTCTTCCGTCACATTCTCGATTTCGTCAATTTCAAAAATCTCACCGTCGCCGAGCTTGATTGATACCACAATGTCGTAATGATCCGGTTTTTGACCCGGCACAATTGGCGCAGCGACATCCCAACCAGGCTCAGAGGACGTCATTGCGAAGACGCCAATCTCCATCAGTTCCGAGAACTGAAGCCAGATGTTTTTACCTTTGGTGATAATGTCGTTTTTCTGATCCTCGGAAAGAGCATTAGTATTTATCTCTCCTATGGTCTGAAGGAACGCTGCAAGTTGTTCAATCATGGCATGATCTTTTCCTAAGTGAGTTTTGTTATTTGTTACTATTTATATCACATTCAAACACGGAATGCTCTAGGATCCTCGTCGGGAAGTTACTACGATTGTTCCGTCACCGCATACTGTTCCTGCGACAGGACCACCGGTGGGATCGACGGCGCGAAACGCTGTGCGAAACAGATCACCGGTGGGACATCCTGAAAAGCCAGTTCCGAGTGTTTTAATGTTCGTGTAGCCCTCTGCCTCTAGGTGATGTTGCGCGTCTGCCTGGTTGTTACACGCAGATAGTGCTAGAACCATAAAGGTCATCAAAATTCTCATTCGCGGTCTCTCTTGCTGTTGTTTTGTTTCTAACAATAACGCAAATTTAGCAGGTGTGCGGCAGGGGCGTTGAGCGCAATTCTGGCTTAAAAGGCACCCCAGGAGGGGTTTTTGGCAAGAAACTCATCCTGCTCGCGCACCTTCTTCTGGTCAATGACCTGACGGGCAATGCCTGCGATAATGCGCTGCGGCCATCTGGTGCTTTGCCTGCGCGCCAGTTCGAGAATATCTTCCGCATTTTCAATGAACGCAGCATCAGCCTTCATGCTCTCCTGGACATTCTTGCAAATCTTTGAATCTGACGTCCCGGAATTTGACAGCAAGGATACATACCACAGAAACATGCTCTGCGGACCCATGTTCGCGTTTAATTGGGACGTGATGTCTTCGAATGTGAGGTCATTCATCTGTTGTTACTCCGGTCGCGATCAAAAGCGCCTTCAAGTGTCCTACGAAATTAAGCCGTGCCCTGTGATCAGATGCGGTAGAGGCGACTGACGTGGAGCGCGAGCAGATCGGCCCATTGATCGTCACACGGATGTGCCCGTTGCCATTGGTGCTAATCTCATAGTCTTCGGTGTATTGGCGCACGATCTTCTCGACCTCGCGTTTTTGCTTTCTGACACTTCCGCCCATCAGAAATCACCCCACATTGGAAAGTCTTTGCCCCGGTTCAGATCCAGCTCTTTCACCATTTTTTCATGAATGTTTTTGGCGCGAGAGCATGCAACAACCGAGTTCATGAAAGGCTGACTTACTTTCTCACCGATAACAATCACGTATGCCTTCACGCTTCCGGCTTTAGGGTTCGGATTGCGTGGGCTGCTTTTGTCGATCTTCCGCTCCTGAACACGAACATCCGCATCCGGGAACCTGTTGTTCTTTAGGTGAAGGATCGTGTCGAAGTCCGAGAATCGGAAGTCAAATTCATCTTTAAATTTACCATCTACGAGCCTAATTTTGTAGAACTCGGCAGCAGTAACCTTCATGTTTTTGGACAGGTCATTTATGGCTTTCGCCCAATGCTCAATCGGCATATCACTGTTTGCCATCAGTAAATCTCCAACACGACGATGTGCGCGGTCATGACGTAGAACAAGGCGCCGCCCTCTCTGCGGATCAACACCCATCCCGGCTCAAACTTCTCAAGCGTGCCGACACAGGTTCTGCCGGTCACGGTTTGGAGTTCTACGGTGATCGACTTTTGTGGCACGTCATCGTTTTCGTCATCAAAAGATGGCTTGCGAATTGCTTTGTTCCGGAACTCCGAGAGAATGCGCTCAACCGTCATTTTTATTCTCCATTTTCTCTGCTTGGCGCTGCATCCAAGTGTCAAAGGCTTTGTCTGTTTCGGGGCTGCCGTATTGAAGCGCCTTCTGAACACCCGCCATAAGAGCGCTGCGCTCCGCTGGCGGGTAGTCTTCCATGCGCTTGATCGGACATTCCTGATCTGGATGCAGGTTTACGAACTGTCGCCGCATTTCAGCCAGAAAACCCAGCGTTGCGAACTCCAGTCGTCTGCGTGATCCGACCTTCATGACTTACGAGGGCCGTGCGAACTGCTTGAGCAGGTCGACATCAACCAATCCGACCTGATTTGACGCCTCGATCAAAACCGCCATGACCTGTGCGTTCTGCACGGCAAACGCCAGGGCGAACATAATCTCGCCGTTGTTGACCAGTGCCTTGTCGTCGTCGGTCATTTCCTCCACCGGTAAGCGCAAGCGCGCCGTGTCGATGTTGTGCCCTGCGGTGCGCACACTTCCGTCTTTGGAAAGGATGAGCATGAGGTCGCCGTCTTGTAGTTCTGCGCCTGTATTCTGTGACATGAGTGTCTTTCTTTGGGTTGATTTTACCGTGTAGCGCATCCGGTTAGGGATGCGCTGACTTATGTTATCTCACGCCGCTTTCGATGGAAAGGCTGTGCGAATAGCCTGCGCTTGAAACTTCAAACGCCGGGTGCCGTTTTCCTCACGCGCCAGAAACGGATACACAGGGCTGGATGCCGAGTAATCCTCGAGGATCCACCATTTGCCACGGGCGAACATCTTGAGCCCGTATGTGTCGGGGTCGATGCGATTTGCGATTGCGCCGCGGCGATACGCTGCCTCGTTACCAGAGACGCCGTTTCCTGTGTCGCGAACAATCGCCTCGATCTTGAACTTCCCGGATCCGCCATCGCTGAACTCGCCACCGGCACGGGAAAAGTCAATTCCAAGCTCATTGCCCAGATCGACCAATGTCTTCTCGATCCGCTCTGCAATCAGTCGGTGCGTTGGGCGATCAATCTTTGTTACTTTCGTGGTCATGCTTCTCTCCTAAGCTGATTTTCTTCTACTATCAGTTGTATCATGCGCACTTGTGGGTTGCGCGTGGCAATCAACGGAAACTTCGTCGTTCGATTTGACCAAGAACCAGGTGATTTCAATCAACCCCCAGTCAAAGGCGCATTCATGTGCGGGAGCGGCGGTGTCGATGCGCGCGACGGCAACGCGACGTGAGTCCTCGCTGTCCGGCATCAAAGGTTCAATCTCGCAGTGAGGCTTGTCTTCATCAGCCTCGTCTTCCCAGTAGTAATCAATCCACAGGTTGATCGCATTCACTGGTGACAGGGCCGCGACAAACAAGGCGCGATCGTTGCCATCTTCATCCATGTTCGAAATGTGATAGATGTCCATTTCAGTCTCCAGATACAAAAAGTCCGAAGAATGAATACATCCTTCGGACAATTTGAGTTGACGGTCTAAGCTGTCTGCGCGGCGATGATTGCGCGCAAACGATCAGCAACAACGGAGTCGGTGCGCAGCGTCAGCGTGTTACCAGAGCGAGTGGCAATACCAGAGACGTGCAGCAGAACCATGAGCTGGCCTGTCTGTGAGCGCGCTGTGCCCTCGCCACACTTGGCCAGCGTTGTCTTGTAGCCCGCGATCAGTTCAGCGCTGGTGAGCGTCTTGTGCGTGTCCAGCAGGTTGAACGCCGCCATCGTGTAGTGCGAGGGCAGACGGCCAGAGGCGATCGAGACGAACAGGTTCTCAAACTTCTCGGCAATCTTCACCTGACTTGGCTTCGCATGAATGGTTGCGATCTTGGCGGCGTCGATTTCAGCTTTGTCCATCGCAGCAACATCACCGGTCAGAACAAAGAACTCGGCATCGACATCGTTCAGGTCGCGCTGAATGCGTGGCTTGGAGACGCGCGTTGTCTTTGTCTTGGCAGCGGCCTGTGAGGAGCTGATCGGTGTTGGTGCCTGGATCGTAGAGACAACGGTGCCGGTTCCGGCCTGCGCTGAATACGCTTCCTGCTTTTCAAGCTCCATCTCCATCGCCGACAGCGTGTCTTCGTCCAGCTCGTCGTCGCCAAGGGCCGTGTCTTCGTCAGAAGCTACCAGCTCCTGAATTGTATCATCGTCGTCCTCGACAATCTCTTGTGCGTCCTCGACGATTTCTTCCAGATCATCCAGATCGAAGTCGCTGAGCGCCAATTCCAGATCCGCAAGTGCAGCGTTCTCGGCTTCGTTTGTTGTGGTTGCAGTCATGTCGTTCTCCTCATGAAGTGTGTTTGCGTTTTTGTTTGACTTAACATCTTCTTTATACGCTTTTTGATCACGGGGTGCGGCAGGGTTGTTGCTGAAACTGGTCGGCTTTTCATTCTTCAAAAAAGGCCTCGCCTTCTGGAAATAAGCTGCGCTGAGAGCATTGCAGAGGCGAGGCCTAGCATCGGTGAGGAAGAAGGTGGGATCGGGCGCTGACGGGGCTGTTTGGAAGGCTGAGCGGCCTTCCGGGCCTGGGTCTTCTTGCGTGGGTTGCTCTTACGCGGCATCAGGCTTCTCCTTTGCCGTCTCTAAGTCTACTTTCTTCATTTCAGCGGACAGAAGTTCGGACCATGCGAGATCCATATTTTTCAGACGGGATATGGTTGCGCCGTAAGTGAGCACCGCAAGTGCAGCCGTGTTGAACCTCTGCTGCAGGTGTGAAGCTGAACTTAAACCAGGAATTTCCTGCTTGGCGTGATGAATAATGGCAGAGGCGGCACGGCGTGCCTCTAACTGCGCGTGACTGTTGCCACCTTCAGCCCAGAGAGGCGCGCGCTTTACAGATGAATCCCTGCCGTCGCGCGCCCACGCCATCGCGCAATAAACTTCCTGCGCGATCTTCTCTACCATTGGGTCTATCATGCCGCGTCCTCCGATTTTCCAGGCAGTGGTGAGAAATCAGGCTTTGCGGCGTTTTTCGCACGGATCTTCTCTGTGTTGAGCCAACACCGATCAATCTCCGCTTCACCGGCATCCAGCATATCAATGCCATGTGCGGTGCTAAGAGCAGCCAATGTGTTCATCACACCGCCAATTTCCTGATGAATTTCACCCGCCGGACGCCCGTAGACATAATCGACCAAAAGAAGAACCTCTTCCTTGGAGCAGTCACAGGCTTGCGCGAGTTCGATCGCCTCTTCCATAAAGCGATGCGTTCGATCCGTCTTGTTCATGCTTGGTGCCATGCCGAAGCAGTGCAAAATCCATCTGTTTACGCCTTTTTGAAAGTTCATGCCGCTTGCTCCTGATTTGTGAGATTGAAAAAGCCCATTTTGCGCCCCTCAAAGAACGCTTGCATCATCCGGTCCACATCATATGCGGCCGCGTGTGCGAGGGCAGGGTCGTAAGGCACACCGCAAGCGAAGCACAGTTCCTCGAGCCGTGGTTTCTTGCCGTTGTGTGTCGACCAGACACCCTCGAGCATCGTGTCGAGTGAGGTCTTGGTCTTGCAGATCGGAGACAGACCAACCCGGCTGAACTCCTGGTCGAGAAACGGCCCGTCAAAGTCATTGCCGTTATGCCAGACCATCAGTTCAGCCTTGGTGATCGCCTTATGAATGGTCGGCGCAACATCAGCCCACTTTGGCTGCCCGATCAGGTCTGTGCTAGAGATGCCGTGAACGCGCTGCGCCTCCGCAGGCATAGAGCGCTCCGGGTCGATCCGCTGTTCGTATTTCCAGATCAGCTTTTCACCTTTCCAGATGCCCAGATAGACCTCAACGATGCGATGATCTGGCCCCAGAAAGCCTGTGGTCTCGATGTCGAGACCCATTGTAATGGTCATATCAATTCTCGAGAATGGTGAATGACGTGACATCGCCGGAGAACTCACGACTGATGCCATCATCGTGGCTCCAGACGGTGTCAATGGTGATATTTGCGGTAATCTGAACGGACTTTCCGCGCTCAATCACCTTCTTGAGCAGGTCACGCCCTTCCTTCACATCAAGGCGAACATGTCCGGGTGTAAATTTCAAAGCCGCCATAGTTTCTTCTCCAGTATGTTACGTTGTCACTGACTTACTTTATAGCAGACAGCGTGTCGGGATGCGCGCGGATTAGTTTTCAATCCAGTTCATATCATCCGGCAGCCACTTTTCTTTCGCTCTGCCGTATCTGCATACGTTGATAACACCGATATTAATGCCGATTTCACTCAGGCATCGGCGCAGCTGCTTCGCCTGACCTTCAAACCAAATGGTTTGAAGCGTGCAGTCGTATCTGCCGGATGCTTCCAGACAGGCCCGAATGCGCGGTAGGGAAGGTGGGTAGCAGGAGTATCCAAGAAGTGTATTCTCGAGCGCCTCATGCACCTGTCCGGGCTCACATCGCAACGAGACCGTATGCCCGTTGTCGTGACCAAATCCTGCGTCAAGAAGAAGAACCGTCATGCCGCTTTCCTCGCTGCCGCTCTGCGGCGCTGATTTTGAAGATGTGTGACCAGTTCCAGATGTGCCGGGTTCCAGCACAACCGATTGCAGCACAGATGATCGACCTGCTTCTTGCCCGGAATGTATCCGTTGTAATGCGTGAAGCTGACCAGATGGGTTGCGACTGTTTGACCAGAGACGCACATGCGCCCGTATCCACCACCGCGGCCATCACCTGACGTGCCGCCTTCCCACTCCCAACATGGCGTATCGTTGTAAAATGATGTGGTGCTGACGCGCGACCGCGACCGCAGTTTATCTAGGATCGTTTCGCGCCGATCCATTCCTGTTACAAAATCAAACATCAGAGACCCTCCTCTGACACGCTCGACAGAATGGCATAGGCATCAGCGATACCCGGCGCCATCTCACCAACTGCGACCATCAGAAAGATCAGGGCGAAGATGCCGAAGAAG
>Ga0208134_1001187_pt1 | contig 15495 bp, 16 predicted proteins | sample VirMetDEL_Mar_31_FD_184515 | JGI IMG/M metagenome (GOLD analysis project Ga0208134, IMG submission 184515) | Aqueous microbial communities from the Delaware River and Bay under freshwater to marine salinity gradient to study organic matter... | ecosystem: Environmental > Aquatic > Marine >... | reverse complement strand
AGTTATCATACCACATACCACTAACATCTTGACCTGTTCCGCTTGTAGTAGTGTTTCTTGGATTGTCTACGTGTAGTATATCATTACCTAGTATTATATTAATCTTATCTATATTAAATCCGTTAGCCTTTTCTATTATACCGTCTACACCTTCTAACACTCTTTGTACTGCTATTTGACTATTGTAATCTTCTCCAGTCTCAAAGGCACTACATAACTTACCTATGTGTACATCAGCAGGATCTATCACTAATAAATGCCCTTCTTTTTGTTTATCTCTTTTTATCTTTTCATAAGTAGGAGAATGTTCTTTAAGGCTTTTAATTAAGTTGTCTTTGAACTCCCTTTGTTTATCTAATTGCCCTTCAAAATTAGGATTCTTAATAAATAAACTAGCCTCTTTAGACTTAACCCATCCGTGTTTAACATCTTCAGGGTTTTGCCCTAATTCAATAGCTTCTTTTCTAAGGCTTCTAATGTTGTTTATTACCTCTATTTCATCTTCATAAAGCCTAACTCTAAGAGTATTACTTTTCTTTTCTTTAACTCCCTTTAAGGGCTTTGTTGTTTTTCTTTTCATAGTTCTTATTTAATTAAGGTTTTAACTCCATTTTACTCTTAATAATCGCTAATATAAGAATAATTAATAGAAACAACCAAAATTTATAGTCTTTCCAAAAGTCTTTTTTAATATCGCAGTCAGTATCTATAATGTTTTTAGTCTCTGAAACATAGCTATAAGCCCTTTCTTTTACTGTATTCTTAAAGAAATACTTGCCACCTTTAATTATAAAAGTAAAGTGTATTAATGAATCACTATAAACAAATGATGTATCTTTTAACACTTCTACTATTATATTATCCCTAACTATTTTTACTCTTTCTTTTACTTCTGTACCGTCTCCTTCACTTAGAAAGTCAAATAACAACTTATCTACAAAAGCTGTATCTATTTTATTGATAAAAGAAGTGTCTATTGAGTGAGATTTTAATGTAATAGTATCGTGAATAAGTATAGTAGTAGTATCTGATAAAGCAGGATATACATTAATAATTTTCCTGACATTTGTAAGATGCTTATTAAGTCGTTTCTTAGCCTTTTTCTCATTCTTAGGTATACTAGTTAAGACACAGGAGTATAAGCACGTACACGCTATTAAAATAATTATCTTTTTCATTTAAATAACTTTTTAAATGCTCCTTGCCAAAAATCAAATACTAATTGTACAATCTTTTCTTGTGGCATTATTACTAAAGTTAATCCTACTAAAGCACTACCCCATATAAAATAAGACTTTAACCCTACAGCTTCTTTGTGTTGGAAAGCCATTACTAAATATAATATAAATAAAGATAGAGATACTAATATAAACAATACACCTATATAAGTTGTTAAATTACGTTTCATAAATACAAAGATAACACTTTTTTAGACATTATCTAAAGGCAACAAACGCCCATTGATAAAACGGTTTTAATCCTTCATTAAAAAAGAGTTGAAGAAATGGTAAATAATGAAAAGCTAGGGTAGATAAGTGTAATTATGTTAAGTAATAATTTATTATGTTTACGGGATGGAATGGAAAGATAAAGCAGATTTTAAAGGGTATGACAATAACCACCTAAACAGGTTATTAACTCAATATAATGACGAATTAAAGATAAATAAAACAGTAATAGATGCTAATAAAAATATATTGTCAAAAGGAACTTATCAAATTGGGTTAGACCCTTTAGAAATAAATAAAATTATAAATGTGAGTAACACAAATTTATTACATTGTGATAGAAACATTCAATTAATAAAAGAAGTTATGAATGACAGACAAGATGAAGTTAGAAATAAACCTTCATCAATAGATAAAAGCATAAATATTACAGGAGATAATAACGGAACTGCTAACACTGGAGATGGCGCAACATTTATTCAAGAGTCTTCAATTGACAACAGTGAAACAATTAAAAGCAATCCTAACCCAATTAATATCAAACCAATTCCCATGTGGCTAAAAGTTATAGGATGGATAATAGGAACTGGAATTGTAGGTCTTGGCGTTTATATATCTTATTTGGAACTCACAAAGTCTATTATTTAAGTTAAGCGGATATTTAACATAATGTTTAATTATAACTGCTAAACTCTTATATGCTTTTGCGATGTCTGTGAGCTTTATTATTTGCATTATAATGCTCTCATTATGTTACTTAGCTTTGGTTTCATTATTTAAGTTTGTTGCCTAAGGCTTTTCAAAGTATAAAAAGTAATTGTATTTTTCTTACAATGGTTTTATAAGTCCGTTAGGTTGAAAAGCCTTTTACAAATATAACACTATTTATTTAATATACAAATGTGGAGGTAAAATAAACAAAAAAACCCTCAATTAAGAAGGCTTTTGACTTAGAGTAATAATATATTTAGCATCTTTTACGTCTAAGATTATTGTAATATGGCTCAAATGTTAATTGTATAGGAGCAAATGTCGTATAGGTAGCCCAAGTAGGCTCATATCCGCTACTAGGTATAACTCTTTTCATATTGTATTTATCTAGCTTAGGGTTATTTAAATTGTAATCTGATATGCTTAGATTACCACTCTGTAAAGCTGTAATTTTTAGCTCTCTATGTAGTGAGTATGGCAATCTTTTACAGTAGTATTGTATAGTCTCTACCTGTGAATCCTCTATCCACTCTTCAGCACCATTTTTAAATCTAGTGAACTCTCTTGTATATTCGCTAGACTCAAAACCAAAGAAACTTCTAGGTAATCTTACTTCTTTATTCCAAACAATATCTTTATAGTCTATTACTATTTCATCATTTAAAGTAGATCCAATCTTACCACCGTTAATAGTGTATGTAAACTTAGTAGTTTCATCTGCTAAATTATCATTATACATTTTAAGATTATATTTGTAAGAATAATTTACCTCTACTTCAGCATCGAAAATATCATTATATTGCTGCCTAATTCTATAACAATTCTCACCTAAAAGGTTATATACTTTATACCATTGAACTACAAAACCACTCCAATTAGGTTGGCTTGTAAATGTAGGGTAATAAGTGCCATAAGTATTATCATTTAATTGAGCTACCTCGTCCCATTCGCAACCGTTTTGTACCTCTAAATAAAATTCAGGTGTACTATATCTATTGCTTAATTGTAATAAAGAAGATGTAAAATCATTTTTGTAAGCGTCTACACCTATACCGTCAGTAAATACAGGTAATTGAAATTCACACTCATTAGCATTGCCTATGCTAGAATAATCTAACACTACCTCCCTAGTTTTAAGAAGTGTAAACTTTTGGAATGTACTCTCTGATAATATAGGCATTTTATTCTTCTATTTGTTCAAAGGTTAAAGTATTAACAAAGTCTATTATAGTTTGATTGCCTTCGTTACCTATTAAAGCGTCAGATAAGAATTGTTCTTTATCCCTTAATACGATAGAATTTTTATCTATACTATTATCATTGATATAATCTATTATTTCTAAGAAATCTACACTCCCATAAGCATCGCTTATAGTGTAAGTAATCCCTTTGTTAAAATCAAAGAAAGTTATATTACTATCAATATGTATTATCTTACATTGGAATATGCTATCTGATACATTTAATTCTACTCCGTCTATTATTTGTTTTGTAAAACTCATATTAACTTGCTGTTACTGTTATGTTCTTGGTCGCTAAACTTACTATAGCTGCATCTCCATCAAATCCACCACTACTACTATCAGGAGCTGCATTATCTCCTGAGATATTTATACTCCTGCCTGTATAAAGCCCATCAGTAATACTGTCTATATCTACTAAAATTTGATTTACTTCTGCTGCCGTCATTAAATTACCCTGTAATCTAATTGTAGCGTCATTTATATCTATACAATTAGTCATTACTGTAAAATCAATATACCCTAAATCACAATCATTTAACCAAATACTATTAAATATATTTGTAGTAGGAGGGAATGCGACAGAAGTTAAAGCATCATTTAAATAAGCTCTAAAATTATCACTTAATCCTGTTAATCCACTTACATCTAATGTGCCTGTTAATCCACAGCTATAAAAATAATATTGAGTTATTGGTGATGATGTTGTAGGATTTATAACACCTGTTAAGAATGAATTACCATAAAATATAGTTAAGTTGGCTAAATTATCTAAAGGAGATAAATCTAAAACCCCTGTAAGTTTGCAAGTTCTAAAATTTATTTGAGACCAAGTTTGAGAGGATTCAGGAAATAATACCGTTTCCAAATTAGGAGAAAGGAATCCGAATAGTTGACCCCCCAATCCTGTAAGACCTCTTAAATCTAAAGATGTAAAGTTGTTTGTATTAACCCCAAAATAAGTAAATACATTTGAATTTGTGGGCAATGTTAATGTAGTAATACCATTACTTCTTGCCCTAAAACTTCCACTTAAATTCATCATACTAACATCTAACTCTGTTATAGAATTATCATCTATATTGTAGTTTGTAAAAGCTCCTGAAATTGTAGGATTTACAATAGATGTTAAGTTGTTATTACTTACATTTAAAGTAGTTAAAGAAGTAAATAAACTTATATCTAATGCTCCTACTAAAAAATCAGAAGGTGCATTAAATGCAGTTATATTTGTTGGGTCATTAGTGCTAAAAGTAACTGATATATTTTGAGTAGTTCCATCTAATTCACTAGCGTCTAATGTCTCTGTGGTAGTTCTATCACTTTGAGTAACACCTGTTTGTTCTACATATTCAGTTCCTCCTATCAAATTCCAAGTAGGGAGCTCCCCATTTATAACAGCAAGTGCAGGGCTAAAAGTGCCATCAGAAGGAGAGTCAAAATCAGTTTGAAAAGTAAAATTATAAAAATATACTTGGTTTAATATGTAAAAATAACCTCTACTCATATCTTAACTATATTGAAGTGCAAATGTCCATAAATAATCAGTACCGTCATAGATATAAGATAATACATCTACATCTCCAGCAGTAGTAGAAAGCGTTATAGCACCTCCCCCATCATTTAATACTAAGCTATTTGCAGGTAATGCTAATGTTCTACCTCCTGTACCGTCTTGTATCACTTTTAGTATACCTACGTGTCCTTCTTTTGGATTAGATATAGCTAATGTTCTATTACCTCCTAAAGTAACTTCTGCATTATCGCTTACGTCCATATCCCAAGTAACAGTAGCTCCATCTGTTAAAGTTGCAAAGGCATTACTAGACGCTTTATTAACTTGTTTTAGTGTTAGCTTTTCACTTGTATATGTAGTAGCACCATCAAAAACACTAACAGCTATTACACTGTCTTCGTCTGGATCGGCTGTAACTGCTGGTAATTCCGTAAATTTCTTACTTGCCATATTATTATATTATTATATTATTAAAAATCTCTTATTAAATCATCTCCATCTTCTGTGATAAAATTATCGCCACTCTCTACTAATAAATTCTCTGTAGGTCGTTTAGGATTGTAGAAAGTGCCATATACATTATAAAAGTCATAATTAACTAATCTATCACTATCTATATATACACTACCTACACATTTATTTCCATCTATTGTTTTAACTACTTTACCACTTCCATCAGTAGAACTAAACCAACTAGAAGAAAGTAACTCATTTACACTACTTATTCTTTGTATTTTTGTAGGGCTACCATTTTCAAAAGCCTCTATGTAAAATTCTATTTCAAAATCACTAATAGCAGATGGTGTATAATCCATAGTCCATTCCCCTACTATTAATGTATTCTCTTTTGAGTCTATAAACTTTTCAGACCCTTCTAATAATTGAGTTATTCCATCTTCTTTATAAGAATTAATTACTCTACTTAATACATCAGGATGCTCATTATAATCTGTAGTAGGTATCGTATAATCAAAACTTTGCTCAAATGGTTGCCCAAAATCATTACAATTAAAATTAACTCTATATGTTAACTCCCAGTCAGCAAGATCATCTATTCTATTTAAGTCATAATTAACTCCATCAAAAGGTTCATTATTATCTATTATAGATGAAGGTGTGTTTTGAAGTATTAACTGCGTATAGTATTCCCACCTAATAAAGAAAGGAAATTTAACATTAAAAGTTCTGATATTAGAAACATCGCTAACATTAGACATTTCTACATTATTTCTTATCTCATCTTGAGGAATCTTATATCCTTTTACTTTTGAGTAATTAGCGTTAGGATATTCACTATCTATTAAAGGGAATGAATTTACAGCTATAGTTTCTTCTTCTAACTCTAACTCTTCTAATGTAGATGTGTTTTTTAACACTAATTGCTGACTTATTGTGTCAATTCTAAGACCTTCTCTATCCGTCCAGTCTGCATAAAATTCTGTAGACGCTGTTAATAATTGAACAGGGAATCCATCTATATCACTAGCATCTATACCTGTTGAAAAATCACTATAAGGAGCTGTTATGAATTGCGTATTATTCACTACTATAGGGTCCACAGCAATATCTTGTATACCTAATCCTATAAATGGTTGCAATACTACTCTATCGGAGTCTGTATAATCTAATGTATGGTTTTGAGTCTCTACATATATACTAAATACAAGCGATTGAAATAAGTTTATTGAATCTTGAGCATCTGTATTATATTCTACATCAAAAGAACACGTTATAGATGTAGCATTATTATATGTAGCTGTATAATTAGATATACAAGATGCTTTACCTGTAGCAGTACCAGAAGCAGGGGCATCACCTAATGTAGAAACTATACTATCACTCAAAAAAGTTTGTATATAGTCTTCTTCATTACTCCACGATGGAGGTATATTTTCTATTCCTACTTTTACTTTAGTATTTAAATCGCTAAAAGGACTATCTTCTGTATTATCTACATCGAATGTTACAGTAAACTTTTTCTTTACTAAAGGCACATCACTAACCTCACTATCTATAGTCCTTACAATAGAGAAATTTGAAAAAGAGTATTTAGTGTCAGCACCTAATAATGAATTATTAAAAACATTTACATCTGTAGATTGCTGTATAAATTCGTATGTAGAAGGTCTACTATCTGAAGGGTTTTGTAATAAATTTATATTTAATTTATATGTGCTTATATCTCCATCAGTAAATACAAATGCACTATCTAATCTTGCAGGACTTACGAAAAACTCTTGAGGCTCTAAGTCATCACTTCTTTTGTAAAGCGAAATAGGAGCAGCCTGTATAGTGTGAATTAACTCAAATTTTTGTCTACCATAAATACCTATATTTAGATCCGTTTCTATTCCTTTACCCTGTATAGTCAATCCACCTGTTTGATATGCTCCCTTATATTTAAAAGGTATATCTACAATAGTAGCAGAACTAGCATCTAAAGATTTTATAGGAGTGTAAAAATTAGCATTACTTCGCCCGTCTGACCTTATCTTTAAAGCAGGAGAATAGTCCGATAAATTGTTACCACCTGTTAAGGAATAATCTATAGAACAGCTCTCTATTAATCCACTAACATAAACTACACCGTCATTTTTACGGCTATCTCCTAAAAAAGAAGTGTAGTCTAAAATTATTATATGACCATTTATGCTATCCTTAACTTTAACCCCTATTACATTAGCGGTAAAATTGGTTTGAAAATTTAAAGTAGTTATCTCCCTACCTACCAACTCATTTAATTGACTAAAAGGTATTATATCAGAGAATGTCTCATTTAAAATTAATACAACATTATTAGCGTTTCCATCATATCCGCTTACACCCGATAAAGTAAATGCTCCTAATCTATCAGCAGTAGTCATTCTAATATTATATCTAGATTTTTGACCTGCATCTATACTGTTTTCAAAGTATATATTATGTGTAGCTATTAATACATCAGATACATTGATATTTAATTCATTAGTAGTACCAGTTATAAACTCATCAGAGTAGGTAGTAGATGTTTTGTTTATAGGCATAACGCAAATATACGAATATTAATAATACTTTGATTGATTTTTAGTCATTTTGTGTATCTCCTTTTTTAATCTATCCATTTCTTTTTTTGCGTTCTTCTTAGCTTCATCTATAGTGTTTTTATCTGATTCAGGTAAGTCTACTTTCATAGCATCTAAGCCTTCTAAAGCCAATCCTAACCCGTTCATTAAGTTCTCTAATGCCTTATTTTCCATTTGGTGTTATTTTAGTTTCTTGCAATCTGTTAGTATATAATTCGTTTACCTTGTAATTTATAGAAGCTGTTTGTTGTTCTACATTCCACTTTAGAGATATTACCTCCCCATTTCTTTGCTCATCATCTTGAAGATAATTAGAGTCTTTGATTAGTTTATAGTCATTAAAACAAAAAGGCACATTCACTTTATCAAATAATTTGTATTGATTTGCGTTAGGCTTGGTTACAGAAGGAACAAAAGAGTTGATAAAGTGGTATCTTTGATATAAGTACAAAGAGTTTGTAAAGATTATATCTAGATAATCAGTATTTTTATTGACCTTAGTATATCTTGGATCATCATTTACATCTAAAATAACATTTTTAGTTACCTCTATAAAATCATTCTCCATAAGTATCATCCCTTTTCGATCATCTACAGACCCTGATAAATTAACCCATTCTACAGTGCCTATGCCGTCAGGGTTTGGCACTGGTATACCTGCACCCGTAAGGTTTAGCACTTGAACTATTAGAGCTATTATTTCTACAGCTAATTTTATAGCTTCTAACAATAGTTTAGCTAAAGCTATGTATATATTAACATAAGCATCTACTATATTTAGGTATAACTTAATTACCTTTTCAGCATTAGTTAATGCTACCTTTTCTGTAGCTCTTGCGAATTGTATATTAACCTCTTCTAATCCGTTAATCAATGTGTAGTCCGTTCTACCACCTGTAGGACTTGTTATTACTTGAGTTACATTACCATTATATCTCTGTATAGTATTCTTATCATTTATATCTGTTTGAAACCTTACAATATAATTAGATTTTAAATCATCGCTATTAAGAGCGTATGATGTTTGATCTACAGCAGGAACTATATAATTATAAGAGCTATTATTATAATCTTTTCTCTCTAATTTTAATACATTACCCTCTATTATAATTTTAGCATTGTACTTCTTTTTCATCTCTCTAAAGAAGTCTCCTACAGTACCATTAAAATACCCTCTACCTAGTTTATATTTTTCTTTGTTTCCTAGCCTTTTCATCTTAACAGAACCCTGACCAGTAACTCCAGCTACTTGTATACCTGTTATAGAGTCTTCATCATCATACTCATCCTGATTATATTTAGGAGGTATAATATAACTCTTATTATATGGAGCATTTTCTAATATAGAAGAAGCAAAAGTATATCCAAAAGATGCCGCCCCTTTTTGGCAATGTCTTAATTCGCTCATACCAGTATGGTACTTTATAGGTTGGATGATAGAATTTATTATTTGCTTTATAGTCATTATAGCAAAAATCAATAATGCAATAGTATATAAAACAGAGAAAACAAATTTAGCTATATCAGACCCATTAGGCCAAGCTGTAAAACCTGCTGTTAATTCGCTAACGTCTTTTACTTGACCTACAATACTATCGACTATAAAAGCCATAGATATAAATGCTGTTAAGGCTTCTCCGTTATCAGGCAAAGAAGATAATACATAAGGTATATTTATAAAATCATTGTCAGTTACTATACCTTCTACCTCATATAGGTAGTCAAAACTTTTAGAATCTGCTACATCATTTAACCAATCTATATTCTTTTTTTCTGCACCTTGCAATACAACTCTATCACAATCATATGCAGCCGTAGCAACATTTAAGTAGCCATCGAATAAGTTATAAGTAGCTCCGTTATTCTCTAACTCTAATAATATAGGTAACCCTTCAAAAGCAAAGCCATTATTAATATGAGTATTGATAAGTGTAGCAACATCACTAGGGTTGGTCTGACTACCTAACCCAAACTCAAACTCTGTCAAAGATATAGATTGCCCATCCTTATCCTTATCCTTATCAAAGTTTAACTCAATAGTTAGCTCTTTATAATTTAAAGGTCTGTCAACTTCTTGATTATTTATGTAGTAATTTATTTCCATTATAATCTAGGTCTCGTTTTCAGCTTAGTAATTCTTTTAATGTTTCCAGTTGTAACCGTCTCAATTATATTGCCTAATCCATCTACATTAACCTCTTGTCTAGGTTGTTTCTTAGTGCTTTCTTCTAACGATTTAATAGCCTCTATTATTTTGTAATCTCCGTTATCATTCATTACTACTCTATCGCTCTTATTCATTTCGTGCATAGAAAACATATTTTTAAAGTCTCCCATATCAGCACCTCTTAATCCTAGGCCTTGAGTAGTTTCTTTGTCTATTACAAATTCTCCCTTATGGACTATTCCTGCTGCATCATATTTCCCACCATCTCCAGTATAACCACCATCACTAAACCCTGCTATATCTAAGCTAGTTTTAATCCCTTGTACTATTGCTTTTGATTCAGCTACACCTTTTAAAGCTCTACCTGTACTACCTTGCACTTGTTCTTTAGCTTCAGACTCTTTTAATGTTAAAAACAATTCTCCAAGTCTTATAGCTTCTTTTAATTGTGCCGCTTTTTTCTCTTGTTCTATTTGTGCTAATTGGTTTTCTGCTAGTTTTTGTTGTTCAAATGCTAAAGTATTATCTAATCCTTTTTCAGCTAGAGATTGCTGAGTAGATATACTATTTTCTACTTCTTTTTGCTCTCTTTTTAAAACATCTTTTTGTTTGTTTAGTCTTTCATCTAATTGATTGCCTAATTCAGAAGTAAGGTCTTTAGCAAATTGTAACTCATCCTTTCTTCTTTGTTCTAAAGCTGCTTTTCTATCTGCTAACTCTTTTCTTAAAGAATCATTTGTAGCTATTTCTTCTTCTTCTGTAACCTCCTCAATTAAGTCTAACTCCTCTTTTGCTAGTTTCTTCTTTAATTCCCATTCCTCTAATATACCGTCTATAGCTGCTTGTCTTCTTTTTTCTTCTGCATCTTCTAGGTCTTGAATCCTTTTTAGTTCTGCTAAGTCAGCAGCCATCTTTTCATTAGCCAACCTTAATTCTAATCCAGTCCTAAGGGATACTAAACCTGCTATTTTCTTTTGTGCTGTAGCTTCAAAGTTTATTTGATCCGCTCTTAATTGTTGTAACTCTTTTTCATCTTCTCTAGTGGTATCATTTAATGACTGCTGCAATACCATAGCATCTATCTTTAACTGAATTAATTCTCCTTCAGTTCTAGATATTTCTCTTTGTACTTTTTCAGCTTTTAATAATGCATCTATTCTTTCCTCTTCTGTTTTTAATTGGTCGTTAGCTATTTTTTTAAGCTCCTGGAATTCTAATTTCATTTTAGCTAATGGAACTATACTAGCTACTTCCAATCTTTCAAACTTCTTAATTAATGCGTCCAACTCTAAACCTGCTATTATTGACTCATCTACAAATTCAACTATAGCTTCTTTAGCTTCTACTATTTTATCTGTAGCGTTAGTTACCCCTGTACTTAATTGTATTACAGCATCAGTACCTTTCTTCATAGCCTGTTTATATTCCCCATCTAGCAATAAACTAATAGCTTCTCCTGCTACTAGAAATGCTTTAAATCTATTTATTACGTTGGTTAATATAGCATCTCCTAAATCTTTTATAGCCTGCATAGGATTTTCAAAAGCCTCTCCTAATTTGTCAGCTAACCAAAAAGATACCTCTTGAATAGCTCCTAAAAGCCTATCAAATATAGCCGCTAAAGGTCTAGTAACTTTAGTAATAGCATCCATACCTCTCTGAGTACCTGCAAATGCAGCAATTAAAGCAGATATAGCACCTACAATAGCAAAGATAGGTATAGCTTTCATAGCAAAAGAAAGTACCTTACTACTCTTAGCAGCGCCTTCTTGAGCTCCTGCCATCTTTTTAAACCCTTCTTTAGCAGCTCCTAAAGTGGCTTGTATTTGATTTAATTTGCTACCAAAACTACCTAATACGGGCGTTAATGTTCCTATTGCACCTTTATAATCTCCTACACTTCTAAAGTTTTGCCCTACAGACTTGTCTACAGCCTTTAATTTAGCGTCTAATTTAGTGATTTGTGCAAGATATTTCTTACCCTCTTTAGTATTTTCTTTGTTTTGTACAGCTAGATTCTTGTATTTATTACGTAAATCATTTAGCTTTTTACTTTCTTGTTGGTAAGCATTAGTTAAACCTAAAGATAGTTTAGCCTGTTCTTTTGCTTTCTTGTTTGCTTCTGATAATATAAGTTTGTTTTCTTGTCTTATCTTATTTTCATCGCTTTTAGCCTGTCTTATTTTTTCAGCATATAATAACTCTTCTTTAGTAACTTTTACTAATTCTTTTTCAGTTTGGATTAAAGACTTTTCAGCTACCACTAATTTATTAATCTCTTCAGCTTTAGCCTTAGCAGGATTAATCTTACTTACTTCTGATTGAGTTACTTTTGCTATGTCTCTTAGCTCTTTCTTTAGCTTCTTAGCCTCATCTAAAAGTTTTTGAAAACCCTCAATACTATTATTAAAAAAATCGGATGCCATTATTTCTTACTGTAATAATTTATATAACTATAATACTTCTTTACACTCATCTTTTTTGGATCAAGTGGAAAGCTTAATTTTTCTTCTAACATAATAACAGTATCATCTTTTTTAACCATAGATATATTAGATGTGCTGCTATCTATTTCAGATTCTATCCTATCAATATCATTCAATATAAACCTATCTCCAGTTAATAAGTATTCAGACTTCTTAATTATCCATTTCTTTTTAAGGGATAACATCTCTCTAAAATCTTCTGTTATTCCAAATTCATTTAGGTACTCATCTTGTAGAGCATCCCAAATCTTTACTATACTATAATCATTTTCTTTATAATCACTATCTTTATGTAAATATATTAGATTGCCAGTCTCAGCAATCTTCCACCAATTCCATATTGGTAACTCTTCTATACTATTGAAATATTCCTTTGCCATAATGTCAAGTTTTTATCCTGTTTTACTTGACAATTATAATCGCCAACAGGTCTACAAAATCTACCTAAACTTTTTTCAATATCTTTTAATTCAGCGTCTAATTTGCATATCTCTTTTTTAATTAAACCTTTAGACGATTCATACTTACTAATAATGTAGTCTTGCCTCAATTCCTCTAGTCTTATTTTTTTATCCCAGTAAACGCTCATGCAAATATTCTTTTTTCAACTTCTTCATTAAACATTGGCTCAATAAAATCTAATAATTTGAATACATTCTCTTTTGTCAATCCTACTATATCTACCCCAAACTCATCAAATAAATTAGTATCATCTTTATTAGGGTTAGCTATTATTTTAAACCCTTTCTTATTTGGCTTAATCTTAAATGACTTATAAAATGCACCTGTATCTTTTAATGTTATATGATCTATTCTACTATTACCACTGCCAGTACTTTTTAACTGCTTTGTATATGGTGTATATTCTCCTATCTCACTACCATCACTTCTAATCCCCTCCTCATATAATTGGTCTTCTGTATTCAACTCTATTATATAATCTTGAGTGTCATTTCGACTCCACATAGCGAATAGAATATCATTTAAATCTAAGCTATCTATATTATTTAACAGTCGTTCTATATCCTTCATCTTAAAAAGAGGGTACAATTAAGTACCCTCTATTAATTAATTCTCACTCTTATACTTCTTAGGCTTTGTCATCTTACCGCCTAACTGTTTGAAAGCATCTTTAATATCAATCTTTAATCTAATTAAATTTTGATTACCTCTATGGGTAGCCTCAAACTCTTTAAAGCTCATTTGACTAACCGCTTCAGTATTAAAGTAATCCTCTAACATTATACAGCTACTATAGTTTCGTCTGCCATATCTAAACCGTCTTTAGATAGTGATAATGTCATTACATCTGCTGCTGTTTGAGCTGCAAATACGAACACATATACACCGTCTGAAGTTTCAGTAACAGAGGTAATAGTAATAGCACTAGTAGTAGTCTCATTATATAAAGTGAAGTCTGCTAATACTAATCCCTTAATCTTATTTGGATTAACAGCAGTACCGTAACACCCTGTCAAAGTATCTGTAAACCCTGTAGCAATAATATTACTAACTACACCATTAACATCTTGAAGACCTTCTAAGTCTTTTACATCTACAGAAGTTTCGTTAGCTCCAATCATTTTGATATTCTCATCTACTTCATCCTTAGAGTAAGTATAATCAATTTGGATTTTAGCCTTAGTAGTGTCAGTAGTTTTCATATACTTAGGAGACCAAGTCTCACTATCTACTTTGAAAGGATATAACCTTCCAGCCTCACTACCATCTCCTAAAATGTTTCCATCAATATCAATTACATAAACTGATATTTTTGAACATCTCCAAGATTTAATCTTACCTAATAACTCAGGACTAGGAGTCTTAATAGTAATACCTTTAAAAGTTCTACTACCTTCTTGAATAAAAGCAATACTTCCATCGTTAAAAGACTCTGTTATATCCTCAGCTCTTACGTCTTCTACGTTTAACATAGGAGGTAAAGGGTACCATCTTTTTGAGTCATCTGCCTGATTAATCAGAGCAGTAAAATAAGCACTATCTAAAGTGTCTGTAGTATCAATAAAGTTCTTAGTTCCTGTAGAGTCATAAGTAGGTACACCTACCAAACGGTAAGTAACACTTCCTATAGATACGCAATCAGGAGTACCAGTATTACCGAATACTACTTCGCAATCACACGCTGCCATAATTTCTAAATTTTAATTTTAAATACATTTACAAACGTATCCTTTTAATAAAGATACGGTACTAACAAATTCAACACCATCCAAAGGATCAGAGAATATCTCATTTACATTCCCTTGATTGGCACTATAAACTCCTACTTTTATTCTATTAGTTACATCATAACTAAAAGGCAATGTGTAAGAATTAGCCTTTAACAATTCAACAAAGTAATCAAGAGAAGAATTAAGCGGCACTATTCTATTTGTATAGTGTGCGTCTACTTCATCATTCTTACTATTAAAAGAGTCTAAGAAAAATATCCTTAAACCCATATCTTTCTCCCTTCCATCTTGTTCATCATAATAAGAGTCTGTTAAAGACTCCACTAAGTAAACTAAAGGGTATTTATTGTCATCATTTTTAATGCTTAGCTTCTCGTTATTCACTTGCATAGGGCTTCCGTGAAAGTAGTAAGGAGATTGTAATATAAAGTTATTAGCAGTTACTAAAGAGGGTGTAGAAGGTATAGTAAAAGAAGTATCTTTAACAAATGTGCTTACTTCATATTCTACAGAGTCAATCGTAACTATTAAATACTGTCTAATCCAATAGGTATCACATACGCTAATAGTTTGCGTGCCATCTCCATTATCTACCACTAAATCAATAGTAATAGTAGGAGTCATTTGAGCTACAATATCTTCTATAAAATCTACTGTTTGCATTATATCATA
>Ga0208134_1001186_pt1 | contig 15533 bp, 26 predicted proteins | sample VirMetDEL_Mar_31_FD_184515 | JGI IMG/M metagenome (GOLD analysis project Ga0208134, IMG submission 184515) | Aqueous microbial communities from the Delaware River and Bay under freshwater to marine salinity gradient to study organic matter... | ecosystem: Environmental > Aquatic > Marine >... | reverse complement strand
CATACAAACCCGAACATTTGTAGGGGTTATTGTTTTTTTTAAAAAAACTAAATTGTTCGGGTTAGTAAACATTTTTAGGAACCTGATTTAGATATTTTGGCACACAGTAGGCAACAACCCTGTCTTCTACTTCTATTCCGTGCGTACTGTACCTTTTAACGACTTCACTTGCCACCTTGTTACAGAAATCAACACGGTGGAAATACATATCTTCACTCAGCAAAGTTCGGTCATCCCCATAGCCCAGATAGACCATAAGAACGAATACGTGCATGTCACAGCATCAACTCAAAGTGTGGCGCGTCAATGAACGGTCTGCGACCCTGTGAGCGCCTTATGTCTATGTAGCTGTTCATGGCATTCTCTGCGCTACCTTCCCACGCTCCAAGGTCATCTATCGTCCACGCAGCGCCCCAGCGCAGCTTTGCGCCCACAGCCTCTGCACCTTCTTTCATGGCGTCTGCAATTTCATCATATAGGTTGAGTTCCCATCTACCACCATCGCAGTAAGCCATAAGATCAACAGCGTTACCGTCGATGTGTTTTGACTTCATGGTTTGCGAAGCCCCTTTTGCAACTAAAGAACGTTGTTCGTCTATTGTTCTCAACCCACAGATTACACTGAAATCTTGTTTCGTAACGCCAATAGCATATTTCACAATGCCGATTAGTCTTTCATCTACGCCTTCCAGCCTAGATAGACTTCGTTTGCTTAACTTGTAGCCCATAGTTATTTCCCCGCGTACTTAGATATAGCCCGATTGCCAAACCAGAAAGCTAACACTGCGCTCATCAATCCAGCCGTTTCTGTATCCCACATAAGTTCAACCGCTTGCATCCAATCGCCGCCAGCTTGTGTGACTTTCACCATAATCACGACTTTTGTGGCAATGAATAAAGCAAAAAACATATAAGTGATAACGGGCCGAACGGACCCACGCAAGGCGTTGATAAAACTTCCAGCGTCGATAGAACTGTCATGTAAATACAACCCTTTCGTTTCTTCAATGTCAGCTTGTTTATCCAACTCAACTAGCTTCATCTCAGAACGTTTTTGCGCTAGTTCTGTTTCAAGATGCATCATTTCCATGCGGTGTTTTTGCGCTTGGTTCGCTTTGAAGTAATTTAAAACCTCTGGCAGAAATGAACTACCAAATCCTAGTAAGCTACCTAATAGTGTTATCATTTCTCTGACCCCAACCATACGGCAAATGCGCCTGTCATAGCGCCTGTGACAACAGAAATTAGACTTGCTTGCTGTGTAGACAAGTCGGGTTGTGTAAGCGCCCACTCAATGCACCGAACATAAACTATCGTCATGGTGAACATCATAAAACGCGGTAAAATTTTGTATTCTAGTATTTTCTCAAAAGCGTTTGTCATTCAAAGCCCCCTTGCAAGCCTTCCATTATTTCCTTAACAGTCGGACGCCGCTTAGTATCGGGTGAGTATCGGCATTGGAACTGTCTTGGACACTCCTTAAAACTAAAACTCGGATAGTGATAACCTACCGTATTATTTGGCCCTTTGTAAATACAAACCATTTCACCTTGTATTTTAGTGCGTTTAGCCAACTGGCAAGTCACAAAGTCAGGACTAGCTAAACCAGCTACAATTGCAGATGCAATTAACATCATGTATCTACCCCAACCCTACTACAAGTGAATTGCCCTGAAGCGGGTATTCCTGACATTATTATTATGTTTTCTACAATAGAACTCCCTTTTTGCATACCTTCAATCAAGCATTCGCCTTTCGTTTCAAAGCGTTGGTTGTTTTCCAGCACAAATGAATCGCCGTTTATAAAAACAATAAGAAAATATAAAACCCATGCTTCATTCATTGAGTAGCCAAAATAATCAAGTAAATACCACCACCTAATAAACCAATAATTCCTAACGATAACCCACCTATAGCCATGTTATTCTGTATCTGACGTTTGGCTTCCATAGCGCGATATACCGTTTCTTCCCGTTCAGCACGTATCTTGCGTCTCATGCCAAGCATTTCATCGTAAGTGCCTAATCCAAAACGATAATCTAACATAAATTTAATTTCTTTTTCTTTCTCCATTAAAGTTTTTTTGCGGATCACAATATCCATAGCTTCTTGCTCTATGTTATCGGTTCCATGCGTTTTCTTATCCAACCACGTTGGATTTTTACGTTGTGTTTCTGCTTTGGTTATGTCCGCAACAGCGCAGTACCATTGCCCAAGCTGCTTGCTAACATCCTGCATTTCACGGCCTGCGCCGACCAACATTTTTACGCCTTTGAAAGCTGCGTTAGCTGCTGCAAATGCTGTTACAGGGTCTATCATGGACGCACACTTATCCTAGATCATGTCGTTACCGTAACTGAGCCTACAGAGCCTGTCACCGAAAAACTAGCTACGAATGGTTTAGAAGCAACTGGAATCCTTAAAACACCGTCAACAACAAAAATAGAACCCTCTTCTAAACCAGAATCATTGCTTGGCAATTCGGTTAAAACTAAAGTAGTGTGTCTACCCTCTCCGGGGTTTTGCATTTGATCCAAGTAAACCGAAAAAGAACGAATAACTTCATTGAAGTAATTAAGATCATATTCCTGCGGCGGAATGGGAAAAAATGGGCGAACTAAATTCCTAGACATTACCGCCTACCGTCAGGTCTAACTTCAACTCTGGGTGTACCTAATCGCCAAGCGGTTTCTGTTCCAGTGTTTTCTATTTTTAAATTAAACGATCTTCCACGTAAGCGCGTTCTAATTTCTTTAGTAAACTGCTCAACAGGAACAGAAGAAGTTTTGTCTACGGAGTTAGCATCTGTGTGCAAGTAGTTGCCACCCGGAAAGTTTCTAACCCCTAGTGTGAAGGTAACAGCAGGATTGTTTGTTGTAGAATCCCGAAAAGTTATGTCAGGGATAATTCTGGACAAAAACGCAAACTGGTCCCCATCACCTAAATCTATCTGGCTACTTTCTATATGAGCTAATAAAGCTGTTGCTGGTGCAGTGCTGCCATCATCAAAACCGCTTTCATGCTCATAAAGATAGTGGTCAGGACTTGCGGCTATAGGTAGCTCGTCAACGCCACGATCTACCCAGCAAGTGCGGCTTAGATTTCCATAGTACCATACTTGCTGCTCATAGTTGAACACAACGTAACGATCATTTTCTTCGCTGCTTTTAGAGGGGTAAAACCACCATATTTCCGAAAAAGCCGTGTTGGTTGCCGCAGATACTTTTTCTATTTGGTTTTCATTAAAGTCAGAAAAAACATAATCTCTGACAGTGCAAGGAAGCCTCTTTACCGCACCTGCGTAAACATAAAACTCTTTTCTTCCCATCCAAAAAACGCTGTCATTAACTGCTACGGCGCATAAAGGGCCAGCGGTAGTGATGTTTTCTGAAATTGTGTTAATTCCAAACGTAAAAGGCGGTCCAAGAAACTGCATGGCGTGTAGAGATATATCTGTAAACACTAGAATTTGTTGTCTGGTTTCTACCGCAGTTATGATTTCAGAACCTGAACCAATACGCAAATCACCCGCTGTATTAGTGGTTTTTGCAGACCAATCGGTAAGGCTTTCTTGACTGCTAAAGCGAATAAGCAAAGGGTCTTGTGTACCTATTGCCGTTTCTGAGTCACAACCAAAGGCTATAATGTGCCTGTCTTTGTCTGAAACCAATATTTGCTTTGCAATAGTTGGTATATTATCGGTTGCAACACCTAAACTTGCAAGAGATACCGCTCTTGTTGTAGTACCGTTTGATTTGTCCCAATAAAATATACCCTCATTTCGGACGTTCATTAAAAGGTCTTCGCCAAAATTATCGTGACTCCAAACTCGCAAGGTAGCACCAGAAACCGTTAAGTCTGAAGCTGATCCCCATGTGCCACGGCCCCACGTACCCGCGCTCCATCCTGCCCCCTGAAGCGACGTGTCTAGGCCAACGTTAATTTGATACGCACCTACGGCAGAACCGCCACCATTACCACTATCGCTTGTGGTAGCAAAAACAAAGGTAGGGTTTAAGCCAGAAGTTGTTGTAATGCTGGATATTGCGGCCACAGAACGAGCTTCTATTTGAAAAACAGTAGAAGTAAGGACTCTTGTAACTTGGTATTCTTGGTTAAGCACGGTAGCGGTAATTACTCCCCCAAGAGACGCCGCACCAGAAAAGGTAACAAAATCATTTTCTACCGCACCGTGTCCGTCTGAATCAGTCACGGTTATTGTGGCACAAGTAACGGAAGCACTGTTTGAATGGGATGCCGCTGTGGTTCCATTAACCCCACGCACACAACCAGTTAAGGTTGAACTTGTAATACCCCCATAGTTTATTTGCTCTGTACCAATTTTAATAAGACCCCCACCTGTGGGGAAACCAGACACACTGTTTAAAATTATGGATTGAACAGAGCTATCAATTGCGCCATTAAGCGTATCCGCACCAGCACCGAAAGTAACTGCGGAAGATGCAACTCGTATTGGAGTTATGTCGTGGTAAGCGCCACCTTCATTAATATAATATTTAAGAGAAGTACCCACGCCAATATATTTTTCTCCTGACAAAGCCACCCACGGGTGTAAAGCGCGGCATGTCCCTAAAAAGTTATATATAGACTGACGTACCCAACCACCTATTTTTTCAGGAAAACCCGAACGAAAACGAACTTTGTCGCTATCGAACCAACCACCCTCATTACTATACGAAGTGGTTTCTCGGTTTATTCCGGGCTTAAACTGTAGCTTTGTTAATGGCATATAGCACCTCTAAAAACTACACGGGAATACTTTTATTCATCATACATACCCTGACATATCAGCATTAGTTGGCGCATACTCAGTTGTTTCAGTTATTACACCGTCTACTTCTGTAAACTGCGCCACAGTGTTGACCTGATAGTAATCACAGAACTCTTTTCGGTACTCAACGACTTTTGCTTGAGTTTTTGCAGAAGAAATACCAATCTGAGTATCACTGCCGACAACAGAGCTACAACTATAATAGTTATTAGCGTTTAAATTATTAATTTCTGCGTCGGTTAATACTGCTCTCGGAACTACCCAACCCGATTCATCACTGCCGTCTAGTTGCTTTACAATAGCCCAATCAGTCGGGTTATTATCTAGCCTTTGTTTTACATCTAAAACTTTTTGATTTACATCTTCTTGCGTAGAAAATGTTTCCTTACAATAATACCACTTAGTTGACATTAGCTACTCCCATAAAGTGTGCCTGAGTTTGACAGGGTGTAAGAGCCTGTAGCGTTTATAGCTGCACCACCTGCACCACCAGCCGAATTATATTGACCCGCACCACCTTGCGCTCCCCAACCGCCACCACCGCCGCCGCCGTTGCCGGTATAAGCACTACCACCTGCACCACCAGCACTACCACCTGCACCACCAGCACTACCAGCGCCTGCACCTCCGCTGCCCGGTACAATCATCCCACTATATCCACCGAAACCATAGCCAGAATCTCCGTCACTTCTCCCTCCACGTCCACCGCCGCCACCTGCACCGCCGCCATAACCGCCCTCTGCAACGTTAGTATTTCCACTAACTCCCCCATTAGCACCAGTGGACCCCGGTGTGCCGCCGCTACCTGCACCGTAACCTTGAGTACCATAACCGATATTGCCCCCAGAGATACCTCTAGTACCATCCCCGCCGCCACCCGCAATGTAAGCCCCTGACGCATTAGTTATTGTCACCCCAGAAGAGGATATATATATCGCTTCTTTTCCGGTGGTGCCGCCTCTCCCAAGAATCTTACCGTTATTAATTACGGTGGCATCTGCCTCTGCAATTGTAAGCGCAGGAGTGGAAGCACTCGTTGAATAGATGTAGACACCACTATTAACAGTCATAGTAATTGGGCCAGAGCCACTATATCCCGCAGCATCTGCTAGTGTTCGTATATTGGCATTTGTAGTATTTGAAGAAACAGCAAATTCAAAAGGTCCGGTTCCACCACCAGAACCAAAACCAAGTACGTTTATTCCAAAACCAGTCATTTTATTACCTATGCATCATTTGCTGCGTCAGTTGTAAAGAACAACTTTATGCCTAGTAACCGTGCATTTCCTGTTTGATCATCTGCGCTAGTGTCACGATTAATTTGGAAAAAGCACATGTCATTTGCTGCGGGGCTTCCCGCGATTGTTACTGCACCACTTTCTGTTGAAACCATCAGATCATTTGACGTTCCAGAAAAAGCCAACGCCGTTGTAGCAACTTGCGTCCCAAAAGCTGTGTTTATGCTTTCGTCACTTGTGATCGCTACCCCAGCTAATTGCCACGCAACCGTTCCAGTATTTGTGCCTGTCACTGTCCAGAAAGGTTGAAAAGTTACTGTGCCTTCATTCCAAGATTTAGGCATGGCGATAGCAAACTGAGCAAAGTCATCCGCATCAGCCGCAAAGTCTAGGACTTTTAAATCAGGCCGTAATGCTGTTGTTTCCACTTGCTCTGGCCCAGCACATGGATTGGTTGTGCTTGGGTACATAGCAACTGCTGGCACGAAGATTGTCTCTTTACCAGCAACTTTAACCGCTGCACCGCCAGATGTAATGCTAGAATTAAAAGCAGCCGCACCAGCCGCAGACATGTCAAGAGTCAATGCAGTTATTCCAGAACCGCCATCGTTACCCTGTAAAATTATATCTTTATCGGAAACAAGAGATTTAATCGTTAAATTGTCACTATCCATAGATACGTGACCAACATTTGTACTCCCATCTTTAAATATGACTTCATCACCAGCAGCATCAAGAATAATATCCGCAGCGCCATCAAGCGTCATGTCGCCAGAAGACAGAGCTAGAGTGGTCCCATCAAGCGTAAAATTATCTACAACCACGCCAGCATTGGCTGTAACCACTCCACCAACAGCAAGAGTAGTTGCCATATCAACAGCGCCATCAATGTCCACGACATCAAGATTGGTTGTGCCGTCTACGTCTAGGTCTGTACCAACAAATAATTTTTTAGCTATACCAACACCGCCGTCAACAATCAGAGCGCCCGAAGTTGAACTGGTTGAGTCCGTAACAAGATTTAAATTAACAGCGCCACTTGTATCAAGAGTTCCTACTGTTGCAGCGGTGGACACATTTATATTAGTAACGCCTAACGTACCAATCTCTGCCATAGCTGCGCCAGAGCCTGCGCCATCTGAATAAACAACCTTAGTTTGTCCTGTTGGAATTGTTACGTTGGCCCCAGAACCTTGCGAGATAATAATGCTTTGAGAGCCACTTGTTCCGTTTTCAATGTACCATGTTTTGCTTACGGTATTAGGGCCGATTGTAATAGTGCATGTGCTGTCTAGCGTTCCTGTATATTTTAAGTACAAAGAGCGACCCGGATCGGTAGCTCCATCTGCAATCGTAGTGGTGTGCGTATCTGCGTTGGTAGTAATGGCTTCGGTGCCAAAGCTAAGAGCCTCTGCAATTAATTCAAGGTTTGTATTAGTTGTAGCGCCCCATGTACCAGATTGTTCGCCATCACCAATCTCTTCTAGCCGAAGATCATTTCCATATGTACTAGCCATGTGAGTTTCCTAAGCAGATAAGTTGTTTTATTTGTACCGCGCCTATCGTTAAGACGCAATCTTTTTCCAGTTTGGAGTAGAACTAGGAGATACAGGCGTCCATTCAGGGCTTTGTATTGGAACTATTTTGCTCCAAACAAATGTATTACCTACCGCCCCTACAGCAGATACGCCTGTTACATTTTGAGTAACGCCTGAACCTGTAGTAACAGAACCCACTGAACCTGTAGAAGAAACACCCGTTACATCATAACCAAAGGCATAAGTTGTTGAGCCAACGCCGCCTGTTCCTGCTACACCAGCAACACTAATATCTGATCCCGTTGTAACAGTTGTTGAGCCAACGCCACCCGTACCAGATATTCCTGTTACAGATATATTTGCGGAGCTTGTCTGCGTTATACTGCCTACCGCGCCAGTACCAGATATTCCTGTTACAGTATGATTAGCTTTACCGCTTACCGACGCAGAACCAGAAACACCTGTACCCGATACACCATTTACAGTCTGATTTACGCCGCTGGTATTACTCGTTGTACCTATTGCCCCAGTACCAACAACCCCTGTCGCTGATTGGTTTACAGAACTCGTTTGAGTTATACTGCCTACTGCGCCTGTACCTGTGACCCCTGTTGCGGGTATGTTAGCCGTTAGGTCTATTGTAACGCTACCTGTCGAGCCTGTACCTGCTACACCACTTGTTATACTGGCGTTAATTCCAACCCTAGATGTAGCGGCACCTACTGAACCTGTTCCAGAAACCCCCGTTACAGGAATAGCTGAGTTTGATGATACAGAAGTTGCACCAACTGACCCAATAGAATTAAGGCCAAGTACCGTAAGATTACCATCAGACTCAGTTACAACAGTGTTAAGCGCAGATGTGCCGCTAACTCCCGTAGCTGATATATTAGCCGCGCCCGTAGTGGTCACTGACCCTACTGATCCCGTGCCAACTACACCCGTAGCCGTTAGGTTAGCAGCGCCAATAACCGTTACAGAGCCTACTGATCCAGTGCCTGCCAGACCTGTAGCTGCTATGTTGGCAACGCCAGTAATCGTTGCAGAGCCTACTGACCCTGTACCCGCTACGCCCGTGACAGGTTGAGTAACACCGCTGGTAGTGCTTACGCTGCCAACGGCACTTGTACCCGCTACGCCTGTAACAGATACTCCTACTTGTAAGCTATTCCAAGAACCAGAACCCCAACCACCACGGCCCCAGCCAGAAAAAGGTAGTGGCATGGGTTATACTCTCAATTAGGCGATGCGGATAATAGCGTTACTCGCGTCTGCGGTGGGCATCACAACTGTAAAGTCACCTGAACTTGCAGCTTTATCTCCACCAAAATCAAGAACACAAACCGTTGGATCACCTGATGCTGCCTCATTGAAAATCAATGCGCCGCGAACAGCAGAGATAGTCACGTTGCTAAACACAACATCGTTCATGTCTACAAGAGCCGTTGTGCTAGATGCGACAGGAGTAACTGTGGTTATAGCGTTACCTTTAGCCGTGTAGTTTGTGCCACTAACCTCATTGCTAGAAGTGTAAGCTGTAGTAGCCGCTGTGAAACTTGCGCTGTTTGTGTACATTGCCAGCTTAAATACGTTAGATGCAGCGGTAAAATTGTGGACACCCTTCAAAACTTCAACTTTGAAAGAGGTACACATAAAGTTTCCTGAGAATGCCATTTACATTTTCCTTATATATTCGGCTAGTTTTTTATGACCAGCATCACTGATTGCATTATATACAGTAGTTCTATCGCTTTGGATAGCCTGTTTCATGTATACTGCGATTACAGCCTTCATACGTTCCTTGTGAGCCAAGGCTTGATCTTTAATGGCTGGAGGTGCGTCATTTGAAACGAGCATAAGTCGATCAACGCATAGTTCTGCAACTTCTTCAGGGGTAAATCCTCGATTGTTAGTAGTTTTAACCCCAACACTACCAATAGACATTTCAAATGGCATATTCATGTTCTAGCTTTCCGGATCGGACCATAACGATATTCATCTGCAATCTCTTGCGCCTCTCCCAAGTTTTTAAGCCTGGACAATCCCTCTCTAAATCGACCTTCATACAAGGTCATCATATCAGCATCACCTTTCATGTATGTGTATGCTTCAGACAAACACCCATACAACAAGGTCATTCTTCCATCGTCACTAAGAAAAGTAGTGGTGGTGTCTGAGCCGATGGCCGTAATAGCGCCCGATGCTCCGCTGCTTGATCCCGTTATTGTTTCTCCAACAGTAAAAGATCCAGATGGAATTTGAACCTCAAGAGCAAGAAGATCAGGAACGGAAGCAACGGTAGTTGACTGCCCACTTAGACTTCCAGTAACCGTTTCTCCAGTAGTAAATGCAGTAGCCCCAGCTTGTCGCAGGCCCATGGTCAGAGTAAAGTTGCTTTTAGTTAAACTTGTAGGTCTATAAAAGTAAGCTAGCTCCACCGTATAATTTGAATTTGGCGTTGGCCCTACAAGAAAACTCTCATCATCAAACTGAGCGTAGTAAATAGGAACACCCGTTGTTGCAGGGTTTGGATTGTACGTCTGTACGAAATCTAAATCTTTAAACAGCAGGAAAACTTTTTCATTGTTAACAGTCATGCTTAAAGAAAACGGGGCAATGAAGTCAGAAGGTGTTTGTAAGAATTGATTGTTTTGGCTTAACACACCAGAAGCATTTTTTTGAAATGTAGTAAGTTGAACGTTCTTTAGTATTCTTTCTTCTGTCATTTCAATAAACAAAGGAAGGTTACGAAGAAACCCCGTTTCATCGTTTTCAGTGTAGTCTTGGATTGCTGTCTTTAAAGTACTATAAGTAAAGCTCATGACATCACACTATTGTTATGTTTCCGACCATACCACTGTGGTTGGTGCATTGATAGACCAAAGAACTGTCAGAGGGTTCGTGAGGAACAATGAACTGTGTTAACCCTGACGTTGAATTATAGTTGTCCGTAACACCCGTTGTAAAAGCAGAGCCCCCATTTGAAGTTCTTATCTGCAATGGATGACTGCTTACGTTTGCCGTGTTATTTAACAGATACGTGTGTCCCTTATAGAAAGTAAAGTTTGGGTTGTTTCCAGATGTGGCGCCAGGCCCAGTAAATGTATAAGCAGTCGATCCGTTTACACCCGCAGTATACTGCGTAACTGGCCCAGTTGTTTCATCGTTTAACCTAATCCACGCACCACCATGTGCGAAATATAACCCGCCTGTCGCATGAACATGCGCTACCGCGCCGTGATATGTCCCCGCACTAGGTAAGTCGCTTAAATTAGCATAATAGAAAACTATCTTATTGGCTCCAGAACTTACATCAATAAGACCGTTACCGTCTATTATATCTGTAAGCGCAGATCCGTTTCCAAGAGCGGCATATATCTCAGTGAAGTTCGCATTTATTTTAGTGGCACCAGAACGAAGGGTGTCCCCATTGCCATCATTTGCACTGCTTCCTATTCCTACGCTTTGTAAAGTCATGTCTTATCCCTCATCAAAAGTATCGGTTGTTGAGTCTAGTGTAATAGATGTGCTGTCAAATCTTGGTGCTGAAGCTGAGGGTATGGTGACAGAACCTAAAGCGCCAGTGCCATAAACACCTACGACATTGGCAACATCTTCTTGACTAGGGCTTATGGTTATAGTGATATTCCCGACTTCACCTTTAAGAATAAAAGTATTGGGTGTTAAGATTCCATCCCCAATACCACCGACAGGGTTCCACCCATATTGAAAGTTTCTTTGCTCTTCTAGATTAGACTCAGGCCGTGGGTTTTTTAATGCTTGAGGATCGGGTCCAACCCGAGGGGGAAAGAGCTGCGGATGCTTTGTTTCAAACTCGTCCTTACCTACCTTAGCTCCGGTCCACTCAACGCGCATGTCTTTTAGACGATACCGAAATCCGGATCGATCAGATATTCCATAAGCGTTTTTGTCCGAAGCATATGCCATGCTAGACCCTCAAGTATTGAAAGCTAGGCTGTAGTTTTAATGGAACTCTTGCCTCATCCTCATCAGACGCTCGTTGGAACTCTTCCTCATAGACAGTCTTTAGCATTTGAATACGATCTGGCGTTCTCTTCATTGCGATGTAATACGCCAATCCAGCAACCATACATGGGTAAAACCTAAAAGGCATGTCCGTTGTATTAACCAGCGTATCTGCATCATCAATGCGGCGAACATAATGATAAACCAGTTGATCTGTAGAGTTTTCAGGTGTTGCCCAAAGATTTAAGATAGGCGTAATCTGACGATCAAAATAAAACTGGCTGGGCCGACCCTGAGTAGTCTTGTCGGGAAGAGTGACATACTCTCCGCGGCTAATTCTTGTAATCTCAAAGTCTGTTCCATCGCGGCGCAACACAATCTCTAAGACATCAACAACGTCCGCGGCCAACGTTATTGCGCTAGTCCCTTGCGTTAAAGTTACCGTTTCCGATTTGACCGTCCACATGTTAATGCCCCTGTTCGCCCAATCAGCGAACATAAGGTTTAACGATCTACGAGCGGTACGAGCATCATACCCAGTGCGAACTTCAATCCCGCAGCGTTCGTATGCTTCTTCGATAACCTCACCGACATCGAGGTTGAAGTCCCTGGATCCTGATACTGTCATGGCCTTAACTCATATGTGGTTTCTGGTTGGTCTTAACCATCACTGCGCCACCATGTTTGAAGCCCTGAACCTTGCCGCCCATTGCCATGCCTTTAGTGTTGACCTTGCCGCCCATTGCCATGCCCTTAGACTTAACTCGGCCACCCATAGCGTAACCTTTGGACTTTACCTTGCCGCCCATTGCCATACCCTTGGCTTTGACCTTGCCACCGTTTTTCATGTAGCCCATTTTGTTACGAACCGCTGTAGGCAGTTTTTTCAAACCGGCTTGATCATCTGTAGGTTTTTTCATATCCGTACTCCTTTAAAACTGACGCACCACGCCCTTGGTGCTTTTGCGCCTGTCGGCCATTACCGCTCCGCAGCCTTTCGCGACCGCTTCGCCTTTTTTGCTTTTGCCTTGGTACGGCCTTTTTGCTCCGTTGACTTCTCCGCCGAGTCGGTATCCTTTGACCTTGGCTTTTTTGGTGTTGCTGACAACGGTTTTTCCTTTTCTGCCAGCCGCCTTTTTTTTCTTTGCAGTATCAGATCTATCTTTTTTAGAAAGAGAACGTGCTTTAGCCAGCGGAAGGCATCGGTCAGGGTTCTTCTTGTCTTTTGAAGTACCGCACTCACCTTTAATCTTGCCATCGGTTCCTATCCTTACCCACTTCTGATCACGCCATTTCTTTAGCTCACCCATTACGCTCTCTTCTTCTTTTTGCCCTTTGCGCCTTTTGCATAGTTTGGGTCTTTGCAATACTTAGATGCAGCCATGTTCGCATAAGCAGAGGGATATGTATCAAAGGTGCGCTGGGCCCAAGCCTTACCCTTTGGGCAAATTTTACTGCCTTTTGATTTAGCAGAAACACCGCCACCATTCTTGTAGTATACAAGACCCTTCGGTGTTTTACCGGGTGGCTTTGACACTTGCTGTTTCATCTGCCCTCGGGACATAGCCATAATCACGCTCCATGTACAACTTTATGTACGATATCTCTGATGCAATAACCTCTGTTTTTTTATCTACAGAGATTAAAGTATTAGTTGCCCAACTTGCCCAGCTATAGGTAACCGCGCCAACCCCACCAATAAAGGCAGTAGCCACGATAACTATGAACTGCTTACCTAACATTTCCAACGCTTCCTTGCTTGACGAAGCCTGCTGTTTGGATCTTTTGCAGCCTTCGGAAACTTCTTCATCTGTCCCGCAGAACGAGCGCAATAAGACTTGCGCCTCTTCGCGTCCTTACTGCCCTTCTTAACCTTGCCGGTAACCGCGGTCTTTAACTTAGAACCAGGGTTGGCTCTTCGATGAGCCTTTACACCATCCTCAGTCATTCCCGCCCCAGACTTAGTGGGGCGGTAATTCTTTTTTGTGCGCCTGATCGGTTTATCACCCATGACGATTAGTACTCTTTACGCATCTCAAGAATAATAGTGTACGTGTCGGCGCTAGTATGCCCCACAGTGGTAAACATAATGTCACCGGTCTTCCCAGAACCCGAGTTGTTAGTCAGGCCCCCAAAGGTGGTGTAGTCATGATTGCCGCTTTGGTTTTCACCTAGCTCAATACACAGAATGTCAGTAGTTGCATCCCATAGGATTTGCACCTTCATTCCAATACACTGCCACCAGATGCGCTCTATCACTACTCCAGTGCAGGCTGTGCCGTCAGAGTTAGAGGCCAACGCTGAAACATCGACCTTCTTTACCGCAGACTCACCAGTACCATCTGAGATGTTAGTAAACTTTTGAATGACCTTTTTTGAGCCATCAAAAAGCGTTTGTGTAGCTACAGCATCAGCCATCTCACACTCCTATTTATGCAATTTGCACATACTCAATGATGAACGTAAATGAACCCGCTGTTGTGGCATCGACAGTATTAGTGATGTTGCAGTAGATTGTACGTTCTGCAGAGGTGTACTGAACAGAGGCTGGAGCAGTAGTGCCGTCCTGAGTTTGCAAAACCAACGCGGTTATAGTCACGTTATGCTCAACAACAGTCGTGCCGCCATCTAAGATTTCATCAGTCTGAGCCGCAACGATCTGTGCGCCAGAGCTAGATGTTCCAACTTCATAACCAATATCACCTGTGCCGATTACTGGCGAGGTATCACAGAAAATCTTAATGTCTGTGATGATTGTGTTTGCCGGTTGTGTGAACTCACCAATGGTCGGACTATCGCCTGCGGTAGTGTTTACAGTAACTCCTGTCGCAAAACCAACGTGCTTTACATACTTGTTGGTAACAATACCAGTAGACGCGGTGCTTGCCACAGTGGTTTCTGTACCTGTTGTGGAGTCTGTAGAAATTATTTGAAAACCGTTTTCAGACCGTACTGGTCCTGAAAATGTAGAATTACCCATGATTATCTCCTGTCTTGGGTTAAGTCAGATGCTTCATGCACCTGTCAGGGATACCGTGATTGTACAATACGTTTAAACAAAAAGAAAGGGGCCATCCGAAGACGGCCCCAGTTTACAATACAGGGAGGTTGTATCGCAATATTATACGCCAGGAGAACCAAAAACGCAACGAGGATCTGAGAACCCAAACGAGTAACGCTCACGGGCTTTAAACCGCATGTTACCAGTGTCAAAGTCCGCTTCCATGTTGGTTGAAAGAGGCGTCCGCTCAAAGTGAATGAACCCGCGAGGAGCATCGGTCAAAACAAAAAACGCATCTGGATCTGTCAAAAAGTCGTTGACGGCGTAACCACCGGGCAACATTCCCATAGACTTCACTGCGTTTATATCGTTGTCCGAAGTGCCTACCCGAAGTTCAGTGTTGAGTATCCGTTGAGCTACAAACTGTAGCTGGCGCGGAATAATCATCTTCACACCACGAAGAGCAACCTTCAGGCCACGCTCATCAACGAAGCCAGCGATGTTGATAAGAGCGTCCTCAAGAGAGGTTTCGTTCAAATCAGCGGCTGACACGTTGTCGAGAGTTCCACCGTTAGTCAGTGGGTGGTTGGATGCACAAAGAGCAACCCCGTCACCACCTGCCGAAGCACCCGCAGTAAACGCATTGTTAAGAACCGCAGCGGCCTTAACTTGTTTACTGTGAGCCATCGAACGAGCAAGGGCTTTGGTATAGCGTGATCCAAGACGATCATAGAGATTGTCCTCAATTGCTTCTTCCGTAATCGAGAAGGCCAACGCCAGCGTTTCATGATTATAACGAGCGGTGTACGCTTCGTTAGCATCATCGTAACTTATGTTACTTCCCTCTGCCTTAGTGGGCGCAGCGCCAAATCCACTGAGCATCACCTCTTCCTCGAACGCTCTGTCCGAAGATTCGGTTGTGTAGATTTCTGCGTGTTGACCCTCGTACCGGTCGTATTCCATTCCAAACAGTGCGT
>Ga0208134_1001183_pt1 | contig 15545 bp, 8 predicted proteins | sample VirMetDEL_Mar_31_FD_184515 | JGI IMG/M metagenome (GOLD analysis project Ga0208134, IMG submission 184515) | Aqueous microbial communities from the Delaware River and Bay under freshwater to marine salinity gradient to study organic matter... | ecosystem: Environmental > Aquatic > Marine >... | reverse complement strand
TTAGACGGGCAAAAGTCTAAATACTATGACGAGATCAAGGCTGGAAGCAAACTTACGGGTGAGCAACAAAAGGCAATTGATTTCTTTAATAGGTACAACAAGGAGTCAGAAGCAACTCAAAAAACAGTTAAAACTAACTCTGATATTTTTACACAGAAAACAAATAATGTTTTCAACGACAAATTCAAAGGTTTTGAATACAACGTCGGTGACAAGAAATACAGGTTTAATGTAAACAATGCTGAAGAGGTTAAAAACACTCAGAGCGACATAAGCAATTTCACCAAAAAGTTTTTGGATAAGAACTCTGCTTTAACAGACGCTAAGGGTTATCATAAATCTCTATATACAGCAATGAATGCAGACGCTGTTGCGAAACACTTTTATGAACAAGGAAAAGCAGATGCTATGAAAAATAGTATTGCTAAATCCAAAAACGTTGATATGAATCCAAGACAAAGTCATGGAAAAATTGAAGCGGGTGGAATTAAGTTCAAGGTGCTAGGTGATAACTCTTCTGATTTTAAGTTTAAAATTAAAAACAAAAATAAATAATTAAAATTTAAAATTACAAATTATGGCAATTACAGGAGGAAGTTTGTTGAATAAAGTGCCATCGGCACAACAACAAACACTAGCTTCAAATTACATTGACTTCGCAGGAGGTTCAACTGGATGGGAGCAACAATATTTACCAGATCTTATGGAAAAAGAAGCTGAAGTTTTTGGAAACAGAACTATATCAGGATTTCTTTCACAAGTAGGAGCTGAAGAGGCGATGACAGCTGATCAAGTTGTATGGTCTGAACAATCAAGATTACATTTATCTTACATAGGTACAGTAGCTACAGCGGGTGATACTAACGGTACATTTACAGTTGTAACTGATATCGATGGTTCAGCTGATACTGAAAATGGTTTTTTAGTAGCATCTCATGGTGTTAGAGTAAATGACATTGTACTTATAGCTACGGCTGGTATCGTTACTAAATGTTTAGTGGTAGAAACTCCAGCATCAGCTGTTATTTCAGTTGAGCCGTATGATAAGGCTGATTTAACTGGTCACGCAACAACTGGTAGTGGATCTGTATTATTAGTTATCGGTTCTGAGTACGGTAAAGGACAGTCTTACAGTGGTATTACTGGTGCTGCAGCTGCAGACAAAAGAACAGCTTTAACGCCAACTTTCAAGTCTTACAGTAACAAACCAATTATAATGAAAGATTACTATGAGATCTCTGGATCTGATGCATCTCAAATTGGTTGGGTTGAAGTTTCTGGCGAAGAAGGGCAATCTGGATACTTATGGTACTTAAAAGCTGAAGGTGATACTAGAGCTCGTTTTACTGATTACTTAGAGATGAGTATGTTAGAAGCTGAGAAAACAGTTGCTGGGTCTATTATTGGATTTGGTGCTGATGGCCAAATTAGAGGCGCTGCTGATGCTGGTGCTGGCGGAGCAGGTACTGAAGGTTTATTTGCTGCTATTGAGTCTAGAGGTAATATTACTTCTGGAGTTACTGGTGTTAACGCTGCTACTGATTTAGCTGAATTTGACGCTATTTTAGCTGAGTTTGACAAGCAAGGTGCTATTGAAGAAAACATGATGTTTGTAAACAGAGCTACTTCGTTAGCAATGGATGACATGTTAGCTTCTATGAATTCTTACGGAGCTGGTGGTACTTCTTATGGAGTATTTGATAACTCTGAAGACATGGCGTTAAACTTAGGTTTCTCTGGTTTCAGAAGAGGTTCTTATGACTTCTACAAGTCTGACATGAGATACTTAAACGACAAAGCTACAAGAGGTGAAATCAACCGTGTTGCAGGATCTGCAGCTATTAGAGGGGTTGTTATTCCAGCGGGTGTATCTTCAGTTTATGATCAAGCTTTAGGAAAGAATCTTAAAAGACCTTTCTTACACGTTAGATACAGAGCTTCACAAACTGATAACAGAAAAATGAAAACTTGGGTTACTGGTTCTGTTGGTGCTACTACATCTGCACTTGACGCAATGCAAATCCACTATTTATCTGAAAGATGTTTAATTACACAAGGTGCTAACAATTTCATGTTAATGAAATAAGCACAATTTATATTAAAGAACCGGGGCTTCGGCCTCGGTCCTTTTATTTTATTAATTTATATTATATTATATTATGGCAAAGAAAAAAGAAACAAAAAAGGTTGTAGAACCTTTAATAGAAAAAGACTTCGAAGAAGTTGAAACACCGGTTATGGATATTCCAAAACCAAAAAGAGTTGAAAAGAAAAACCCAACACTAGAAGATGGTTGGGAAATAAAAGATAGAATATACAAGTTGAAAGGTAGGAAAAAACCTTTATCAAGGTCTATTAAATCCGCAAACATACATTGGTTTGACGAAGAAAAAGGTTACGAAAGAGAGCTTAAGTATTGTCAAAACCAAAGAACAGTTTTTGTTGATGAAATGAAAGGAGATCAAAGGTTAGAACATGTTGTTTTTAGAAACGGTATGTTAATTATACCTAAGGAAAAAACGGTTTTACAAAAACTATTATCACTGTACCACCCAGATAGAGACGTAATGTTCTATGAAGAAAAACCAGTCGCAAATGCAATAGGTGAAATTGCTTGGTTAGAAATGGAGATTGAAGCGTTAAACGCTGCTAAAAATTTAGACATAGATATGGCTGAAGCTATAATGCGTGTTGAAATTGGATCCAAGGTGTCAGAGATGAGTTCTAAGGAACTTAAAAGAGATTTACTATTATATGCTAAGAGAAACCCTCAATTATTCTTAGAACTAGTGAATGATGAAAATGTTGTACTTAGAAACTTTGGTATTAAAGCAACTGAAATGGGGATATTAAAATTATCTTCTGATCAAAGAACTTTTTCATGGGGTTCTAATGATAGAAAGTTAATGAATGTTCCATTTGATGAACACCCTTATTCAGCTTTAGCCGCTTGGTTTAAAACTGACGAAGGAATGGAGATTTACTCCAATATTGAAAAAAGATTAAATTAATCTAACTGTAGAGCGGTCGCCCTACGGGGCGATCGTAAACTACAAAATTAAATTATATGGAAAATAAATCAAAAGGATTAGGCGACTCAATAGAAAAAATTACAAAAGCAACGGGGATAAAAAAAGTTGTGGATACAGTTAGTAAGGTTGTTAAAAAAGACTGTGGATGTGGGGCGAGAAAAGACACCTTAAATAGATTGTTCCCTTATAATAAATAAAAGAAATTATGGTAAGCGTAGATACAGTATATCAAAAAGTTTTAGCGTTAGCTAATAAAGAACAAAGAGGCTATATAACACCTCAAGATTTTAATCTATTTGCTAACCAAGCGCAGATGGAAATATTTGAACAATATTTTTATGACACAAATATCGCTAGAAAAAGTCAAGGTAATGACACGGTTTATGCGGATGTAGATGAAATGCTAGAAGAAAAAATTCAGATTTTTGACGATCAAGATGACTCCACCGCTATAGCTACTTATGGAACTGCAGGCACTAATTCAAATATAAAAAGCTTACCAGACTATATTTACAGAGTTCATAGAGTAGAGTTCCAGGGTAGTAATTGTGAGATGGTTAACACGAAAGACTTTAGAGAGTTAATCACCGCTACTGGTTTATTAGCGCCAACCAACCTGTTGAATATGAGGACTACAATTGTTAATATACGTGGTAATACTATAAGATTATATGCAGACGGAATATACAGCACACCATCACTTATATTTTACATTAGAGTTCCCTCTAAAGTTAACTGGACTTATGTCGTTATAAACAAGCAAGCAATGTATGATGCTAATAATTCCACCCAAGACTTTGAACTCCATGCTTCTGAAGAAAATCAACTTGTAAATAAGATATTAAGACTAGCTGGCGTATCTAACCAACAACCTGACATAATGCGTGCTGGTGCGGTTATGGATCAAGCAGTTACTCAACAACAACCTAAAATATAATAAATGGCATTACTAAACAACCAAACCTCTTCACAATACTATAGCAATACTAGTTTATACGGTGAGTATCAGTTTGTTTCGCTAAGAGATATTATAAATCAGTTTATGTTTGTTTATGTGGGGGAAGACAAAATCATTTCAAAAGCCAGTAAAATGGACGTAGCTTTTCATGCCCAACGGGGATTAGCTGAAATGTCATTTGACACTTTTAAATCTACTAAGGCTCTAGAAATAACGGTTCCAGCAACACTGCAGATGACTTTACCACAAGATTATGTTGGTTATGTTAAAGTTAGTTGGGTTGATAGCGCTGGAATAAAACACATAATATATCCTGCTAGTAAAACATCGAATCCTACAAAACCAACACAAGCGGATGACGGGTCATATACTTTTGATGGTGCTGATGGAAGTATGTTAACAGATACAGAATCTACATCGTGGGCAAATTACAAGTCCTCAACACCATCTGAGAATCAAGATGACTATCAAGATGATACTTATTGGCCGATGGATGGGTCGAGATATGGATTAGATCCTCAACATGCTCAAGCTAACGGATCTTTTTATATAGACGAAAATGCAGGAAAAATCCACTTTAGTTCTAATATTAGTGGAAAAACTGTGATCTTAGATTACATAAGTGATAGTCTTGGTACTGATGACGAGATGAAGGTTCATAAGTTTGCTGAAGAAGCAATGTACAAATGGATTTCTTGTGCTATTATATCAGGAAAATCTAATATACCGGAGTACCAAGTAAACAGGTTTAAGAAAGAAAAGTTTGCGGCTGTTAGAACTGCGAAATTAAGATTATCTAATTTAAAACTAGAAGAATTAACTCAAATACTTAGAGGTAAATCTAAGCAAATAAAACACTAGTACATGCCAGAGATCAAGCACAATTTTACCGGTGGTAAAATGAACAAGGATGTCGATCAAAGACTTTTTCCAAAAGGAGAGTATAGAGATGCGATGAACATACAGGTTTCAACTTCGGAAGGTTCTGATGTTGGTACTGTTCAAAATATATTGGGTAATAAGTTGGTTGATGGCTTAAGTTTTTTAAGTCCAAACTCTACTTGTGTTGGTGCTATTGCTGATGAAAAAAACGATGCGTTTTATTGGTTGGTAGCGAGCCAAGTCCCATTAGCGCTACAAGAATCGGGTCCACTTAATATGTATAAAAAACTCACTACTGCTAATGTGTCGGTGGGTAACTACATATTAGAGCATAAGAACAACACTGTAAACGTAGTGTTTGCTGATATTTTTTATAAGTCAGTTTTTCAAAGTGGATCTATTAACCCATCCCAACTTGCTCCAAATCTAACAATCCCAGCGTCTAACCACTCTTTTTCAGTTGGAGATATAATAAACGAAATTAATTTCACATCTACTTTCGAGACAAACCTGTCTTTAGATGTGGTTGCTACCACGGGGTCGTCTTTTACTGTAGATACCAGTAACCTATCACTGTCACTTATTAACACGATACTCGCGTCTAATTTTACTCGGTTTGTAGCTTCTCCATCTGGTGTTTTAGGATTCAACCCCAACAATATGATTACTGGAATAAATATCATTGACGATATGTTATTCTGGACGGATGGTGAAACTGAGCCTAAAAAAATAAACATACCAAGGTGTAAAGAAGGAACCGATAACAACGGTCAAAGTCATACTAGGCTTTTAGTTGAAGGCATCGACAAAGGCTTGGTTAGAGAAGAGCATATAACAGTTATACGTGAAGCACCTTCAAAACCACCAACGCTATCAATGTTAACAAGTCTTAAAAAAGGTGGTACCAAAGGCTTTGTGAGTCAAATTAACTTTTTAACATCCTCCGCTGGTGCTGCTACTTTGTTGAATCAAGGGGATGCGGTTACTTTTGACGTCGACGCTTCGTCTTCAGCTACGATTCTAACTCCACTAGAAATAGAGGTTGGAGATACATTGTTATTACACGAGGATAATGTTGGATTAAATCCACCAGAGGATTATCAAGTAAGAGTTGTTGTTTCTGTTATAAACTCAGTAGTAGGTAGTGTAGTGAGTTTAACCGCAGAAATAATTTCTATTGCCCCAGATACGCCAATGGTTGCAGCTTCAGATTTTAATGTAGCGATAGCAGAAGAAGGTAAAAACCTGTTTGAACGTAAGTTTCCAAGGTTCGCTTGTAGGTATAAGTATGAGGACAATGAATATTCTTCTATTGGGCCTTTTTCAGAAGTAGCATTTATGCCTGGGCACTTTAGCTATCACCCAACCGAAGCTTATAACAAAGGTATGGTTAACAACTTAAAGTCGCTAGAATTAAAAGATTTTGTATCCACAGACATACCTAAAGATGTTGTTCAAGTTGACTTACTCTATAAAGATGATAAATCTCCAGAAATATATCTTATAAAAAGTATAGACCCAAGCGATGAAGCTTGGACTGCCCAAGGATCAACTGCGGGTTTAACTGGGTCTTACAAAGTTACTACAGAAAATATATACGCAACCCTACCATCTAACCAAAGTCTTAGGCTATGGGATAATGTACCTAAAAGTTCATTAGCACAAGAAATTACTGGAAATAGAGTTGTCTACGGTAACTATACGCAGGGTTACGATCTAGAAATAACACCAGTGGTTAATGTTAGTTTGGATACAAGAAAAATTGGTGAATACACCGCTAATCTAGGGCAAAAGTCTGTAAAGTCATTAAGAACTTATAATGTTGGAATTGTGTATGGTGATAAGTATGGTAGAGAAACACCTGTTTTCACAAGTAAAGATGCGAACCAAATAGTAACTAAAGATAGAGCTAGCCTTTCTAACATGTTAAAAGCAGAGGTTGATGGCGACCACCCTAGTTGGGCTGATTATTATAAGTTTTTTGTAAAAGAAACTTCAAGCGAATATTACAACTTAGCTTTGGGTAGAACTTATAACGCTGAAGATGGTAACATTTGGTTAGCTTTTCCTTCTATAGATAGAAATAAAGTAGACGAAGATACTTATTTAGTATTAAAAAAGGGTGTGAAAAACTCTTTATCAGGTAATGAAGAGGAGGTTGTTACTGAAGATGAGGCTAGATATAAAATTGTAGCTATAGAAAACGAGGCTCCAGACTATATTAAAACCGTTTACACAACTATAGCTAAACCTATATTGTGGCCAAGTGTAACTACAGATTCGGTTTTTGGAGGGCACATTTCTCAAGGTGTTAATAACACAGCTAAAGAACCGGTTGTTGGTAGTCACTCGTTTTATATAGAGAAAAAACGTTGGATTGAGGACTCGTCTATTACGGGTGCGTTTGGAATGCCAGATTTACACGACTTATGGACAGGTAAACGTGATAGTGAGATTTATGTTCATTTTATTGGTGACATTAATAGCAAAGCGGTTCAAAGTAGAAAGTATAAAGTTGAAGATGTAAAGGTGATTGCGGTTAATAACGCAGTGTCAACAAATTTAGCTGTGTATGAAGTGTTTTTGTCAACCCCAATACTAGCGTCTGATGATTGGATAAGCAACACGCCAACCAGTGGTGGTGCTAACTTAACTTTAGACCAAACTAGACACAGACCTGTTTTTAGTAAAAAAGAAGTAAAAAATAAACCTGAGTTTGATGGTAGGTTTTTTGTTAAAATAAAATACGATGATGTTGCTCAGCGCAATTTAGTCGCCCCACGTTCTGGCGACACTGAGTATACTGTAGTGGCTAATACTGATCTTTTTTGGTTTAGAGATGGTAATTCTCGTGATATAATTGGTGGTCAACCTGTTAGTCTTTCTGCCTCCACGCCTTCTTTTACTGACAACTATAACAATGTGATTAGTCAGTTTGGAGGAAACACAAGTCCTATAGGTGGTAACACTGGACAAGGTGGTACTGGAGCTGGCCCAACTGGTAAGTCTCAGTGGAAGAATTTAGTTGGATCTGGTAAGTGGTTTGTTGATCAAGTAGCTTACGCTGGTATACAGCCAAATAATTCTGGTAATATCGAAGATACAATAGTATATTCCGATATGGCGGACATGACTTCTATACAGAAATACTGTACAAACCCGGGGTGTAGTGGTGGAGGACATGTATTGGTGTATGGAACTGGTTTTAGCACAGCCGCTAGATTTGGAGAAGGGATAGCAACTTATGGTGACATAAGCACTACCATCCCAGAAGATTTTACACGTAGACTACACTTGTCTTTTAGTGGTATTGACCCGCGTGCTAACAATGGGATATCTAATGACCAAACCCTGTTTGGGACTGATTATAGTAGTGACTTGTGGAAAGTTGGAGATGAAGATAACACCTATGAAGTAAAGCACAAGAAGTTTGTTAGTATGATCAAGGAAGGTAGTAAGTTTAGAATTAGTGGGGACACTGATAAAATTTATACTATCCAAAAAGTTGAAACAAAACGCTTGTATAACTATAGAGCTTGGTTTCCAGGGCCTTATCACGATACATCTCATCCACATCACACAAACGATTATTGGGATAGGAAAGATTGGACGAAAGACTGGGGTCGACCTGATAACAGAAGATTACAGTTCATCATAGACTACACTGTTGATGGCGCTACTCAAGCTAATCAATGGGGGCAAGCTAATGATCTACGTAACAACCTTGGAATGTTGGCTTGCGATAGTACTAACTCACAAGAAATACAATTTTTAGAGCCTTACGAGGCTGACAAACCAGAACCTATACTTACTTATCCACCAATATTTGAAACTGAGCCAAAAGAAGATCTTGATTTAGACATATATTACGAGGCAACTGGAAAGATACCAACTTCAATAAACAAAGGTGGGGGAGAGTTGTTAGTACCCATTGGATCGACAGTTCGCTCAAGCGTCCAGATGCTCGCTTCTAATCCTGATGGATTTACAGCTACTGGTTGGGGCGGTATTTCGAATGCCACGGGTACATACGAATATAACCTCATGCTCTTTTCACCGCCAATAACGCCCTTTCAGTTTAATAGTATTTTCTCTTACAACGTAGTTGACCCAATTGTTAGTTTTGACACACCACACGGCGATGTGGCTTATATTAAGATTATTGGTAATAATTATTCCAGTGCAACTGGCACTATAGATTCTTTTTTAGTGGAACCTGTTAGCGCGCTTGGTTTAAACTGGTTTAATTGTTTCTCTTTTGGAAATGGAGTTGAGTCAAATCGTATTGGAGATACTTTTAATAAACCTTACTTGTTAAATGGAGCAAAAGTTTCTACTACTTTAGACGAGAAGTATAAAAAAGAGGATAGAAAATATGGTTTAATTTACTCTGGGATTTACAATTCTACTTCTGGTGTAAATGGTTTAAACCAATTTATAGCAGCAGAAAAAATAACAAAAGATATAAATCCTATTTACGGTAGTATTCAAAAACTACATTCTGGATGGGGACAAGGTGGAGATCTAGTAACGCTTTGTGAAGATAGAATATTAAAGATACTTGCAAATAAAGATGCTTTATTCAATGCTGATGGTAATGCAAATATAACTTCAACAAATAGTGTTTTAGGCCAAGCTATTCCTTACAGTGGTGAGTATGGTATATCTGAAAATCCAGAATCATTTGCATCGGAAGCTTATAGAGTTTATTTCACTGACAAAGTCAGAGGTACTGTAATGAGATTATCTATGGATGGTTTAACACCTATATCTAACCATGGTATGAAAGATTGGTTTAGAGATAATTTAAAACTATCTAACAAGCTGGTTGGTAGTTATGATGATAAAAAAGATGAATATAATATCACTATAAAAGGTGATACCATTGCTAAAACGGTTACGTTTAAAGAAGATGTAAAAGGTTGGGTGAGTTTCAAATCGTTTACGCCTGAAAACGCTATTAGCTGTGCAAACGAATACTACACATTCTTAGACGGTAGAGCGTGGAAACATCATGACGAAACTAAACCTAGAAATACTTTTTATGACCAGGCTTTAGCGCCATCAACTCTAGAGGTTGTTTTTAACGAAGTACCTGGTAGCGTTAAGTCTTTTAAAACTATAAACTACGAAGGTTCTCAAGCTAAGGTAACGAAAGAAACTGGAGATAATGAATATTTTAACTTATCAGACATGGATGGTTGGTATGTTGAAAATATTGTTACTAACCTAGAGCAAGGTGGCATAACTGAATTTGTAAATAAAGAAGGTAAGTGGTTTGGTTACGTTACTGGTAATGACGTTACTCACAATTTAAATGGTGACGTATCGGGTAACTATTACACTGAAGACTTTAGCATACAGGGTGTAGGTAGAACTATTAGTGCGGTAAATTCCACTGTTTTTGGATGTACAAACGAAAACTCTTACAATTACAATTCAGCAGCTAATCAAGATGATGGATCCTGTGTTGCTGTTGTGGGTGGGTGTTTAGATCCAAATGCATATAACTATTATCCTGGAGCAAATGTTGATGATGATTCATGTACTTATCAAGGTTGTACCACGGGACCTCTTGCTGATTGGAGTAACCAAAGTGCTGGTGGAAGTATAAACTATGATCCAAATGCTACTATTGATGATGGAAGTTGTATTACAGCGGTGTTTGGATGTACTGATAGTACAATGTTTAATTATAACAGTTTAGCAAACGTTGGGATAGCTATTTTAAGTGATGGAACAAATTGTGGTTATGAAAACTGCGCATGTATACCATTTATTTATGGTTGTACTGATCCAAATGCGGACAACTATATAACGCCTGTCGACGCAATGCAAGATGTAAACACTGATAATGGTTCTTGTATATATATGGGTTGTATTGATCCACTAGCAACTAACTATGATTTTGCAAACTCAACTGTTGGGACTGATATTAATGGCTCTATAAGTTATGTGTATTTAAATGGTACTGCTGTTGATGATGGTAGTTGTACTTACCCTGGTGGTTGTACGGATTCTACAGCGTGTAATTACGATTCTACACCAGGTATGGTTGATAATGGTTCATGCCAGTACTGTGGAGATGATGATGCTGTGAATTATGATGGTGCTCAAGATACTTCTTGTACTACAAACTGTACTTATTGTGAGCAACCAGTTCCTCTTACGATATCAGCACAAGCGACATCTGATGCAAATATGAACAACGGAAGCGTTACTTTAGAATGGGCGAAATCAACATCAGCTACAATACAATATTACGAGATAACAATTAACAACGGTTCCACTATAAATGTAAATCCTTCTGGAAACGCTACGGAAACACATACAATAAATAACTTAGCACCAGGAACATATGACTTCCAAGTTATTGCTCGTTGTACACAAACTAGTGCCCTTGGTACTGTTTCAGCAACACCAATACTTATTCAAACACATATAACAGTAACTCCAATACTTGGTTGTACAGATTATGGGCAAACTTACTCTGGAGGAGTAACAAATCCCGCGGGTGGAACTTGGGGCGCTTGTAATTATAATCCTAATGCTACCCAAGATGATGGAAGTTGTGAGTATACTACATGTACTGGGTGTAATGATCCTTTATATGTAGAGTATTGTGGTGATTGCTGGGATACTATAAATCAAGTTGTTGTGGCTAGTAATGGAAACCCTTGGATTGCCGATACAATTCCAACTAGCTGTTTAACGCTTATAGTTTATGGTTGTACAGATGCAACAGCATTTAATTATGATCCATTAGTAACTGTTGATGACGGATCTTGTGTCCCTGTTGTATTAGGTTGTATGGATTCTACATTGAACAATAATGGAACTTACGCTGCATCAAATTATGCTGGACCTGGAAGCGGTGTAATACCAGAGGCAAATACGGATGATGGTAGTTGTTTGCCTTATACTTGCCCAATAATATCAACTGAAAACATGAATAATATGACAGGAGTAGGTGGAGCTGCGTTTGCGTTTGCTGTTAACTCTCAACCAACTCCTTATTCTAAGTTCCCAACAGAAGTACAATCAGAATGGGCAACTGGAACGCTTGGGTTTACTGCAGACGTGACTGTTAGTGGTAGTAATGGTTCGTGGTCTGGTGCAACAAACAGTATTGGAGCAACTAATTGGCAAAACCATTATTCCAACAGTCTTGTTGTAATTGGTTCTAAAAAACGAATTCAACCACAAAGTAATTTTTGGATAGCAGGAGACACAACTGTGACGGTTGACTTTAATCTTTACACTAACGATGGTAATTGTACACTTACAGACACCAACACTTATTCTATAGGTTGTACGGATAATGCCGCTGCCAATACTGGCGCATATGATATAACAGATAACAGCCAATGTACATACGCTGGATGTACAGACAGCACCCCGTCGGTTATGAATTCAAGTGCAGACGCTGCAACTAATTATGACTCTACCGCGACAGTGAGTTGTGGTACTAATAACGATAACGAATGTTGTACTTACCATGATGATCAAGACGTAAACGCGAGTGTAGCTGGTGGTACTGGTTTCTGGCTGGTGAGCATTGAATACGAACCAGAGTCTACTGGTTATACTGAAGCTGTAATGTCGAACTATGTATTAGGTGAATCTCCAGGCACCATGCTTAATATGACCAACGTTTACCCAGTTGCTAACATGACTTCGAATCTTGCTACTAGACTGGCAGGTCCACCTTTGATTCCTGCAGTGTGGGAGCCATACGTTTACAACAATAACTTGAGATTAACTCTTAGCGCTGACTTTAACGGAGCTTGTGACAATGACTTTTTATCTGATCAACTACCTACAGGAAGTGTTAATAAAACGTTTAATTTTTCAGTTGGTTGTAAAGACGATAGCACTGCTATCAACTATGATCCAAATGTAGATCTTGGTATGGCTAGTGCCTGTATCCCTGCTAACCCAGGGTGTATGGATTCTACAGCAACTAATTATAGCGCTGCATTTAATCAAGATTGTACTTTTAATGGCAGCGCAAACCCTAACGACTGCTGCTGTTACACTTGTGGTATACCTACTTTTGATGCAACTAACCCTGTCGTTGTCAACACTTGGAACGACCCAAGCTCTCCAGCATATGCAACACAAATTACATTTAACTTTGCAGCGGTATCTACGGCTGCTTCTTACGTAATTTTCGTAGACAACGGGTCAACCATGATTATGCCTGTTGTTTCACCTACTATAAGTAACGGTATTGTTTCCTACACTTTCAACACTACTTTTGCTACGTTCCAAAACGAAAGTACTTACAATTTTACAGTAAGAGCAATTTGTAAAAACAACGATGGCGATCCTTGCGGACAATCTGACTCAGCTGACATAAATATTCTACTACAAAATTAATTATGGCATATATACAAACATTAACTTTTGATTATGACGTAAACACTTCTCTACAGGTTGGAGATCAAGTTTATATGACAGACACTTCTCCTGTTGGTGGTTTTCAGCAGAACCAAAGCGCAGTGCCAATACATATTGGTCATATCTACAGTATCCCTTCTTCTACAGAAATAGAGGTTTACAGTGATTATGTTGACAGTAGTGGAAGCCCTTTATCCTATAATCAATTAAGTAGCACTGGGGGAGATTATATATCTTTCTCTAAAAGTAGAGTTGTAAACAACAGTGATTTATTAGGGTACTATGCGTCTGTTAAGTTTAAAAATAATTCAACCAAAGCCGCAAAATTGTGGTCAGTAGGAGGTGGTATAACTGAAAATAGTAAATAAAAATGGAGGATAAAATAATACACGGTTTAAACTTAGATCTTTCAAATATACCCGCGAGCGGTGAACGTAGAAACTTTATTATAACTGCTGACAAAGGTTCGGAATTTAGCTTAACAGTTAAAGACAATACTACTGGGTATTACTATAACTTCGTAACAAACGTTTTTCAAGCTACTGTTTCTCGTTTAGAAGTAAAGACTTCTAATAAATCATATAGTGGAAGTATAACTTTCCCTGCGGTAACTGGTGGTGACGATCAATACGATATTTTTTTCTACGCTAAACCAGGAACAAAACACGTGGGTTACAACGAAGTTAGGTTTGCTGATGGTAGTATTGACATAAACTCAACAACGGGGTCAAACTCTTTGTTAATACAAAAAGTTATATACCAATATGCGGCTATAGACCTAACATTTAGAGCTAACTCTTTAAACGGTACAACCCCCGGTAGTACTACCAGTGCCGCGATATCCAACAATATAGGAAGGTCAAAAGTTAAAACAGCCTTCTCACTTACTTATACAGCCGCAACAACAGCCGCTTATAGGATACTCAAACAGCCAACTGCAGGTGATATTATAAATTGGGTACAACCAACAATTGGATCAGCTCCAATCGATTTACCGGGAGAAAATATTTACCCAACAGCTAGAGCGGTTTTTACTGGTGATGATGTTAATGGCGCTGTTACTAGTGGTGCTGTAGTTAGAATGTCTAACACTGATTTATCAGCAGTGATAGAGGTTGGAGATAAAATAACAGCAGATACGACTACTGATGTGTTGACAGAACCTGGAGTTGGTGCGACTATAAAACTTACAGACGTAGAGTGTAATGATATGATAGCTGTTGGAGATCGAATAACTAGTGCAGTTGGTCATATGAATATTGACGCAGAGGTTTATTTAGTTAAAGCGGTAAACGTTGATGGTGATGTGCGTACTTTTGAAATAGGGGATGAAGGTGGAAGTGCAGCTGATAATAGCATTGTAACTGAACTTGACGGGGTAAGTGTTATTTTTAGTCCTAAAGTAAATAGAAGTTTAACAACCGTGACTATTGTTGAAACTGGTGGTACAGCCACTGATTTCACGATGTCTCAGGATATTCAACTTAGGCATGGCGCCACCTTAACTTTTACACCTAGAAAAAACTATAGTTGGCCTATAAACAACTTTGCGCATGTACTTAAAGAGGGTATGGTGGTCACTCCTAGTTCACCAATTGGAACAGGTGTAACTTTACAAAAATACCAAGATACAGTAACAATATTTGAGGGTACTGCTCAAGAAGAAACGATAATAAAAAATGAAGTACAAGCTGTTAATGCTACAGGAGCAGCAACCGTAACAAAAGGGGTGGTTACAGCTCAAGCAGGTAGTATTGTCTTTAGTAGCCAACAGGTTTTGACTTTAGCTGAGGCTAAGGTTTTGATTGGAGCGTATGGCGAGGATGGTATATCACTGTTAAATGGTTGGGATGTTAAGTTTTCAGATTTAGCCATAGCGTTAACCGCTCCAACAACAACAACAACAGAGACATCAGCTGGTGGAAGTTCTGCCGACATAGCTGTTACCGATAGGGAAGGTGTTATTAACAACGTGTCTAGAGTTGGTGGGATAGGTATTAACCCAGTATTACAAAACCCACTTATTACATCTGGTGGTGGCGCTGACGGGGCGGGTGATTGGACTATGGATGGTGTTCAAACTTTAGAAAATGGTGCTACTTTAACAATTGAAAACACAGGTATAGTAGCAACAATAACTGGTAACGTTGAAGTTGTAAAAGCGGGTACTAGCGCTTTAAGCCTATATTTTGACATTGAAAAACTACTTTCTACATCAGCTCCTTCATAAAAAAAGTATAAAAACTGTGACTATTTAGATATAAATTAAA
>Ga0208134_1001181_pt1 | contig 15563 bp, 14 predicted proteins | sample VirMetDEL_Mar_31_FD_184515 | JGI IMG/M metagenome (GOLD analysis project Ga0208134, IMG submission 184515) | Aqueous microbial communities from the Delaware River and Bay under freshwater to marine salinity gradient to study organic matter... | ecosystem: Environmental > Aquatic > Marine >... | reverse complement strand
TTAACAGTGCCGACTCACTGTTACTAGGGCAAACCCACCGCCCTAAATAAAGACCGCCCTAGTGGCGGTTTTTTCGTTCTGGTGGGGAAAATCCGTGGAGACGAACTCATGACTGATGCAGCAATAGCTGACGACACTTCTGTGTCACCGGAACCCGAGTCAACCGTTCAAGAGACTCAAGAGCCTTCGGGCGAAACCTCTGAAGCTGTAGAAGCAACAGAGCCATCCGACGCTGATCCCGTCGAATCTGAGGAAGAGGTGCAAAAGAAACGCAACTCATTCCAAGAGCGGATCAACCAAAAAACACGACAAGTCCGAGAGGCAGAGCAACGAGCCAAAGAGGCCGAGCAACGCGCCAATCTGCTTGAGCAGAGGATGAATCAGAACCTCCCGCAAACGGATGCATTTCCGCAGCTAGAGGACTTTGATTACGACCAGAATGCTTACCAGCAGGCCGTGGTGCAATACAACGCCGCTTTGAACCAGCGAACTGTTCAGCAGGCAATGACGCAGCAGGAAAGGCTACAAGTCGAACACCTTCGACAACAAGCCAACCAAGCAACTGTCGATGCCTTCAAAGAACGCTCGCAGGCATTTGCGTCTGAGCAGCCAGATTTTATGGCCAAGGTCAGCGCACCTAGTTTTGTCCAGGGTGAAGCCATGCAACAGGCAATCATATTGTCTGAGAATGGCCCAGCACTGGCATACCACCTTGCATCAAACCCACAAAGGGCCGCAGCAATCAATGCGATGGCACCTGGGATGGCAATGATGGAACTAGGCCGGTTATCTCAAGCGCTCACGCCAAACAGACCTGTCACGACATCCAACGCCCCAGCACCAGCGAAACCCGTCAGAGCATCTGGAAAAGTCGAAAAAGACCCCGACAAGATGACTCCAGCCGAGTACGCCAAGTACAGGGGGTACAGAAAATAATCGAGGCAACTCATGGCTAATAGCTTTCTGACACCTAGTGTCATCACAAAAGAAGCTCTCGCTATTCTTCATCAGAAATTGAATTTCGTGAGCAACATCAACACTCAGTACGACGACCAGTATGCAAAGACCGGCGCAAAGATTGGTAACGACCTCAAGGTCCGTTTACCAAACGAGTTCACTATCCGTAGTGGCGCAGCTCTCAGCACTCAGGACATCGATGAGTCTTCTGAAACTTTAACCGTAGACACTCAAAAAGGTGTGGACTTCACGTTCTCATCTGAAGAGTTAACGATGCACATTGACGAGTTCAAGGCACGATACCTTGAGCCTGCAATGTCTGTATTGGCTGCCAACATGGAGTCGGACGCATTGTCTATGTACAAGGACGTTTATAACTTCTACAACGGGGTAGGTTCTGCAAACTCTTTTGCAAACATTACCCAGGCACAGAAGTTATTGACTGACAGCCTTGCGCCTTATGGCGACCGCAGCTACTTGCACAACCCACAGTCTGTTGTAGACATGCTGGCCGATACCAAGGGTCTTTTCCAAGATTCTTCAAGCATCAGCAAGCAGTACAAAGAAGGTCAGTTGGGCAAGATCGCTGGTTTTGAGCACTTTGAGAACACTCTCATGCCTGTTCACACCACTGGTACTGCTGCTGCAACTACTGGCTACTTGGTCAACGGTGCATCACAGACTGGCGCAAGCTTGACTGTAGATGGCGGCACAACCACGTTCCTGAAAGGTGACATCGTCACCATCGCAGGCGTTAACCGTGTCCACCCTGAAACTAAGGCAGACACAGGTGTACTTCAGCAGTTTGTTGTAACCAGCGACTCTGGAACATCTGCAACGTCGGTTGCTATCTCTCCCTCAATCACTGCCTCTGGCGGTCGTCAAAATGTTAGCGGATCACCTGCTGACAATGCTGCGATCTCTAAAGTTGGCGGTGGCGCGAGTGCAGACTGGCAAGAAACGTTGGCATTCAGCAAGAACGCATTTGCTTTTGCAACTGCTGACTTGGTATTGCCACAAGGCGTTGACTTTGCGGCCCGTGAAGTTATGGACGGCATCTCAATGCGCGTAATCCGTGACTACACAATCTCTGACGACAAGTACCCATGCAGGATCGATGTCCTTTATGGCTACAAAGCAATCAGACCGCAGCTTGCTGCACGAGTAGGTATTAACTAAGACCGCTCTTGATCGGGGGCTTCGGCCCCCTTTCTTTTTTTTGGAGATGACATGGCAACACCCCAAAACATAATTGACAGGGCCACCTCCCTGATTCGTGTCAGAACCTCTGGGGTGACTTTTTCTACTGACGACGCAAATAAAAACGCAGATGTGTTTGTTGCGTTGCAGAACATGATTTCTGAGTGGGGCGAGGATGGTCTTTGCAACATCCCTGCACCTACGACTTTGACTGAAACGTTAGATGTTCCACATGGAACAATTCGGGCGCTCGGTTACAACCTGGCCGTCGAGATCTCAAGCGACTTCGGTATCGATCCCTCGCAGGTTGTTTTTGTGATTGCACAAGAAACCAAAGACCGGCTTGAGGGTGACATCAGTATCGACATCTCTGTTGATATGTCGGACCTGGCGTTCACGTTCCATCAATCAAACTACGATGTGAATACTGATATATGAGAGCAGATGTCCAACTAGAATCAAGCTACAACAGCACCAGGCTCGATGCTAACCGACAGCAAGTGCTCAACATTTACCCGCACACATTGCGGGGATACAGGCAAGTGCCTGGCTACGTCACCTTTGCCGACTTCTTGGGTACAGGTGAGCCTCTCACAGATACCAACGCATCGATATTCACTGATGCCGATGGCAACACCATTGAGGTATCAATCACGCCAGGTGGCGCAGACAGAGGGATCATTGTCGATGGTCCAAACGCCCTAATGTACCAGGTAACAGGGTCGTCGCTTTACTCTGTTGATTCGGGCGGTAATGCGGTGTTTTTGGGCAACATATCGAATGAGCCAAACCCTGTTGTGATGGCTACGGATGCAAACCAGTTAATAATCTGTACTGGTGGCAACCCATCGGCTTATGTGTACACCGTTGCAGGCGGCTTAGTCGAGATCAGCGACACAGATCTATCTACTACAAAGTCAGTCGCGTTCTTGGACTCACGATTCATTTTTGACCAACCTGACGGGTATTTTGTCGTTTCCGCTCTGAACGACGGCACAGACATCAGCGCACTAGACTTTGCACAAGCAGAGGCTCTCCCTGACGACATCAGGCGCGTTTTCTCGCTAAACCAATTGCTTTACCTGTTTGGAGAAAAGACCACTGAGGTGTGGTTTACGAGCGGCACAGGGCGACCACCATTAGACCGTCAGGCAGTGTTGCAGCATGGCATTTGCGGCACCTACGCAGTTGATTCTATTGACGGCGCGATTTACTTCATTGATGGCAACAGACGGCCAGGCGTTATCGTCGGATCTCAACATCAACCGCTGTATGTTCCTGCAATTGGAGAGGCTTGGGCCAACTACGGCACCGATGACTTCACCAGCGCCAGGGTTAGCTGCTACTCGCTGCACCAAGAAAACTTTGTTGACTTTATCTTCCCGAACCAGGGAATCATCTGGACCCATCACGTTGTATCTGGATCTTGGTTTGAGAAGGACTTTGTGACCACCACTGTCGTTCAGGGTTACAACCTGGTGCTCGCGGCCCACGCAATCAACAAGAAGATCTACCGGCTCGATTACGACAACTTCCAGCAAGACGGGGCAAACATGACGCGCAGAAAGGATCTGCCGTTGATCTCCTCTGAAGTGCTTGGCGTTGGCGGGGCAGAGATGGTCATCGACAAGATCAAGCTGCACGTTGAAACCTCCAGCGCCACAGACGTTACGGTCAAGGTCAGCAAAGACTTGATCACGTTCACAACCATCAACACCGTCTCGGTAAACGGTAACAAGACAATCGACATCAACTCTCTAGGCAAATGCAGAGAGATCATTGTAAGGGTCGAAACCTCCACCAATGCAAAGGTGGACATCATTGACGCGGCTATTGACGCACAAGTATTGAAGGGCTAACCAATGGGACAACTGACACAAACTACGGCACAAGTTCAGGTAATCTTAGACGATGCAGATGCCGCAAACGTCGGCAAGACCTCGCTAACAGACGGATCAGATACTACCTCTGTCGCATTCAAGAAGAGCGGCTTCTACTCACTGCAAGGCTCCAGTGCTAACGCACCTTCAACTGATCGCGCTGTTTTAATTTCTGCGGTACGAGATACAGCAGCAACGGGTGAAATCCGATACGGTCAAATAGCAATAACAGAATCAAACGGTTTGTGGTGGAATCGGGATGACGGGGGCAGCCTGGGAACATGGTATGAGGCCGTAACCACTGCCAGCGCCCAAACATTAACGAATAAGACCCTTACGTCCCCGATTCTCACCACCCCTCAAATCAACGACTCAGCGGCAGATCACCAGTATATATTCGCTGGATCTGACCTGGCGGCAGATAGAACGATAACGCTGCCTTTGCTGACCGGCGACGATACCTTTGTGTTTGCAGCACACACTCAAACTCTTACCAACAAGACCCTGACCACTCCAACCGTTTCAGGGCTAACACTGTCTGATGCTTCTATTATCTTTGAAGGTGCCACCGCTAACGATTACGAAACCACGCTAACGGTTACTGACCCAACTGCGGATAGAACCATCACACTGCCAGATGCAACCGATACGCTTGTAGGTCGAGCTACAACAGACACCCTGACTAACAAAACTTTAACGTCCCCAATTGCTTCTGGGTTAACGCTTTCTGATGCCTCAATTGTTTTCGAGGGCGCAACGGCTGATGCCCATGAAACTACACTGACGGTCACAGATCCGACTGCTGATCGCATAATCACACTTCCAAACGCTACTGACACTTTGGTTGGCCTGGCCACAACAGACACGCTAACAAACAAGACCCTGACTTCACCTGTTTTTAACACGGGGGTTAGCGGCACAGCGGTGCTTGATGCAGACGATTTTGATGGAGCCTCTGCCACTACACTTGCAACCTCAGAAAGCATCAAGGCGTATGTTGATTCCCAGGTTGGGTCTTTTGACACGCTGTCTGAGGTGCTTGCGGCAGGTAACACTACCGGCTCAAACGACATTGCTGTTGATACAACTCAGAAGGTTCAATTCCGTGATGCTGCGATCTACGTCAACTCAAGCGCAGACGGTCAGTTAGACATTGTTGCAGACACAACAGTGCAGATTGATAGCGGCGGCACAATAACTCTTGACGCTGAAACTGACGGTCAGGTTGCCTTCAAAGATGGTGGAACACAGTACGGTCTTATTTCAAAAGCAGTCAACAACCTAATCCTAAAATCTTCAGTAGTCGATGGCGACGTAATCATTCAAGGCACCGACTCTGGCGGCACAGTTACCGCTGCAACTTTTGACATGTCGAACTCTGGTGCGGCCACTTTTGGAGGAGCAGTCACTGCCGACGCTGGTATAAGTGTAGACAACATCACAATTGATGGTACAGAGATTGATCTGTCTTCTGGAAGTCTCACCATAGACGTTGCTGCTGATATTAAATTGGATGCTGATTCTTCAAATATATATCTAGCAGACGGTGGAACTGATGTTGTTTTGCTGTCCACGAATAGCTCTGATTTGAACATACGCAATTTAATCGCTGATAAAGATATTTATTTTCAAGGCAACGATAGCGATGGCGGTGGTAATTTTACAGCCCTTACCCTTGATATGTCAGCAGCAGGTGCGGCTACGTTTAATGTTGGTGCTACTTTTGGTGGCAACGTAGACGTAACCGGCACAGTGACTGCTGATGGTTTGACTGTTGATGGTGATGCAATAATTAAAAGTGCTGGAGTTAACAACACGCCTGCTGATTTATCACTTTGGCACACGGATGTTTCAATCGTTTCTGGGGATGACCTTGCAGTCATCAGCGCTGAAGGTAGTGACTCAGGCGGCTCTGCGCCATATCAAGGCGCAAAGATTTTATTTGACGCAGCAGCGAATTGGGACACAGGTTCATCTAACTACTACGCAACAAATATAAAATTCTTTACCCAAGACAACAGCGGCACAGACACCATAGCGGCTGGGCCAAGAATGACCATCACGTCATCAGGCTCCGTCGGGATTGGTGTTTCTGACGGTGACGTTACAGGCGACGGCACTGCCGCAAGAACCTATGTAGGTATTATTGGTACAGCTAACAGAGGCAGGCTAAACATTGGCTCTACTGCGTCTAATGGTGCAGATGCAGGAACTTTAGTTTTTACGAATGGCACAAACTCTTTAGCGGATTTAACGGTAGATACTACGGCTGGTGTACAAAACACAGGAACACTGTACATCAACGGTACTAGGTCAATAAAGATTCAAGCAGCTTCTGCTGATGAAGTGGTATTTAACGAAGGCAGTACATCTAGCGATTTCCGCGTTGAGTCTGATGGCAACGCTAATATGCTGTTTGTGGATGGTGGTAATAATAAGGTAGGTATAGGTGTAGTGCCTGCAGAAGGCGCTTTAACAATTAAGTCAGCCGGTAATACTTATGCTACTTCCGCTTTAATATTAGAAGATGTTGACAGTACCACAAGAACTTATATCACGCATGTAAATGATGCCCTTGCAATTTCTAATAATAGTTCGCGAGATGACCTGCTACTTGATTCTTCAGGAAACCTTAAAGTTGTCACAGGAGCGTTACAGTTAAATGACGTTGCTCAATCAATAGATTTCATGCAAAGCGGTGCTATTAACTTTGACTCAAATAATGACCAAACAGGTAGGATATTAACCATTGGAAGTAATCGTGCGAATGGTGCCAGTGGTGGAACTACCAATGTTACTTTTGATGAAACTGGCGGTACTACCTTTAACGAAGGTGGTGTAGACGCTGACTTCCGCGTTGAGTCTGACAGCAACGATCATATGTTCTTTGTTGATGCTGGACTTAACGGTATAGGCATTGGCACTAGCAGTGTTTTTGACCACCAACAAGGCTCTGCCTTTGACATGAGCTACGATGGAACGATTTGGGCGGGTACTAACTACTGGGCGGGTGGCCTCAGAACAGGTACAACATTCTATACAACAACTGCGGGTGACAAATTCAAGCACACTGACCGTCAGGCTAATCAGATTTATTACAACTCACAGGGCGGCTCAATTCACTTTTACAGTGCGGCTAGCGGCACAGCCGGAGATGTAATTTCTTGGCGCGAAATGGCAGAGTTTGATAGAGACGAAGTGGTATTCAATAACGGAGGTGTAGACCAAGACTTCCGAGTTGAGTCTGACACTAATACTAATGCCATCTTTGTCGATTCTGGCGCAGCCGTAACTTACATTGGAAAAAATACAGGCTCACTTTCAGATACTGGGTTTTACTTTGCTCACAATACGGGCAATGCAGAATTTACTGGCAATGGCAGCACTGACCCTCTTCGGATAAACAGATTAAGTTCCGACGGCAATTTAATTAATTTTTATCAAGACACCTCCGCCGAGGGCAATATTTCCGTTTCAGGCAGCACTGTCTCGTACAATGGTTTTGCGGGACGACATGAAAGCTCTGGTATTGCAACAACGACTGCAAAAGGCACAGTTGTTTCTACTATCGATGAGCTGGATGAATACCTTTCAGGACCAAGACAAGGTCAAACTCGCGCAGATCACGCAAAAGTAAAAATGTCTGACACCGTTGGTGACGCAAGAGTCTACGGGGTGGTAGATGATTTTACCGACGAAGGAAAAGTCAATGTGATTTCTGTCGGTATTGGGTCTATTAAAGTCACCGGAGCTTGCGCTGGGGGCGATCTGCTTGAGTCAAATGGAGACGGCACAGCAAAAGTGCAAACAGACGACATTATCCGAAGTAAAACAATCGGGAAAGTCACAATAGGAAATAGCAACACGGGCGTAAAATTAGTGTCTTGTGTGCTTTATTGCGGTTGATAAACAGTCATTAAAGGAGAATCTAAATGGCAATTACAAACACATGGTCAGTAAATGACATGCAGCGCAAGGACTCCGATGGTGGTGTCTTTTTAATTTACTGGTCGATGGTTTCATCTGACGGCACTTATAGCGCCAGTGAAGGCGGCAAGCTGCGTTGTGAATATGACGCATCTTCGTCGGATTTTATTCCTTACGCAGACCTTACTGAAGCCGATGTGCTGGGTTGGGTGTATGCAAGTCTGGTTGAGGGCGACGAAACGCCTGAAGAAGCTAAGGCTCGCATAGAAGCTGATCGTACTGCAAAAGTTCAAGGTCAAATTGATCGTGCAGCATCTCAATCTTTAGGCGTACCTTGGTAATGGACTTCCTATTATCAGCCTTCAACATAATAACCGCTGTTGTAACCCTTGCATCTGCAATAAGTGCAGCCACGCCCAGCAAGAAAGATGATGCTTTTGTTGCTAAATATCTTTTACCAGTAGTCAACGCACTAGCGATTAATTTCGGCAACGCGAAGAACAAGTGATGCAAGAGGAAGCCAAAACAGTAGTGGATAGTCTGGCAGTCGGAGGCACTGTCGCCACCCTGGCTGGTTGGCTCCCATCGGTAGCATCTCTGTTCACCATCATCTGGTTGTCTCTTAGAATTTGGGAAAGCGAAACGGTTCAAAAGATAGTTAATCGCAATGGCTGAGATAAGCGACGACACAAAAGTCACTGTCCCGCTTCGCAATCTGATTGGGCTAGGTGGTGCTTTGGTTATAGCTACCGCAGCCTATGTGACGTTGAACAGTCGCATAACTACCCTAGAACATGGTCAATCTATACAGGACATGACCATCAGAGAGAACGCCGCGTTTGTTCGAGAATGGCCGCTCGGACTTAGGGGCGCATTGCCTGATGACCTAATCCAGAATGCCAAGATCATGGCTTTGGAAGAACAGACTTTAGAAGTTAGAGAGTTGAGAACAAAAATAAACGAGCTAGAAATTGAAACCGGCCAGTGCAACAAGAATGGATAACGGCCAAATGGAAACCTGGGAAATCATTGTAAGCGGCTGGCCGATAGCAGCAGGGTTATTCATCTTGGTTCTTACGATCGGTCGCATCTTAAATCGTTTGGAAGTTTTGGAAAGCAAAATGGTCGAGGCATGGAAGGCCATCAACGAGCTTATTAGAAAATGACAACAAGAAGACTGCGTGATCCAAACGTGATCACTGTCAACCTGGAAGCAGAGCAGCTTCGCCAAGTAGTAATCGATCATCACACCCTAATCAAACCTTTCTACTCTAAACAAACCGCAAACTATACAACCACTGGCAACGCTGGGCATGAGGTCGTGGACGTTGACTCAGGATCAAGCATTACAGTCAGCCTGCATCAAAAGCCAGCAGACGGTCAGCAGGTTGTGGTTAAGCGCATGGGAACAGGAGCAGTCACCGTTGATACGCAAGGAACAGAGACAATTGACGGGGCATCGTCGAAATCGATTGCCTTTCGCTACGATGTTTTGCGTTATGTTTTGCGTTGCATTTATCTTGACGCTGCTGGTGAGTGGGTAGTGGTATGAGTGAGTTTTTTATTTCTGTTCCAAATTGGAATCAAGAGTTTGATGCGAACCCTGGTTGGAGTAACACCGGCTCAAACACAAGTGGCTCAAATTCAAGTGGGTCAAACACAAGTGGCTCAAACACAAGCGATTCAAACACTGAAGATAGAGGCAGTGTAGAGCAGTTTAACCTGGACAATATGCCAGGCGGTCAGTTGGCGGTATTAAGAGAGACAACAGCTAAATTTCAGAACATGCTGGATGATCTTGCTTTTGCGTACTTCAAGCTAGGCATTGCACAAGTCGAGCAGCAACTCCTGAACGGTGACGCGGTAATCAACAATCCCATGAAAGTTGGTTTCCTTAGTCAGCTTGGGTTTGATATTTCTGGTGGGAAAATCCCAGCTTACTTTGAAGAGATCTTTGGCGACAATGATTCGTTGCCAGCTTTGGAAGCAGCGCAGGGTTTTGGATTTACAGAGCAGCAATTCCAAGAGATACCAGCCCAGGCAGAAAGACTCAACGCTGAGAACACCGCGTTCACATCTGACCAATTAGTTGATCGGTTTAACAACGCCAGGGCATCACAAGACTTTGGCTTATCGGCAACGTTCGACCCATCCACGGGCAAGTTTATTGTTGATCTAAGTTCATTCGGTTTCACTGGAAGCGCTGCAACAAAGGAATACACCCCGCAGCAGTTTTTGAACGAGCTTGGCCTACAAGGCAGCTTTGACGGTACTACCAGCGACGAACCCACCAACGCAATCGGTGAGATCGCAGGCACGTTAACTGATGCCCAGGTTATCGACGAGCAGAACAAAGTTATTCAGCAGGTTCTTGATGAGTTGAATCAGAACGGTGAAGACGGGATGGTTAAACGCCCAGAGCTTACCGGCAACCAACAAGTTGATGACCTAATCAACGTGCTATGGGGCGACTTCGATTACAGAAGCCTCAGATCAATCATCAGACAGCCAGACTTTGCGGGATGGTTAGAAGATAACAGGCCTGGTGATCACGCTGTAATTTATGATCAAACCAACACAAACCAAACGCAAACAAACGTCGATCAATTGCCAGGCTCTGGCGTTCAGGTAAACCCTGACGGCAGTGTGACATCAACTTCTAGCACTGGCGTGAACAACGACCCAGTGACAAACCCCGCAGGCAGCGGAGCAGATACCACTAACAACCCCGCAGGTAGCGGGACAAACACAGGAGGCACAGGTATGTGGCCTGAAAACCCAGTAGAAGGTCAAACGCACACCAACAATGGCCGTAGATATATTTATCGCAATGGTCAGTGGGTTTTAGACACGCCTGATGACGGTGGTGTGTTTAGATCTGGTGATGTGGTTAGAATGCCAGACGGGACTATTTACACTGTAGATATGGGGCCGAACGGTCCTATTTACACGCCAGTTTCGGATATAGAAGGTGGCTTGCCAGAAGGCACTCCTATCAATTGGGATTTCCAACAAGACGGCCTTGTCGAAGGTGCAGACGACGGTACTGGCAACTTAATAAATGCGATTCTAGGTTTGTTTGGTCTTGGTGGTGGAGGCGGCGGCAGCATGTCTCAAGACCAGAAACAAGTTTTGGTCAACGAGATAAAAGACCTTTTAGATGTAACCATTGGCGACCAGACGGCAACTGTTGGAGATACATCAGCTACAGTAGGTGATACATCAGCTACAGTTGGCGATCAAAGCACAGAAGTTGATGCCAGTTCGACCGTAGAGATTGGCGATCAAAAGACAGACGTTGATATTGGCGCGACTGATATTGATGTTGCAGGGTCAACGGTAGAGGTTGGTGATCAAACTCAAACGATTGAAGAAGGTGCCTTTGATGTTGAGGGCGGCGCTGGTGGTAGCGCAACTATCGAAGAAGGCGCGTTTGATGTGACAGGTGGCGCTGGTGGTAGTGTTGGTAATGTCACAACGGGAGCATCGACCGCAACTGTTGAAGAAGGTGCAATCGAAAACGTTATTAGCGACCTGATTACTGAGGGAGCCATCACTTCTGCTGGTGGTGCAGGTGGGGCAGGTGGCGCAGGCGGCGCGGGTGGATCGGTCGGCAATTTAACAACTGGACCATCCACATCAACCGCATCAATCGCCGAAGGCGCTGTAAGCAATGTTTTCGACACAACAGGAATTGGCGACGCCATTAGCTCACTAGGTGACACACTGGGTGGGACTGTTGGCAGTGTGGTGAATGTTCTTGGCGACATCTTAGGCGGTCAATCCGACGCAACAACTACCGCAAGCGAAAACAGTCTGGCAGGCATTTTGGCTCAAGAAGCAGGCAATCGTTACATAGCAGACAAGATGGCAGAGTCTCAGGCAAATGTTCTAGCCTTCCAGGAAGACCAATACGACGATGCAATCAGTAGGCTACAACCGTTTTATGACATGGGGGTCACGCAAGCGGAAGAAGTGCTCCCAGATTTCATTGAAGCTGCCAAGCGAGACATTGAATACACCGACATCGATCCATTTAACGTCGATGATCCAACCTTGCGCTTCTTGCAAGACGAGATGCGAAGACAGACAGAAGCATCCGCAGCAGGTCGAGGCAGGTTGAACACGGGCGGCACTTTAACCGAGTTGCAAGACAGAGCAGCAAACATAGCGCTTGCTAGATCTGGCGAGCTTGTAGATATGAATCAGAGACTCTCAAACGAACAACGCATGAGAGATGAGTATGATTTTCAAAAACTTGGCACCTTGGTTGGGGGCGCTCAGAACGCAGCCAATACTATGTCTGGCAGCGATGAGTTTTATAGCTCATTGATGACCCCTTATATGCAAAATGCAGCAGAGATTGACGCTGGTGAATCTGCAAGGCGTGGACAAAATTACTACAACATCTTCCAAAATCTTTTCGGAGGCTCTTAATGGCACTAGAAACTTTTTTTAAAGTAGCGAATCGACCTGGCGTCGAGCAGGTACGACAGAACCAAATACAAGCCCAGCTAGACCGAAAAATGGCGAATGAGAAAGCGCAGCGCAATGCAATTGCAGAGCTTTTGACTAATCGGGGTAGACAAATTGCTAATCGCAGAAACGACCTTTTAAACACAAAAACTGCATTGGAAATGACGCAGTTAGGAAAACCTACCTTTGGCGACTTAGTGCAGCAGCCAGATGGCTCTTTCGTTCAACCGCAAATGGATAGGGCAGGTCGGGTAATTGGTGTGGAAAAAGTTGCGGGCCTTAACAAAATGCCCACATTCAGTCCTGATTATGAAGTTGCGTCTTATTTAACTGAAGCAGAACAAAGAGAGTATTTAGCGCCAACTACGCCGATTAATAGACGTAGGGCTTTAGCAGTAAAAGGCAATGTCTTGAAAAGAGATGCAAAGCCTACCGGCCCGACTTTTGCCGAAAAAGAACAAATAAAAAGAGAAGCTAAAAGAAGTAGTGATCTAGGTGCAACTAGCGCTTTGCGTAAAACCTCATTAGAGCAAGCAAAAAGATTTTTAGGAGCTTTTGAGGGCAAAGAAGATGACTTGCAGTATTTCGGTCTTGATGACCCATTTTTCGGAGGGTTATTAGGTCGAGCAGCAGAAAGTGGCTCCATGAGAGACATTATAAAATTTTTACCAGTCGCTACTGACCAAGGTCGTTTCGATCAACAGCTAGATGCTTTTGCAGAGCAAGCAGCCAGGCAATTATTACAAGCTGCTGGAGAGGTAAGACCTACAAACGAAGACGTTGAGGGTGCAAAAAATGCGTTATTCGGAGTCGGCAAAGATGAGCAGGTAAATATAAACCTTTTAAGAAAGTACATAGCAGAGCAAGAGGCTGTAGAAAATGAGTTTCAAAACTTAAGAAACAGCTCGATGGATTTAGGCGGTACAAGGTTTACTATTGAGGAAGAATAAATGCCTACTTATCAAATTACAGATAACCAAACGGGTAAAAAATATAAAATTACCGGCGACAGGCCTCCAACCCAGCAAGAAGCAGCTAAGTTAGTCGCCTCGCTCAAAAGTAAAAATGAAATGCCGAGTTCTGCCCCCAAAAAACAAGCACCGGTTTTTCCAGAGATACCTAACATAAACGGCATACAGCCAAGTCAGGCTCCTGTTAAACGGGATGAAGATCGTTCTGTTGGTGAGATAATTCAAGGCGCTGGAGAAGCTGCTCTTACTACTTTAACCGGAGCAACTGGTGGCGCTGCTGGAATGCTTGGTGGAACGGTAGAAGGTATTGGCAAGGCCATTGCCGAAGGAAAGTTTGGGACGCAAGAAGGGGCCAGAGAAGCGCAAGAAACAGCTATGCGTAGGGCAGGTCAATTAACATACATGCCCAGAACGGGTGCAGGTCAAGACTTTGTTGAAACAATTGGCAAAGCTACAGAAGCACTCCCTATCATCCCTATAATTGCTCCAGAGGCAGCAGCGATTAGAAGTGGCTTACAAGCAGCCAGGGTTTCTGGTCCAGCGATGGCGAACAAGGTTCGATCTAAGATTAAAAATGTTATTGCTAGAGAACGCCCTGAAGTACAGGTGTTTACGCCAGAGGGTAATCTGACTCCGCAAGCCATGCAGGTAATTAACGCTAACGATCTTGATTCAAAAATAAAAGGCTTGATGAGTCCTGAAGAAGCACAACGATACGAGCTGTTTAAGTCACGCGGTATCGAACCTACTAGGTCAGACATTACTCGTAGCGTTGATGACCAGAGAAATCTACGCGAAGCGTTAAAAGAGCAAGGGCCAGTTGTCGAAGCTTACGCAGAGCAAGAGAGAGGAATTAGGAGGGTCATTGAGAACCAAGCTGATCGATTAGATGACAATTTGGGCGCAGAGCAATTAACAAGAGATGCCGTTGGTTCTCGTATATTTGACTCGATCCAAGGTTTTGTAAATAAATCAGATGAAGCAATCTCTGCTGCTTATGATGCAGCAAGGCAACAAGGACGGGCTGATGGTCGAGTTGTTATCGCTGGAGACATGGCGCAGACAGTGCTTTCAAACAAGAAATCAGACTTAAATTATGGCGGTCTTGTTTCCCGTGTTGAAAACATTCTAGAAGATCAAGGAATTATTGCTGTAAATGATGCTGGCAAAATGGTGATCACCAACAAGCGATTAACTGTAGATGAAGCAGAGGACATCAGAAAGCTGCTTAATAGAGCATACGGTTCGACTAAGCCAGGCCAAGAAGGCAACAATCAACGTGAATTTATAACCACGTTGAAAAATGCAATTGATTCTGATGTCGAGCGAGCAGTCGGTGATGATATTTTTGCAGATGCTAGAAAACAAAAAGCAATTTTTGAACGAACCGTTGAACGTGACAGAAGAAACAAGAGAGATACAGCGAACCGTGAATTGCTAAGAAATATCATTAACAACAAGATTCCAGAGGACAAAATTGTCGAAAACCTTTTAAGCGCCGACAAAGAAAGCTTTAAGCAGGTCAAAAACTTTTTGTTGTCTGAAAATGGAGGTGCAGAGGGCGCTAGAGCATTCAACAACTTGAAAGCTTACATGCTCCGTGATCTTTTGGGTAAATCGTTAAACAAAGGAACTCAAGTTGGAGGTGAGCCAACTTTCAACCCAATGCGGCTAGGTGAGCTTGTTGCTAACTTAGAACAGAGAGGTTTCTACAGTGAACTGTTTTCAGCAAAAGAACAGCAGCTTATTTCTGACGTTATCCAAATAGGGAAGCTGAGAAAGGTCGATCAAGCTGTAGCGTCTGGCAAGGGGCCGTCAAGCTATGCGATCAGTTCTCTTTTACGGCACCCAATAGTAGGACGGTTCCCAGTGATCGGGGAGTACATATCTGACGTTACTAACTCCATGGTAAACAGAAGAAGAGATGCTCAACTTTTAGATCCTGCTAGTGGACTTGAGAGCGCCGTTCAGCGAGCTGCTTCTCGGCAGCAAGGTCAAGTAAATAACGCGCCTTCTCCTGGTCTTTAGCATTAAGCGCGTCACGCATTTCAACCTTCCAGGGGTCATCCAACTCTTTTGGCCTAAGAACAAAGACCGGAGTTCTATAAATCCAGTTTTTTAACCTACGCCATAACTTCAACAGTAGCCCCCT
>Ga0208134_1001166_pt1 | contig 15651 bp, 13 predicted proteins | sample VirMetDEL_Mar_31_FD_184515 | JGI IMG/M metagenome (GOLD analysis project Ga0208134, IMG submission 184515) | Aqueous microbial communities from the Delaware River and Bay under freshwater to marine salinity gradient to study organic matter... | ecosystem: Environmental > Aquatic > Marine >... | reverse complement strand
TATTACTTCTTCCGGTTTTGGTTGTTTCATCCATTCATTATAAAGAACTGAATAAACACCTGTCGACATATGAGGTTCATTCATATCTTGAACATATAATTCAACTTCATATCCTTTAACGGTAATATCATGTTGTGAATTAAACACCGTTCTTTTTAAGTTAAATAAATCTTTAAATATTTCCTCTTGTTCTCCTGACTCTTTAAAATCATATATTATATGTAAGTCAATATCTGAATAGTCAGACCAGTTAAAATTAGATAATGAACCTGTCATAGTAATATCTTGAACAAAAATATCAAATCCCAAAAAATCAATAAACTCGTTCGCAATATCTAAAAGACCGTTTCTTATCTCCGGTTTCATTTTAGATTCTTCAACATTATCGTAATTATCCCATATTTCGGGATTAAGAGTATCCTTTACTAAAAAACTACTGATTATATTATCCATCTTTTTCTATTTTTTTATAATCGAACTTTTTACCGATTTCTTTATTAAAAAAACTTCCCTGTGATTCTGCCATTCTAAACTTAGTAAAGACAGAATGGGGTACTTCACTATATTCGTATTGTACCTCACCTTTAAACGTAACTAAAAGTTTTTGTGTGGACGTATCATACTCAGCAAATTTCACCGTAGATGAATCAATCTCACAGACTATCTTCTTACCTAATATTCTTTCTGTTTTAATTGACATGGTCTCTTATTTTTTTCTCAGAATATAATAGACGTAGTTACCATCTGTTTTTTGCGTTAATTCTCTAATTACGATTTCACCATAACCTCCTTTAATTTCAGTATCAACCACAGTCCTTTCTACATTATTACCTTCTTCATCTGAAAAATTAGTTGTTTCAATATCTTCTGTCGGTACAATCGCCATTTCGACGTTTCTTGTAGCCTTTTTTTCTGCGATTTCACGGTCCATTGATTCCCCTTTACCAAAATATAAAGTTTCACCATTAACATCTATTTTACCGTATAATTTACCCATGTCTTCAATATTCTGAATAATATCGGAAATAGGTTTATTATTATACTTTTCTACTTCTACTTCTTCTTCACCGTCAAGTTTATCTTTAATAGGGTCAATAACTTTGTCTTTAACAAACTCTTTACCTTTTTCAAAACCTTTTTTTATACCATCTCTAACTCCTCTTAAAAATCCTTGTTCATCAAGTTCTGACTCGTTAATACCCATTAACTCACGATTACGTTTTACTTCATTTAATATACGATTATCCATGATAATATTTTACTATAAATACTTAGGATAATAAAAAACCCCTCACTTTTGATGAGGGGTTAATTATTAGGAATTAAACTTTTTAAGTTTATCTCGATATTTTATCGCGGATTCAAAATCCTGAGACCTTACAGACTCATCTAATTTAGATTGAATCTCTTCTATTTTCTCTCTATTCAATTCAAGTTTTTTGATTTGGTCTCGTATTTCTGCGGCGGTTTCATAGTCTTGTTTTTCTACCGACTCAACTAATCGGGTCTTTAAACTGACTGTCTCATCAGATTCAACCTCACTTGGTTCATTCATATACTGATACAATGATGTGACATGATAGGTACCGTCATCAGAGATAAATGTTTCTTTTTTCCATTTACCGTTTTTATCGTCGCCAGACTCTACATTTTTTTTACCTCTAATATAAATAGGGTTTGACTTATAAGACCCGATTCCGTCAAATAACGAATCAAAATCCGAAAATAAGTCATTAAAGTTAAAATTTCTACGTAACATTTTTGGTTTTTTATCTTAAGTTTATTAATTTTACACTTTAACCATGAATACCGTGCCAACCGAATAAATATCGTCCTTGCATGACATTATGTCAGGATGAATTAAAATGGAGTGACATAACGTCAACTCTTGATTTAATGGTGTAATATTTACTATATTTATATAAAATTATTTAAGATTATGATAGAATCAGTAGACCCAAACGAAAAAGGAGGAGGGAAAAAGAAAAAAGAAGTTAGTAACTCCAAAACCCCTGTTCTGGATAATTTTTCCAGAGATTTAATTAAGTTAGCGTCGGAAGGTAAATTAGACCCTGTCGTAGGTCGAGAAGTAGAAATAACAAGGATTGCGCAAATTCTTTCTAGAAGAAAGAAAAACAATCCTATTATTGTTGGTGAACCTGGATGTGGTAAAACTGCGATAGTTGAGGGTTTAGCTATGAAAATTTTTGAAGGGGATTGTCCTCAAAACCTATGTGATAAAAGAATCGTGTCGTTAGACATGACTTCTATAGTAGCGGGGACAAAATATAGAGGTCAGTTTGAAGAAAGAATGAAAGTCATTTTGGACGAACTTCATGATAACCATGATATTGTAGTGTTTATTGATGAAATTCATACTATTATAGGTGCTGGTAATTCCTCAGGTTCACTAGATGCGTCGAATATATTCAAACCGGCACTAGCGAGAGGTGAGATTCAGTGCATCGGAGCAACAACTCTTGATGAATATCGTGAAAATATAGAGAAAGACGGTGCTTTGGAAAGACGTTTTCAGAAAGTGATGGTCGATGGGTCTACACCTGAAGAAACAATGGTTATCTTAGAGAACTTAAAGTCTAGATATGAAGACCATCACAAAGTGTCATATAGTTATGAATCATTAGAGGCTTGTGTTTCTTTGTCGGGGAGATATGTTACTGATAGAGAATTTCCTGATAAGGCTATTGATGTTATGGATGAGGTTGGGGCTAAAGCCCAAATCAATGTTAAATTTCCTGAAGTTATAGATAAACTCAGGGAAGACGCTATTAATATAAAAGAAAAGAAAATTCAAGTCGTAAAAAGTCAGAGATATGAGGAAGCTGCTCAATTAAGAGATGAAGAGAAAAAGATTCTTTCTCGTCTTGAATATGAAAAAGAAAAATTCGAGAGTGAGAAGGATGAGAAAAGAAAAGAGATTACCGAAGAAATGGTTTATGAGGTAGTTTCTACTATGACTAAAATTCCATTGTCTAAATTAAATTCAGATGATAAAGAATCTTTGTTGGAGTTAGAAAGTAATCTTAATAATTCTGTTATTGGACAAGAAGAGGCTGTCAAAACAATTTCTAAGTCTATTAGAAGAAATAGGGTCGGTATTAAAGACCCTAATAGACCTATCGGTTCATTTATCTTTTTAGGTTCCACAGGAATTGGTAAAACACACTTAGCTAAACAATTAGCTAAAGAAATTTTTGGAGATGAAGAATCTTTGATTAGAGTAGATATGTCAGAATATCAAGAAAAGTATTCAATGAGTAGACTTATAGGTTCTCCTCCGGGATATGTCGGATATGACCAAGGAGGTCAATTAACTGAAGCAGTTAAAAATAAACCATATTCTGTGGTACTCTTTGATGAGATAGAAAAGGCAAATAAAGACATTTTTTCAATTCTACTTCAGATGATGGATGATGGTCATTTAACAGACTCGTTTGGTCGTAAGATTAATTTTAAAAATTGTCTCATTATAATGACCTCAAACTTAGGTGTTAAGAAATTACAAGACTTCGGTACTGGTGTTGGATTTGACACTAAAACTCGTATGTCAAGTAACGAAGAAATGAAAAAGTCCTTACTACAAAAGGAACTTAAAAATCACTTCACCCCTGAGTTTTTGAATCGTGTAGATGAGGTTGTGGTTTTTAATCCATTAAAAGAAAACGAAGTGGAAAAAATTGTTGAAATCGAACTATCGAAACTTAACCGTAGATTAGTTAAGTTGGGATATAAAGTATCTATCGACAATAAGGTTAAAAAGTTTTTGTCTGAGGTTGGATTTGATGAGAAGTATGGTGCAAGACCTATAAAACGAGCGATTCAAGAAAAAATCGAGGATTTAATTTCAGAAGAAGTATTAAGAGGTAATATCGTAGAAGGTAAACCCTGTAAACTTAAAATGAAAGGTAAAGAAGAGGTTATACTAACAAAGGGGAGGTAATTTCTCCCCTTTTGTTTGGTTTACTGTAAATAATTTACTATATTTGTAATCAAATCAATCAATAAATGAAAAACAAACAACTAAATCGACTCAAAGAGGTTTTATCAGTTCCAACAAAAACCTATAAGGAGGATGGAATGATTAAATACATTTGTAATGTTCTTGAGTCTATTGATGGGGTTACGTATCGTACTGACCACATGAACAATGTTTATGTCACTAAAGGAGAATTATCTGAAGGTGAATTTTATCCTATGTTTGTTGCTCATACCGATACAGTTCATGAATTGATTGATGACATTGTTGTTGAGGAGGAGAGTCTTGAGAAGCCACCCACTTTTGGTCGAACGTTTACTGAAGAACTAAACTTATCTTTAAAAGGATATACGCCACAAGGAAATCCAACGGGAATTGGTGGTGACGATAAATGTGGTGTTTTCTTGGCACTCGAACTCCTTCGCACTTTGTCACACATAAAGGTTGGTCTATTCGTATCTGAAGAGACCGGATGTCACGGCTCTAGAGAGTGTGATGTTGAGTTCCTCAAGGATGTGGGGTATGCGATTCAATTTGACGCACCTGGAAATCATTTGATTACCGAAGTTTGTTCGGGAATTCGTTTATTTGAGAGTAATGGTGAGTTTATTAATCGTATTACCCCCATCTTTGAAAACTCTATGGGAGTATCTCCTTATCTTCAATCCCATCCTTATACTGATGTTTCACAAATTAAACAAAAAGGTGATTTTTCATGTATTAATTTTTCTTGTGGTTATTACAACATGCATTCGACATCTGAGTTTGTAGTTGTAAAGGATGTAGAAGATTCTTTAAATTTAGCTCTTGGTGTTGTAAATGAGCTTGGTTTAAATAAGTTTGGGTATACTTACATTAAACCTACATACGATTATTACGGTCAAGGTAATCTATTCTATAGTGATGATATTGAGGATGATGAGTATAATTATGAGTCAGTAGACTGGGAAGAGAGTGATAACCATTACTTTAGCATCTCAGATAACTCAATTGAGATTGAAAGTAAAAGTAATGGAGATACTATTACTTTAAATATGAAGGATATGGCTGATTTGTATCTACTTATCCGTGAACGTTTATTGGAAAACGAGGAAATTTAAAAAGGTTCAAAAAGTGTGTAGTTGCTCAACAGTTTAATTATTGTTGTCAATTTCGCACTTCCCTTTTTTCTTTCACCGTCAGGTTTTACCAAATCAAAATTAATTTTTGAGTTTTTTGGGTTTACTCCGGTGAAAATTATTTGAGTTTCGTCTTCTGCAGTTTTTATTGGGTATGGTCGATTTAACCCGAACTTTTTACTGATGTAGTTTAATATACTTCTATACTCAGTTGCGTCAGTAACAATATCCTCATCCATTTCTAAACCTTCTAAAGTGTTTTCTAATAGATTTGTCATATCACTGTTAAACGAGTCACTAAACACGTCCAAATCCTGATATTCGTTTACACTATCCATAAAATATGTGTCCAAATAAACATTCTGTTGGATTATATTCTCCAAAACCTGCTCCGAGGACAATTCTTTATTATAATCTAAATTATCTTCATAGATATCAATAAGTTTATCAATACTAATTTTATATTGACCAAAACAATTTTCATCGTCAACTTTTGTTAATCCTATTTCATCATAAAGGTTACATATTTCATCTTCAATATGTTTTATCACACCTTCATGTATAGACCTATCCTCCGACTCAGAATACAAATAACCAAAATCTTCATATAGTTTTGGTAACCGTTCTTTTATAAATTCCGATAATTTTACGTCCCAATCACCATCACGTTTAATTTCACTACCATCAAAAGATTCTAACAACTCAGGTTCTATTATCTCAACAATAGAACGTAATATATCTATATGTTCAGGTGTTAACACATAAAGAGGATAACCTTCCCTCATATCTTCATCAAATCTCGATGTCTCATAAAAGAAATCACCATTAGGGTTTTCATATGCCCATAGATAATAACCTATCGCATCTTCACCAATCTCATCTTCCATAAAGTCCAAATAATTCTTAAGTTCATTACTGAAATTAAAAATCGCGTTTTCACCATCAAACCTATCAAAAAAATGTGAGGTTAGCCCTTCATACATCGTAATTTTAGGATTGTTTTTAATTTTCTTTAAGGTTTCATAATCATCACCCCGTTCGGTTAGTTTCTTAATTTCTTCTTTAATCGGTGCGAACCTCTCTAACAAAAATGTGTATCGTTCACCACCATCCTGTTGATTATAAATTTCAGGAGTCCCGTTACCAAATGGTACCAAAAGAGCCATCTTACCATACGTTCTATCTGAAGACTTTTTATCAATTATATAATATAACTTACCTCTTGACGTATATTTGTTAAAATAGTCATCGTTATTTTCTGTCGTAGTACACCACTTGGTAGCCGCCCCGTAGTAACATGATGATTTGTGGGATAAAGGTCGTATAATTAAAAATCTATTGTCCTCGTAAACCTTTTCAACTTCTTTTTTTACTTCACTTTTAGTTTTTATTTCACTTAAATAATCATCGTACCTATTTACAAACCGAAATAAATCGTTAATAGTGTCAAATGATGTTATATCTTTTGGATTTAACTTTATTTTCTTTTCAGTACTTTCACTGCTAAATTTTCCGGATAAGTTTAAAACTTTAAATATATCATCAACTTTTTGAGTTGATAAACGGTCAATAATGTTATGATAATTTTTGATATAGGTCTCTAATATATCAGCGACTCTGTTTGGTACTCCTCCACCTACAACTGTAGATGTAGGGTTTTTTATTTCTTCTATAAATTGTTTAACTGCCCACTCTGAATACTTCTTAGTCGCACTTGGGTCGTTTTCTATTATTTGTTCGGAAATCTTTAACGCCTCGTCACCTAATGGTTCGAGTTGATTTCGGAACTTATCTATTATACGCTCCTTTTTATCTTCTAATAATAGATTTATAAACTTCATGTTATTATATAAATATTAGATTTTTAAAATAAAATTATATTTACTATATTTGTAGTATGAAAGAAGGGGATTTGACTGTTTAATATTTATATTTATATTTGTAGTGTTCTTTGAAGTTATGGGGGTGTTTTATGGATTTGACTGGTACGGTCAAGCATGGAGTGCACGTAGTGAGAGGTTCCCTATCACTTTAATCTATGGTTACAATTTTTAGTTGGCGAAACTTTCGCAAAGCTTCAGGCTGTCGGTTTACTCCGCACTGAAGAGGTTTACGCAGCCTAAGGCTACGTTTACCGCGGGTCGGTCAGGACATATACCTATGAACAGAAGTCCGTTGTTGTGGTGGAAAAATGACTAAACCCTAAATTGAGTCGTACATCTATTGGTGATGGAGGATGTTAAAATTCAATCACATATTTCGGGACATTGTGAATAATGTCGACCTAAACGTGTAGTACTCTCTGTTATGAGGTATACAGGACCTGGGTTCGAGCCCCAGCACCTCCACAAATAAATCCCCTATTGTTTTGGCAGTAGGGGATTTTTGACTTATATTTGTATCACAATCACCACATAAACAATATCAATATGACTCAAGAACAAGTAATCGAAGAAGTAAAAAACTACAACGGAACCAACAACTTTATGAACTCACTTAAGAGAGGTCTTAAGAAATTTGGTTCTTTGACTGAAAATCAAACATCATCAGCTATTCGAGTTATCGAAGGTGCTCGTCGTCATGAACAGGCTCAACAACGTTTGAATATCACTTTGGTTGGTGATACCATCAAGATTGGTCGTAAGATTGCATTGGGTATTAAAGAAGAGTATGGTCTTGAGTTTCACCCCATCCTTATCGATGTAACCGCAGTTACAGGTATGACTGACCGAGCGATTCGAGTGAAGGGAAAACTCACCAAAGAAAACGGAGGTGTATGTCGTTGTTGCGCTAAAACCCTTACTGATGATGTTTCTAAGTTGACAGGTATCGGTCCTGTGTGTTCTAAGTATGTTGGTGTTGCTCATCCTCGTAGCGCTTACGACACTGTCGCAATCGAGAATTATAAAAAGGATATGTCTCGAAAGATTGATGAGATTGGTGAGTTTGAGTTTTGGATTCCTAAAAGGGCGATTGTTAAGTGGAATGGTATGGGAGGAGTGATGGTAAAGATGTGAATAAAGGGGGGTAAAACCCCTTTTTTTGTTTTTTATGTATTTGTAGATATTTATTACAATAAACTGTAAAAAAATATTTAATATGGGAACAGCAGAAATTAAAAGTCTTATTAGACACGGATTAACCGCAATTGGTACTTTGTTGGTACTAACAGGTTTGAACGCATGGATACCTTTGGTTGATTTACTAACTGAAAATTTAGATTCAGTAGTGAACGCTATAGAAGTCCTCGTAGGTTTAGGAGTTGCTGTCTTTGGATTCTTTAGGAACAAAGATAGATTCGAAATAGTTAAGGAGGCTGAGGCCAAACAATAAAAACCTTTAAAATTAAAACCCCCGACCATAAATCGGGGGTTTTTTTTTGACTAATAAATTATTATATTTTATATTATAAAAAAAACATAATGAGTAACGTACTTGTACTAAATTCTGATTTTTCACCATTAAATATTACAACATTACATAGGGGGTTTATATTGGTAAATAAAGGTAAAGCGGAAATAGTAAAAAAGGGAGATAAAGATATTGTAACCACTATTGGTAATTTTGTTCGTCCTGTTATCATAAGATTGTTAAATTATATTAGGTATAGAAGAACATCACTAAAGGTCAACCGGAAAAGAATTTTTAAAAGAGATAGGTCTACTTGCCAATACTGTGGTTCAAAAAAAAATCTAACTATCGACCACGTAATACCTCGTTCTCGTGGAGGTGATAATACTTGGAAAAATTTGGTTACCTGTTGCTCCAAATGTAACGTCACTAAAGGTAGTAAAACCCCTAGGGAATGGGGTACTAAGTTAATAAATAGACCTTATGAACCTTCAGTTTTTTCTTCAATTTTATACGAAGAAGCTGAGGATATATGGAACGATTTTAGGAAAGGATTTCACTCTTATTGAGTAATTTAAACTATTTATAGGTAGTAGTTCTTCAATAAACAAGTAAACCTATAAATGTATGCTTTTAACTTTTTTAAGGAATTTATTCCTTCTTACGCTCCCCCTATTTCTATTTAATAGTAATTTAGGGGCTCAATGTGACGTTTTAATAGAACAAGGTTCTGTAGTCGTTACTGATAATGGTAGTGGTGTCAAATTTCAATTTGATGTTACTAACAATTCAGGTAGTGAATGGGAAGGGGATGTACTTAAAATGTATTGGTCACTTAATTCAAGTGCACCTATATGGACCATAGATTATACCTCAAACAACAATGTTGGACCCTTACCTCCTGGTCAGACTAGGACAATAACCACCCCATGGTTCGACATTCCAAATCTCCCTTCATGGTTTCCTGAAGACCCCGGTCCGGGTGGTGCCTTGGACGATTATTGGGTCGAGGCTTTAGAATGGCCTTATTGGTCTGCAAATCCAAACGGTTTTGATGGGACGTGGTCGCAAATGAATCTACGTCTCGGAAGTTGTGGTTTGGGTGATGGTGCGTGGGTATATAACGATAACGGTGACCCTTATTATGGTCCTTTTAATAGTGATTGTCCCGATGTAAATAATGATGCGTTTTGTGATTGTGATGTTAATTTTCTTGGGTTTGACCCCGAAACGTATGATGTTAGTATTGAAGTCGTATCTCATTGGAACTGTGGTACCTCTTTAAATGGGAGTGGACAATCAAGTGAAATGGATTATATAAACATGGTTCAAGTAGGTGCACATATACCTGGTTGGGACTATGGTTGGGGATGTACATCTCAACAATATCATTTAGGGTGGACGTTTGACAATCCTGTTAGTTTTGTAGAGTTATATGCTGGAGATACAATAAATTATAATATGTTCGCTGACGACACTTTTTACGACGACTGTTTTCAAAGTGTATTAGAATCTGATACATTAACTTCATGTTTGGAAGTCGTTTTATGGCAAATTAACTATTCTGAGACCGCTATTATTGGTGAAATTGATGGTGGTTGGGCATCAACATGTGGTATTTGTGCTGACCAAACACAGTTCTACCCTGATATGTCTATGGAATTAAACTCTATGGATGTTTGTAATGCACCACCTCCTTTATACCCTGGTTGTTTAGACCCTTTAGCGGATAATTACAACGAAACTGCGGATTACGATGACGAAAGTTGTGAATATACAGTAACACCTGTGTTAGGGTGTCAAGACCCTATCGCATGTAATTATAATGAATCTGCAACCGAAAATTACGGATGTGTATACTGTGACACCCCAAACGGAGAAGAACTATGTAATGAATACCAAAACATAGAGGGTTATTGGGATTTTTATGTTAATGCTTTTGATTGTGAAGATGAGGTAGTCTATACTCCTGACGCAACACCTAATGTGAGTTTCATTTCCTCAACGTGTTTTAATAATACTCCAACAAACATGGGTAGTATTATTGTAAGTAATCCTAATTTAAACTCGAACGACACACTTTTTGTATATTGTGTTGAAGTACCTGAATTAGGTTTAGATAGTTGTTTAAACGGTTATGAGAATGGGGCAGATTGGATTGAACCAGGTGGTGGACAAATAATATGGAGTAATGTTGTTATACCCCCATTTATTCCCCAAATTACAATAAACGTATATTACGCAGAAGATGAGATTGATGAGTTAGATACCAATAACACATTTGTTTATAATAATACCACCCCAACAGATATTATATGTTCTGTTTTAGGTTGTACGGACCCATTAGCTGAAAATTACAACTCGGAGGCTAATGAAGATGATGGTAGTTGTGAATATATGGTCGATTTATCTTTAGATAGTTTAACCATAAATGAGTATTGTGACGGTTTTACACCCTACTGGGTACCAACCATACATTTAAATAATTTAAGTAACCCTGCAATAACAGAGTATTGTATTAAAATACAAGTTTTAGGTCAGACAAACGATACCATATGCTTTAATGCTATGGGTAACACAATAAATTCATTCGGTGAAATAGATATCGAGTGGCCCAACCCCATATACTCATATGGTGCGGTCAGTGTTCACGTTTTAGATATTAATGGTGAGAGTCCTAACTCATGGGAAGATTTCGGAGAAGATGATAATATTAGTAATAATACGCTTGTTCTTACAATCGGAAGTTCCGGAATTAATTGTGACGTTGCAGGGTGTATCGACGATACTGCTAATAACTACAACCCTAACGCAAATGTAGATGATGGCAGTTGTACTTACGATATATTCGGATGTACCGATGAAAGTGCTAATAATTACAATCCCGATGCGAATTTAGACGATGGTAGTTGTACTTACGATGTTTTAGGGTGTACGGATATTTTAGCAATTAATTACAACCCATTAGCAAACATAGATGATGGTAGTTGTATTGACCCTATTGTGGGTTGTATGATTCCTGACGCTTTAAATTATAACCCTTTAGCTAACATAACATGTGAACCTATTATTGAATGTTGTATTTTCGCAATTTATGGATGTACGGATGAAAATGCTAATAATTTTAATCCTGAGGCTAATAGTGACGATGGTAGTTGTACTTATGACGTATTTGGGTGTACAGACTCTACGGCTAATAACTATGATTCTGATGCTAACGTAGACGATGGTAGTTGTACTTATGATGTGTATGGGTGTACTGATTTAACTGCTAACAATTATAATATGTTCGCAAATGTGAATGATGGGTCATGTGAATATGACGTGTTTGGATGTACTAACATGGACGCATTAAATTATAATTTTGAAGCGACGATAGAAGATGGTACTTGTATTTTTCCTAGTCCTTGTGATGAATTCGATGGTCAGGCATTTGCACCTAACGCATTTAGTCCTAATAATGATGGTTTAAACGACTCTTGGGGGGTAATAACCGACGAAGAGTGTTGGAACACATGGGAAGTGATTATTTTCAATAGGTGGGGTCAGGTGGTGTTTAAAATCGATAATCCTAATGGAAGATGGGATGGAAGTTTTAATAATGGTGGGTATTACGTACAAGACGGAGTTTACGCCTACACAATTAGAGCAGTGGCATGGAATTTGGAGGTCTTGGAAACAAGTGGATATATAACTGTTCTCAGGTAAACAATCGATTAAGTAAAGGAGTGACCTTAGGGTCACTTTTTTATGCAAGAAAAAAGGACTGACACCGTCAGTCCTTTTCGTAGATTTAATTTTACCCCCTTTTTTTAAAAGTTTATGAGAAGACTTTATCTCTAATGCCTCTCAATTGCGAGTCCATATTTGACTCAATGGAATCCAATAAGGATTCCAACGCCGTTGTAAACTTATCTTCGATATCTCTTTTAAAAGTATCATTATCGATTTGTCTCATCACAATCTCTTTTGTCGTATCTGTAAGTCCTTCTAAGTATTTTTCTTCAAATTCTCTTGTGAATACATCGGCGATACTTCTCGGTAAGAATCTCTTATCCGTAAATATTTTAGCAAATTCCTCTTCTTCAAGTTCTGATATTGTCTGAGCTAATACATCCTTTTCAAAACCATCCATATTAAGTTTACCTTCTAAGAAAGATAATAACCTACCTTTTAATGTATCTATAACTTTAGAATCATCATCACCCATAAGACCTTTAAGTGTCATAATTAAATCTTCATTAATTACGGATTCACTAATACCCATTTTTATCAAATGGTTAGTTTCTATAAATAGTTTATTAAAAAATTTGGTGGTATGAATTTTAGAGTTAAAATTAACAGACTCAGATATAATACCTATTCTTCCTTTAACAATTTTAGATTCAGTAAGACTGTTTAGTTTTTTAGTCTCTAATTCTGTTAGATTCTTTTTAACTATGTGTTTTAGACTCATTTTCTTTTGGGTTTCCACGCATTTATTGATTCTGTGAATTCCTTACTATTAACTCTCACTCTTTCATAAATATCTGCGTTTTCAGGTTTTTTAAGTTTAAAACCCTTTTTTTTTAAATTTTCTAAAAATTCCTTCTGATGCTTCGTGAACTCGTTTGTAAGACCTTCACCATCTAGTAATGACTGTAAACCTTTCTTTTCTTTACTCTTCATTACCTCTTCAAAAGGCTCTTTTTTTTTCATCGATTGATTATGTGTATTGACATAACTATCTATTTGTATTTCCTCCTTTTCTTTCCCCTCAAATTCAACTTCAGGTATCTTATCACCTCCAACTATCTTAAAGTCTCTATAATCAGGCCCATCATTATTAATAACGGTAAAGTATATTATACCACCATCTAATAACTTACCTAGTCCATTCATCTGAGAATTAAAAGGAAGTTCAATATTTGCATTATTATAATAAGAACCCAACCGAACGACAGGTTCTCCTGTTTTTTTATCTTCACCTTTAGCAACTACTACAGACCTAATAAATGCAATATCTTCAGGATATTTTTTCATTAAATCCATAAATTCTTTATTTATTTCTTCTCGGTCTTTGTCTGTGAAAACTACTTTTTGTTTTCCTTTATCGTTAGCACTATAAAAATTAAACTCTTTTAACTTTTCATCTATTTTTTCTGGTATTGAATTTTCCATTTCACTTTCTTTTAATATATCTTTTAACCCTTCATTAACTTTATTTGTACACCAATTAGAATTTGAAAATTCTTGCCATGAACCACTACTCGGTGGGTCTATAAATCCCCATTTTCCATCTCTTTCTTCTATCGGTATCGGTACATTTTTTCTACCTGTTAGTGAATCAGCAAAAAAGACAACTCTCTCATCTTCGTATTGACTGTTTGGTTCTCTTTGAATGAATATTAAAGGCCAAACTCTTCCACAAGGTATACCTTTCAAGTAATCTACTACATCTCTAAATTGTTGATTTACAGTTGAACTTACACCACTCTTACCTAAATTTAATTTTTCTTTTTTTAACTCTCTACCACTTTTTTGTCTTGTGGGTGGTGGTGTTCCGGTAGAAGGTGGTGTAGGTGGTGTAGGTGGTGTTCCAGTAGAAGGTGGTGCAGGTGCAGATGATACTACTTTTTTACACATTGTCCAATTATCAGACGATTTATAACATTCATAATCTTCGGATGCCCTATCCGCCACACTTTCTGGTGTGTTATAACCATCAGCTATTAGTTGAGCCTGAGTTTTAGTACTTGGTAAAGTTTTTACGATGCCCATTATTGATTATTTTTAATAAGTGTGTTTATTTGGTCTAAACTATATTCTTTTACAGGTGTATAATCATTATTTATATCTAATATTTGTAAACTTTTTTCATCATCCGAATAATTTATCATGTACTTGTTACTTACTAAATTACCATGTTCGTTAAACATATCATTAGGTAATGAGTCAGCATCATAATCTTTTAATACATTTACAATTTTTTCTTCTTCATTTTGTATTAACTTGGTGAATAATCCTTGTTCTTTTATATCTAAATTGGTTTCGAATTCTTCGATTATTTCTTCTACAAATTCTACACTATCATATGATTTATCTCTTAGTACCCATGCTAACCCACCCCCCAAAACAATCCACCGATGACCACCCAAGAATAAAAGTGACATTATAGACACTTTATATCTCATCGGTAAACGAGACCATCGAGCAAGTGCACTCCTATTTTTTAAAATATTCATTAATTCTTCATTCCCCTCTAAATTTTCTTTAATTTCTTTTTTTACGAGTTCTCTTATTTCTTTTTTAGTTTTACCTTTTAAAATCGATTTTGTGGCGTCATCAATCTTATAAGCTTGTAATGCTCTTGTGGCGTCTCTTCTTTTATCTACAAAAAGTCGAGTAAAATCATTGTTTGACCAATGATTTTCCGACTTAAAGGCATCTCTGATTTCATCATCAGTCATAAGAAGTTTATCAAGTTCGTTAGTAACATCCTCATCTGTTAACGAATCAATTAATTTTGAAAGATTACCTTTTTCTGCTTTACTAGCTAAAATATCGCTATTATCTAAAACACAATCTTTTAAAAAGGATTTAACACTTTCAGGTTCATTTTTAAATTGTGCTTCGATTATACTATTAATAAAATCTATTGTATCTTCATCTGATAGTTTATCTTTGTTATCTTCTAGTTGTTGTACAATATTTTTTATTCTCGTTTGAGTTGCTTCAGGTAATATGTCAAAAATGTCTCTTCTTAATTGTTTCGCAACATCATCATTAAATGACTTCATACTATTAAGAGAAGTAAAAAAATCATCTGAACTTTTTGATTTTTTCATCAAATTTACTAAATTATCAAGTTCTCTACTTCCATATTGTGCAATTTCATCCGCACTATTTTTTACTAAAGTTCTTAAAGATTTTATTATAGTTGACATTGATTCATTTATAATTTCTCTATTTTCTGTAAATAACATAAGGTCGTTAATACGGCTAACTTCACTTATTAAAAGTTTAATATTTTTACTCATAACAATATAATTTTACTATAAATATTTGTAATTAAGAAAAAAACGTATTATATTTGTGAAATGAGTAAATATCAGATAGGTTCACAAGTACGAGATATGAGAAACGGAAAGTATCACATTGTCATTGATAATGAAACTTTCGATGATTTATCTTTGTATTATACTT
>Ga0208134_1001161_pt1 | contig 15711 bp, 19 predicted proteins | sample VirMetDEL_Mar_31_FD_184515 | JGI IMG/M metagenome (GOLD analysis project Ga0208134, IMG submission 184515) | Aqueous microbial communities from the Delaware River and Bay under freshwater to marine salinity gradient to study organic matter... | ecosystem: Environmental > Aquatic > Marine >... | reverse complement strand
TCTACTAAAGCATATCTATAAACTTTAGTGTCAGAATTTTTCCATTGGAAATGTAAAAGGTATTTAGGTTGGTCATAGTTACTTAATAAACTAGGATCAAAAGCAGCTATTGTCATTTTTTAAACTTCTTATTACTCAATAAGTTAGTAACAGATATTCCATAGTTTCCACCAACCACTATAAAAATTAAATATAAATATACTTCTGGAATATTCTTTAGTTGCTCAAAATAAAACTCTACCTTTTTTAACATAGCCATGTCGCCATAGAACGTAGCATAAGCGAGTATGCCAAGTGGTGCTAGTATGAACGCACCTAATACTAAATCTAAAATTAATGAGCCATTTCTTTTAGCTCTTTCGTTACCAGTTTGCATCTCCTGTAAAGCTATTTGATGCTTACGTTCACTTTTCTCTGCTCGTCTGGTCATAAAACCTCCTACAGCTTTAGACCCTATTTTAAATAATAAATTATATGGTAGCATATTAATCTTTTTTATCTTCTTCTAACTGTTTAATTTTAGATAAAGCATCATCTAAATCTTTATTACAGAACTCTAGCTTTTGCAAACATCTTTTATTAGCCGCATCTTTAGATTTACCTGCATCTTCAAGCTCTGCTATCTGACCTTTTAATATTCTAACTTGTTCTTTATATTCGTTAATTATGTCCAATGAATTATCACTTTGCATATATTATTTTTACCTTTAGTTTTATTTGTTCTTTAGTTCTTCCTCTGGATATGAGTGAACCAATCCTTTTTCTTCTATAGCCATCTTTAGCTGTATAGTCTGTTTTTCTATAATTTTTTGATTTAACATCATAACCAGTATACTCACCTGTAGTCATATTTAAAGTGACAATATCCACAGGACCAAGACCACCAAGTGGTGTAAATACAAGGATATTTGGATCTTTTGCTAGTTCAATTTGTGCTTTCATTTCGCTTATTAGACCAGTAGTTGCTTTTTTTCTTCTAGCCATAAAGACCTTAAAGTTAAAGTTTTTGAAATAATATAACTATAATTGTAAACATCCCACCTATAAGAGCTGACATAGCATAATACATATGTCTTTTAATATCTTTAATTTCTAATTCTATATTGTTAATTTTTTGGTGAGTTTGTTTTTGCATGATACGACAAAGTTTTTCGTGTGATTCTATTTTTTGAAGTGCAATATTTTTAGGCATTATATTGTATCTTCTAATTTACAACTATATTGAGTTGATAATTGAAATTTATTTACTGTGTCATCATCCATAGCTTCTAAATATTTTATACTTGTATCTAAAGCTACTATCGCACAATCTTTCCAAGTGTCAAAAGTTTCTTGATATTTTACTGGGTCTTTACATTCTCCTACAACAAATGAGCATATAGATAACATCAACACAAATTTCATTATTAGATGTTAAATGCGTCTTTAACTTCGTCTAGTGTTAGACCCAAATCTTGTAGTTTAGTTTTAGCAGATTCTATTCTAGCTTTCTTGGCATCTTCTGCATCTTGTCTAGCTTGTGCGTCTATTACAGCTTGTGCTTCTTCAGCATCTCTAGCTGCTTCTTCTTCTGCTGTAAAAGGAACTATGTTCCCATTTATATTGTGATGTCTTGCCATATCTTTTTATACTCCTTTGTTAAAATTTATGCAATACCATAAAGGCAAATATCTCCAGCATCTATATTGCCACTTTCAAATTTAAAATCAACTGCATCTACTGCTGATGTTGTATTCCCATATCCAGCTAAATATTGTGTCATACAATAATTAAAATTGTTATACATATTTGTTGAACCTATAAAATGTTTTACAAAAGTTGTGCTACTAGGATTAAATAAATGTAAATAACCAGATAAACTTTCATCACTACCATTACCAACACCCCCACCAGCAACTAATCTTTGATAAGATGTTGATTGTGCCAAGTCATAAGCACCCTCATAACCAAGAACACCACCAGCACCACCCTCTCCATGTTGAGCATTAAACATAGTTGAAGTTTTAGTAACATTATAATTTGAACCACTATCTGTACTTAAATTAAAAGCAAAAAATGCACCATCTGTTGCTGGGTGTATGTTATTAAAATAAAAAACATATTCCTTGTAAGTATTATCTAATACAACATCACTAGAGCCATCAACAAAAGATAAAGTTGCAGAACTAGAAGCTGTTAGCTTTTTAATTAATGTCATACTGCCTAAACTTGATATAGAACCAAATGCAGTTGCGTTCTTTACTCCATTATTATTTAGTTTAATAATTGACATTAGCTATCCTTAATTCCATAGAGTTTGATTGTACCAGCACTTATATTGCCAGACGCATATTTGAATTGTACTGCATCAATAGCAGAAGTGGTATTGCCATATCCAGCAGTAAAACCAGTATTACAATAATCTCTAAATTCATTTAGATTTATATGTGCTATAAAATGTTTTACAAACGTAGTAGATGATGGGTCAAATAAATATAAAGTACCACCAAGATTTTGATCTGTATCACTACCAGCTCCATGAGACAATGGTTGAAAACCTGTTCCTTGTGCTAAATCTCTACTACCATCATAAGTTATTCCAGCATCTGAAGCATCTTCTTTGTGATATGCATTAAAAAAAGTTGAAGTTTTAGTAACATTATAATTTGAACCACTGTCAGCACTTAAATTAAAAGTAAAATTTGTATTGTCAGTTGCTGGTCTACAATTAATAAATTTAAAAACATAAATAGGATATGTGCTATCCAAGACTACTCCATCAGTTCCATCTACGAATGACAATGTAGCACTAGAACTAGCAGTTAAAGTTTTAATAGGTACTAGGCTTCCTGTTGCTAATCCAGTAGAGGTTACAGCACTTATGCTATTGTTGTTGTATTTAACTAATGCCATATAATTTTATTACTCCACTATCTATGTTGCCAGATGACATTTTAAATTGAACTGCATCAATAACAGATGTGGTATTAAAATATCCAGCTACAAAATCATTTCTTGTATAAGTAGATTGAACACAATTTCCTGTGTATATAAAATGTTTTACAAATGTTGTTGAAGATGGATTAAAAAGTTTAAGTTCTCCAACACTACTACTATCATTATCATTATTTATTTCAAAATTTAAGATTTGAAAATTTGTAGATTGTGCTAAATCATCACCTGTCCTATATCCTAATGCACTAGAAGCACCACTTTGTTCATGGTAAGCTCTAAAAACAGTTGTTGTTTTTGTGACATTATAATTACTGCCTGTATCAGAACTACCATTAAAAGTTAAACTAACACTATCAGTGGCTGGGTGTATGTCATAAAACTTAAACACATACTCATCATAGGTGCTATCAATACCAGATGTAAAAGATATTGTAGATGAACTTGATGCAGTTTGTGTAGAGATTAAAGTCATTCCACCACCACTTATAGAAGCTGGTAATGATGTTATTGCTGATAAGGAATTATTATTTGCGAAGTTAAGAGCCATGTCTTACTCCTTTGGATTATCTGATTTAACTTTGGCTATTGCGTCTTTCCAAGTAGTAGTACCATTAACATTATCCCAGTATTGCATATCTAATTGTTCTTGAATTGATGGATATTCTTTTTCTCTTTTTCTTTGATATTCTTTAGCATCATAAGCAGTTTGAAGTTCTGTTTGTTTTGCTAAAATATCTTCATTAGAAATTGGAGTTGTTTCTCCCCAATCTATTGTATTAATATCTTCTTCATAAATTATAACTTTTGCACTAGGATTAATTGCTAATATTGCTGTTGCTAAATCTATCATTATGCTTCTATCTCCATTATAATTATTGAACTTAAAATTACTCCACCAAATTTTCTAGCACCAGCTTGACCATTAAAACTTAAAGTTCCTGAAGAAGCCATACCACCCATTCTAATTTTATATGTTCTTGCACTTGTGCTTCCAGAAGTTAGTACATGTTGTAAGTAAGTATTCATCATTGTCGTTGCTCCACCATTAGCACTATCAGTAAAAGCTAAAGCATCAGCAGTTGTATCCACAAATAAAGCTATACCAGTTCTTGTACTAGCACTATGCGAACCAAACATATTAGCAAAAATATGTAATTTACTGGTTGCACTTGTTGGTGTAATTGCCAAAGTCATTACTTCAGTACCCTCTGTATTTTGAGGAATAGTATCATCTTCTGGAATTGAATTGCTTGAAGCTGTAATTAATGCACCACTTTCAACATAAACTCTTTGTAAAACTTTACCACCAACACCACTTGCAAGTTTTGCAGAAGTTACTGCACCATCAACTATTTTAGCAGTAGAAACTGTACTGTCAGATGGAACTCCAAGATCAAGAACTGATCCTAGTATATGAATAAAGTTTATAACATCACCTGTAACTAGGTTTGATGCAAAAGTAATTGTTGAACCAGATACAGTATAAGAACTACCGGGTGCTTGTATAATACCATTTAAAGATACGATCATGTGATTAGCAGTTTCTGGTGAAACATTAGCACCACCTACTTGCATAGTGTATGCAGCTTGTCCATTGACTACTGATATAGCATCACAGACTTGAAAGTTTCCTATTTGTGGTTCTCTACCTATATATGCCATAAATTATTCCTTTGGGTATTTGTCTTTAACTGCTTTTATTTTTGTTTTCCAACCATCAATACCATTATGATAAATGTCATCTAATTGATCTACAATAGATGGATATTCTACTTCTCTTTTATATTGATATTCATTAGGATCAACCCAAGCATTAACTTGTGACCAATCAATAGTTATTTCATTTCCATTTATATCTTTAGCAATAATAGTTTCTTCAGTATCTCCATTAACTATTACTACTTCATTGTGGATTGACCTTATTGCTTTATGTAAATCTGCCATTATGCTGAAATCTCCATAACCATAATACTAGATATTGACCTAGTGTGATTGCTATTATCAGTATCGCCATTACTTTTGTTTAAGTTAAATGTTCTTGTTGTACTAGAACCTGAATTATTTAATCTTATACCAAATGTAGTTTCGCTTGTTGAACTAGCATCAACTTGACCGAACATAAATGAATTGGCTGAAAAAGTGCTACCAGCAATATGAAAATGTCCAACAGCAACTGCAAGTCTGCTACTAGGACTAGCACCACTTAAAACCCTAGAGCCATCTCTAAAAAAAGCAAAACCACCAGAAGCAGAATCACCACTTCTTGAAGTATTAACAGCAGAAAATACTAAAAGTTTTGAACTTGCAGATGTTGGTGTTATGGTAGCTTCTAATCCTGTCACATTACTACTACCCTCTGCATATGCTGATAAACTTTCTGAATATGTGTCGGTTTTAGTTGTTGAAACAACTTGTAAAAGTTTTCCACCACCAATTAAACTAGCATCTAATCTTTTTAAAACTCCAGCATCACTAATTAAAAATTCATCTGTATCAGCAGGAGAAGTTGCTAAAGCTGTTTGACCAGTAATAACTGCTGGATCAAGATCACTTGCAACTACTGCTTTGTTAGCTGGTTTGTTTCCAATATAAGACAATTAAAACTCCTATGTTATTTCCATTACTGATAATGTACCAGAAATTTTATCAGCGACAGAACAATCAATTTGTATTTTGTCTCCAGCTTCTAAAATAACTTTAGAACCAGATAAAATCTCAAGTGAAGATCCACTAGGGATGCTTACATCTTTAACTAATAATGATGTTCCATTAGCAACATTGTTAGCACCACCTCTATTTGATGTTGTACTAACCAACTCAACTTCTGCTGTGATTGCAGTAGTGTGAATGTTAGCAAGTATAAGACCAAGAACTACAGTTGTTGTACTTCCTGCTGCTGTGTACATCACATAAGGTGTTCCAGCTGATGCCGGTTCTGCTGCGAAGTTGATTGCTTTGAATGTGTTTGCCATTTATATCTCCTGTTTTCTCCTTATATATTAACCGAGTGCGATTGCAAGTGCTGTTGGATCATCTGTTACAGCTATCGTTACTGTATCTGTTGAACCACCAGTAGTCGTAATCCCAGCTCCTGCTGCTATTGTTACTGTGTTACCATTTGTTATTGTTTGATTAGAACCACTTGTACCAGCTAATGTAAAGCTAGTCATCTCTCCATCTGAACCATCTGCTCCAGAATAACTAAAGTGTACCCCAACACCATCTGTATTAGAAAATGTACCATTTGATACTACGTGAGTTACTGGAACTTTTGTATATCCAGATGCGTCTGTAACAGCACCAGATACTTTGAATAAAGCATAAGTAGATGGTGTACCTTCTTTAGTTACAGTTACAATACCTCTAGCAGTAGTGTTTGTTACATCATCCCAAGATTGTACAAATGAAGATATGTCTGCACTAGCATCATCTGCATCATCTACATATAAAATTGAAACACTTGATAGTGTACCATTGTTAAAAGCAATCTTACCTGCACCCGGATCAGCATCAGAAGTTGATGAACTCCAAGTCATTGCAAGTTGTGAGTTTGTACCAGCAGCTCCAGTAGCACCTGTAGAACCAGTTGATCCTGTAGACCCTGTTGAACCTGTGTCGCCTTTATTACCAGACCTTGAAAAATGTACTGATAGTTCGTCAGCAGCTGAAAAAGTATTATTACTTGCTACATGAGTAACTGCTAGTTTTACATAACCAGAAGCATCTGTAGAAGCACCAGTTATATTAAATCTTGCATAAGTTGATCTATCATTAATATCATAGATCATTAAGTTACCTCTAATAGTAGATGTTGAATCATCCCAAGTTAAAATATCTGTAGATACAGTTACTCCATTAGAATCAGCATCATCTATATAAATTGCTGTAGCAGATGCGTATGTACCATTATTAAATGCTATCTCTCCAGCACCGGGATCTGTATCAGATGTACCTGTGTCAAACTTATAAAAATATCCCGGTATTGCACCATCTTCACCAGATGCTGTAAATGCAATAAATACTTTATCATCATTAGCAAAACTACCAGCACTATCTATATAAACTAAACTTATTTTAGAATAACCAGTAGCATCTGTGATTGCACCTGTAACTTTAAATACCATCCAAGTATCTAATGTATTTGCTTTTGATATTCTTATTCTTCCTCTGTTAGTATCGTTACCAGAAACGTCATCCCATGATTGTACCCATGCTGTTACATCTGTACCATTAAATTCTAAATCATCTATGTACATTTCAGTTGCACTAGAAATTGTTGCGTGGTTTAATCTAAATTTTCCTGCTCCGGGATCTGCATCTGCAGTTGTTGTTGAATATTGGAACATTGCACTATCTCCACCTGCCGGTAGAAAGTCTGCAACTGTTGTTAATACATTTCCTGTACTGTCAAATCCTAAAGTTTTAGATGCTCTTGTTGCAGCATCCTCTGTAAATTCTGGTGTTGTAATTGAGTTGGTTCTTGAAACTTTAAACGATCTATCTAATTCCTCTTGCATCTGTTGGATGGTCATAGTTGCACGATCCAAACCCTCTTCGTGAGATTCCGCAGGGAATGGATCATTAGCTATATAATCTATAGCTTGAGTTTGCGGAACACCTCTTCTAATAACAACTGTCTCTCCTGTTGCTGGAGTATTACCAACTGTGAAAGTAATTGAACCTCCACTAGCATCTCCTGCACCAGCTACTGTATAATGTGTAGTTAAAGTTTTAGTTGTCTCTGTTCCTGTTGATGATCTAATAATTACCTGTAAATCTGTGTCAGCAAATATTTTAAATGTGTAGGCAAACTCGGTTGTACTACCATTACCCGAATACGAATTTTTTACTGTTGTGCTTGATACTGTCATAACTTAAAAACCTTTATTACTTGTTGAGGGTTTTGTAAATAAATATTCTTGTTTATAATGCTTTTTCATTTTATTTTCTACTCTTTATTCATTTTTTGTTCTTTTTTAAATATTCAAAAAGCAATTTAGCTTCCTCTTTTCTTCTTGTTGGGTAGAAATCTCCAAAGTCCATTAACTCATCATAAACACCTTGCCAATCATTATCTAAAGCTAATTTGTAAAAATTCATTTGTGTTCCATCTTTTCTTTTAAAAGATGACCCATATTGAAAAGCAACAGAAGCTAATACTGTAGCTTGTTCTATGCTTAATTCATTAAATTTTATTTTTGAATCTTTGTTCCATTTTTTTTCAAGTTTTTGTAATGATTCTTTTTTAGCAAATTTATTAATAATTCTACCTTCTTCTCTAGTAATTTTTAATTGTTTAGCTTTAGAAATAGCTTCATTACCTTTTAAGCCTAAATATGGTTCTAATTTATTAATTATTTCTTCTGGCAAACCATTTAAGTCAGATAGTTTTCTAGCACCTAAATCAAAACCAGAAGCAATAGTTACTCCAGATTTAGAACCTTCGGCATGTGGCACATAGCCAATAATTTCAAAACCCTCTCTATCTTCAATAAAATCCATATCTACATTTTTATATTTAACTAATTCTATATCAGCTTCAGTTGATTCTATATCAACTTCAGCAGCTTCTGCTTTATTAAATAAATTAAATAAAAAACTATCTCTTTCTTTTCTAGGTAATATCTCTTTTCCTTTTTGTTCTTCTGTATCATAAGATGGTTTTTTTAAATCATATTCTTGTTCTTTCTCTTGTATAATTGCATCTGATAGATCATATTCCTCTATCATATCTTCTCTTGCTTGTCTTTTAAAAGAATTAAAAACATTATCTATTATAATTTCTTTTCCTCCACGATTATTTTCGTCTCCTTCTTGAGCAAATTCATAATTTGTAGATTCAATAACTTCTGATAAAGTATCATATAAATTTTGACCATTAATTTCAGTTTTACCAATTCTTTCTATCCAATAATTATGAGCAGATTGATTATTTTTTTTAACTTCAGTTAAATCAATAGTTCCAATATTTTTTTTTGGTTGAGTTAATCTTCTTTTTAATCTCATAATTTCAACACGAACTTTATCTTCTTTTATATCAGATTTTCTACCTACCATTAGAGGTCCAACTGTTAATCCTAAATATGATAGACCGCCTTCTGGATTATAATATATAGAAGTTGGATTTTTAACTATTGGCTCTCCAGTTAATATGTCTCTTCTTGGTTCTAATTTTTCGTCTTTAGATAAAAAATAAGATTTTTTTATTATCTCATCTACAAATCCTCTAGCTTCATAACTTTCTGCATCAGCTTCTATAATACCCGGAACACCTTGACCAATAAATGCTTGATAAGGTATTGAATTACCTACAACTCTACCTAGATATTTTTCAATTTTACCGGGTTCATCACTTGAAGCAACTTCATAAGCATCAGAAATACCTTTCATATATGCTTTATTTAATAATCCTTTTGCAGCAGAAGTTATAGCAACAAAAGCAATATTTTCTTTATCTACATCATTTATATTATCGTGGTTTTCAAATATATCTGCCATAATTCCAAAAATATAAAAACGAGGATCCATTCTGTTATATTGCTTGTAAGTTATAGTTCCATCTTCATTTTTTTCTGCAATAGAATAAGGTTGCCAACCATTAGCTTCCCATTGTTTTCTTATTTGATAATCTTTAGGTCCTCCTCCTGTAATTTTTCTGTAAATATTTCCATCTCTATCTTCTATATCTGACATAGCTAAATAACTTGCATACGTCATTGCAGATATACCAAAAATTTGTCTACCCAAAACATCTGCTCTAGCTCTAGGATCTGCAGTATTCCATGCGTCTCTCATTGGTTTTGTAAATGCACCAAGAACAGGTATTCTTGTTTCAAATTGTCTCCAAAGGTTTGTTGGTGTTCTAACAAATGGAGTTAAAAATCTTAAATATGGAGCTTGTTCAATAAATTTTTGCCAAGCATATCCAATATTAAAAAATCTACCATCATTTAAACCATTAGTAAAAGTTGATTCTCTTGCTCCTGCTAGTGCTTTTGCTGCTATATCATTATCTACAACATTTGCTTTTCCATTTTTGTCAAAACCATTATCAAATATTTTTTTAATATTAGCTTTACCTTCTTTTGACCCAACATCTAATCCAAGTTCTAAAGTGTTATCAATAGCTCCAGAAAATAATCTTCCTCTATAACCTAATTGTTTAAATATTTCATCACCTGTCATTAAAAGTCTTACAGGAAGTTCAATAATTTTACCTATAAAATCAATGGCATTTCCAGTAATTCCGGAAACCTCTAAAGCACTTGCACTTATAGGTCTTACTGCTTTACCATCAATTATTTGTAAATTATCTTGTGTTCTTTGAAAAGGATCAAGAACCGCATCACCTTGTTTTAAAGCAATTCTAATAGCTTTAAAAGTATCACTAATTTGAAAAATCATTCCTTGATATTGAGCAAAACCTAATCTTATTGTTTTCATATCTTTTCTTACAGTAGCACCAGCTATTACCTCTATAGGTTTTAAAAATAATTCATAAGAGTTTGAAAGCATATTTATTGTGTGAGTATAAGTACCACCTAATAATCCATTAATAAAAACAGAGTTAAATGCCTCAATGTATTTTGAAAATTTAGATTTTGATAATTCATTTATAATTTGATTAGGAGCTATATTCTTTACCTTTTTTGCTAATACCGCTGGATTTGAATCAAAGTTTTTAAATAAATTTACAATTTTTGCTATTTCTAAAATTTTACCACCAGACCTTGTAACTTTAATTCTACCTGCTTGAGTAGTTCTTGCTGCACCTCTTATAATTTCTTTTGTTTTATAAAAGGTTTCTGCAATAACTTGTCCTCTTAAAGCAATTTCTTCTTTTGCTTCTTTTGACCATTTTGAAACATTATCTCCAAATTGATCAAGATATTTTGTTGAAACTTTTTGATAATCAACTGCTAAATCTTGAAGAACTTGTTTTGTTGCTAACATTTTAACAACACCTTCTTTTGAATCTTTTTCTTTAAATACAGTTTTTAAAACTTCGTTTTTATCTCTTGATAAAAGTTTTGCTAATTCTTCTGCAGCTTCATTTTTTAAAACATCATTTTCTAAATATTCTTTTGTAACATCATCAAAAGCATTATCAGTAACATTATCAATAGTATTTAAAACTTCTTGTCCATTTTTAAATGCACCAGTATTAATAACTTTACTAATCCAAAGTTCAGATGCTTGTTTAGCTGTTTCTTTTGTAGATTTTATTGTTTTAATTGCTTCTTTTAAATTAATAGAAGCATGACCTTCAAATGATGCTTTCTTTCTTCTTTTAGTAATTCTACCTTTTTCAACATCATTAATAACCTCTGAAGTTTCTTTTTGAATTTTTGTTCTTTGACCAATATCATTGGTTGCTTTCATTTTTTTAAAACCTTTAATACCATAAAATATTTTTTCTGCTGTTTTAGGAGTTCCTTTTAATCCAGTTGCAACTACATCAACAAGTCCACCAAGAAACATTCCCTCTAATACATTTTTTAATCTTCCTTCCATTTCTGTATCATATTCACTTGTTGCCAAATATTGAGTAACAGCATTATTGAAAACTGGTGAATTAAATTGTACCAACATATCTGATAATCTACCCTCATTAGGATCAAACACAGTAAGATCAGCAATAGCTCCAGCAATATAACTTCTTGATCTTCCTAACTTATTATATCCTTTTAAAAATTTAGCAGGTCCTGCAAAACCAGTTAGGAATCTTGTAATTCCTTCAGTAACTTGTCCTGCCTTTGTTTCTGGTTGATGAAATACTGGTAAATTTCTTTTTTCTGAATACTTACCTTCTTTCCATTTTGTAGGTGTAACATATTTTGGAATAAAATCTTTAAATGTAAGCGATCCATCTTTATCTCCAAATTCAAGTCCTCCAAGAGAAACTATATTTTCATCTATAAAATCACCTTGAGCTTCAATAGAATTTATAATACCTTGAGGAACAGAACTAGCCATGTCATCTAAAACATTCCACCAATTAAAATCTTTTTCATCTGGTTTTTTATTTAAACCAGATTGTATAGGAATTATTGGTTTTGTTTCTTTTTCATCTAACTCTAAAATTCCTAAAACTTCTGAAGATAACTGTGTTGCCATATTATTCTAATATTTCAGTAGCTTTTACTTGTCTTTGTAATATTGGTAAATAATCATTTAAGTAAGCACCAATATCTCCTACTTTTTGTTGTTTACCATCTACATTAACAGTTGTTACATAACCTTGTGCTTTTGCAACTCTTTCATATCTCATTCTCGTAGTTAAATCTAATTGATCTAATGCTAAAAGTTTAACATCTTCCATAACTCTATTTTTTTCAGCAATAATATCAAAAGTATCTTCTGTAAATGATCTTGATTTTATTTTGCTAATTTTTCTGTCTTGATAAATATTAATTAAGCTGAATGTTAAATTTCTTACAAATGATTTTTTATTTATTAAACTTGCTTCTGGATCTGCATCTAAATAATCTCGAAGCATTTGATCATATTCAGCTTCAATTTCGTTTGCCATAAGACGATCTTCAAGAGTTGGTGGTATACCAGATTTATTATCAGTAATATTTTTTAATAAACTGTTTTTAGAATCATCTGAAAAATCTAAAAATGCTTTATTATCAACTTGTTTATTTAATAAATTTTCATGTTGTACTTCTTCTACTAATACTTTTTGTTTTAAATCTGCAAATTCAATTTCTCTTTTTTCAGAAATAACTTTACTTCCAGTATATCTTTTAAAGTTTTCTAATTGTGATAATAATCTTATAGCTTCATCATAGTCTGAATCAGGATCACCTTTAATAGTTAAATCATTTATTTTTTGTGAATAAATATTAAAAATATTATTACCAAATAAATCATCACTTATAAAAGAAGCTCCATTAATATCAGAATCTAATTTTGCTATTGATTCTGCAGAATTTTCAAAACCTAATCCAATAGTATAATCTGCATCAGTAAATAATAAAGTTGCATCTATTTTTTGCAATCTTTTTTTTAAATCAGCAGAACCTAATTCATGTTCTTTGTTAAAATTTTCTGCATCACGATATATTTCATTTTTATATTTAGCTTTTAATATTGGGTTATCTGTGCTTTTGTATTTAGCAACATCCATATTAATTTTATCATTATATAATTGCACACTTTGTTTTTCATATGCTTTAAAAGAATTTGTTTTTAAATGATAAACACTTTCTAAATTTTCTAACTCTAAAGAATCTTGAACAAGTTTTTTAATTCTTTTGTTTTTAATATTAGATAATTTATTGTTAGATAATTGTTTAAAACTATTTTCCCAAACACTTATAGATTCTGCTTCGTTTGGATTATCTTTTTGTGATTCAATAATTTTATCTGATTCAGCTTTTAATTCTAATAAAGTTTTTTTAGCTTGTAATTTTTCTTCATTATCTCTTTTTTTTAATGCGTATGTTTGAATTTGTTTTGCAGCAGGAATTAAAGCAGATGCTTCAGTTAATGTTGATGATAATTTTATATTTGAAACAACTGAAGATGGTTCAGATGTAATTGATTTTTCAGATGTAAATGTAGGAATCTTTACCATTATGTATTAAAAACCCCACTAGATAATAAACTTGTTCCAGCTCCAGCTAGATAACCTATTTGAGATCGTCTTGCTTCCATTCTTGCAAGTCTACCTTCCATTCTTGCAAAAGATGCTTTTTCCATAGCTTGTGATTCTGCTACTTTAGTATTATATTCCATAACACTTTTTTCTATTTCTGCTTGTTCAGCATTTGATCTTAATACTCTTAAACCAGAACCAGATAATTCTGCACCGCTAGTTAATATTGCAGTTGTGGTTTTTCCTTGAAACTGTCTAAATTGATCATCAAACTTTTCAAGATCAAAAGCTAATTTATCTTCTAATCTATTTTTTTCTTGTTCATAAACTAAAGCATTTCTATTTTTAATAGCTTGATTATATTTTCCTACTGCACCCGCTTGTTGTGCTGCTAATAGTTGAGTTCCTACTGTTGCTCCTACTGCTAATTTTGTTCCTAGTGTTGCTGTTGCAAATGCTGCCATTAAAATATCCTCGCATATCTGTATTGATCTGTTCCATCAAAACCAAATTTTTTCATTAAACCTTCGTTCTCCAAACCTAACCACTCTGCAAATCTTTGACCTTGAACAAAATCTTTTCTAATTGCAGTTTGAACTCTTTTTATATTATGTTCTTTTGCAACTCTAGCAAAATCTTTTTTAATTGCTTTAGCTACACCTAAAGGATGTTTCCACATATCACTTGATGCTATAACCCAACCTTCTGCAACTTGACCCCAAATCATTTTCATTCCTGCAGCAAAAATAGGTTTATCATTTACTATTCCTGTAAAAGCTAAATTATCTTCTTCTAAATTTTTAGCATCACCTTCAATATTAATAAATTTTCTATCTGCTTCTAGTATTTTATGATTCATTTGATATGACAATATAATCTGTCCATGTTCTTTTGTGTAAGGTACTATATATAACATATTATCCATCATTTGTTTGTAATCTTGGGTATAACGATAAAATTGTAAAAGGTAAAGGTTGAGTTTGTCTAACAAAGATAAAACCATCTGTTTCAAAATTACCTCTAAACTCTACCTCTTTATCTCCTGTAAATGGCGGTATACCTTCATCCATTAAATCAGCAGAACTTCTAAATGGTATTCTTTCAAGATTGCTTAAATCTGGTCCAACTTCTACACCTATAGTTTCAAACATTCTAACTGTAATATCATATATTCTTTTTGTCTTACCTTGTGATGTACCATTTTGTGATCCAGCATTTAATCTCATAGTTTGTAGTAAAGATGTATATGCCAAACCTACTTTAACATTTTTTGATGAACGATCTAAAGTAATACTACCCGAGCTTACAGTTTTATTTGGGTGTGTTGCACCATCTGCTAATATAGAAACAACTTGTCCTTCAAGATGATCTAATCCAGACAATGTGCTTACAGCACTACCACTATAACTTAATTCACTATCTAAAAAATTAAATGATGTATTATCTGTTTGATCAAAATCAAATACATTTAAAAATTCTACATATCTTCTAGTAGCACCATTGATTGTTCTTTTTATAATAACATACACTTGATACTCTGTGTCATCTGTTGGAATAACTGCTGCACTTTCAACTACTGCTTTACCTTCACTTGTTGAAGTTAATCTTGTGCTATCAAAACTTTTAATTGTTAAATATCCTGTTGCTTCGTGTGCAGTTTCAGTAACAGTTACTACTGCACTATTAACTGTAGCTGTAAAATTAGTATGAGCATTAATTGCAGTTTTTAAATTAGTTGCTGTTGTATTATTATTAGTTTCAGTTTTAAATTCATTAGTTCCTGCAGTTCCTGTAGTAGAAGTAAAGTCTACAACTGTACCATCAGATTTTGTTAAAGTTAATTTAGTGCCATTTGCAATGTTTGCATAATCAGAAACTGTAATTGTTGCTACACCAAATCTTCCACCAAATATATGTCTGTGCCAAGCTGTTACTTGTTGTTCTCTTTGATAAGTTAATCCTACTAATTCACCATCACCTCTAACTCCATAAACAATTTGATTAGGTTCTTGTTGATATGCAATTTGTGTTAGACCTCCTTCAGTAATATGTTCGGCAAGGATAGTCATATCGGGAGCTATATAACCATCTACATCAAAGTTATAAGCTAGTTCTCTAATTTTTCTTTTAGCTCTTTGTAAAAACAATGTAGCATTACCTACAGATATAGC
>Ga0208134_1001160_pt1 | contig 15741 bp, 9 predicted proteins | sample VirMetDEL_Mar_31_FD_184515 | JGI IMG/M metagenome (GOLD analysis project Ga0208134, IMG submission 184515) | Aqueous microbial communities from the Delaware River and Bay under freshwater to marine salinity gradient to study organic matter... | ecosystem: Environmental > Aquatic > Marine >... | reverse complement strand
TTGGGATAAGAATCAACTTTCACATGCATTGAGAACAGGTAACATACCTAGTAACTTAAGAAACGAGGCTGCAAGAGAAGCGTTGGCTAGTCAACAAAGCCATCAAGTCTTCTTACATTCTCTTGGTGGAATTCTTCCAGATGCTGCTTTTGAAACTAGCGGACCGAGAGGCGGCAGGGGTAAGACATCTGGGCCAGAAGCCAAGGCTGCTAAGATTGCTGAGTTTAAAGAAGCCCTTGAAGGAAAAGGTGTAGACACAAGTCCTTATTCTGATGAAGATTTGTATGACATGCGTAATAGTCCAATTATGTCTGGCCTGTTTCAAGAAGTTACTAAGTTAGATTCAAAGGCCGCTGGTGGTTATTTTAAGAGTATAATTCACAACACTGCTAACGCAGCAGGTTCTCATACAGATTACAATGACGAGGAGTTAATTCATCATATTAGTCAACAAGGGGTTGGTAAACATGACAAACCTGTTTCTTTTCACGCAAGGTCTGATTATGCTGGTAAAGTAATCGTTGGACATTTGTCGCATATTGCTCATGACCTTATGAATCAAGGTATGAGTAAAGAACAGGCTATGATAGGAGCAGTGGATGCGTGGAGAAATGCAGAAATTACTACTCCTCCTAAATCGAAGCCAAAAGAAGGGCTCAGAGAAAAGATTGAATCTGTGTTACAACAGATGTTAGATTACACAGGTCATGACCCGTTTGAGTTAAGAGACATACAAACAGACCTTACACAAACGGCTAGTACAGGATTACCTACACATTTTGCTGAAGAGCAAGCACACATGGCGGCTATCCCAGAACACTTTGAGCGCAGAGTACTGATGCCTACAGAGATGGCACCTGCCAATGCATCGAGAGAAGAGGGGCCTTCACGAGCACCCCCTGTTGGCGAACCTCAAGCAGAGGCACCTCCTTTGGCTTCTTTTGCTAGACAACCGGAGGCACCTTCGAGAGTTGCTGTGAGAGGCGCTCCTACTTCCGCTGCTGTTAGAGGACCTATACAAGCAGAAGCAGATGTTGCTGCAAGAGGTCGAGGTCAGTTTGACCCAGCACTTATTCAGCAATTTGGAACTAGACAAACTATGCTTAGTCCAATTGGAGCAGTTGAAGGAGCGCCTCCGTTGGTAGACCCTTATGCACCAGTGCGTACTTCTAATGATGTTCTCACAGGACTCAATGATATTTTGAGAAAGATGGAGCAAGTACAGGCTCTCGATGCTATGCAAGACGATTCTGTAAGAAAACTACTTCCTTCTGACAAAGTATCAATCAGTTCATTCTGGGATGTCCAAAGAGTTGCTAAGAGTCTAGGTATCACCAGTGTAGATGTTCATGGCTTGTATCAAAGTACAGGCGACTGGCACAAGGTTGCTGACCAATGGAATGTAAAACCTGATGTAGTAAAGGCTGTTAAGATTGCTTTTGGGGGTGTTTGATTGAAGAAGGTGTTAGTTAAGAAATCAAACAACCAAGTCTTGGTTAAGAAGACTGCTCGTACAGTTTTCCCTATTAGTGGAGGTCCACCTGTAATGATGCTAGGTGGCGGCGGCGGCGGTGGCTCTCGTGGTAGGACTTTAAGAGAGCAAGCAGGAGGTATTGTTGGTGGACTTGTAGGAGTAGCCGGTGCACTTACTGGTAATCATAGAAGCCTTGGAGGGTTGACTAATGCTATGGTTTCTGGAGGAGCAACAGGTTCTCAGTTAGGTAGCGCATTTGGTCGTAAATTCGTTGGTAGAAGAGGCCAAGAAATTGCTAACTTAAGAGAAGCGCAAAAAAGAGAAAATGCAAGGCTTGCTGCTGCACATAAAGAAGAATTTGGTGCTTCTGGCTTTAGAGATAAACCAATCGCTGACCAAAGAAGAACATATCTAAGAGGAGTCGCTGTAAGGCAGGCTGAGGATAAGCAGAGGGCTAGACAAGAGGAGATGGCAAGAGAAGCACATGCTAGAGCCTACGGAGGTCAGCAGGGCGCAGCGGACAAAGTAGATGCAGAAACTATGAGAAATCTTAGACAAAGGTTTGGTGGAGGACTTGACCCGTTTGAGGCCAGTAGTCGTGTAAACGCAATGAATGAGGGTTTTGAAAGTAGAGCAACTCCAGAACCAGCCGAATTTTACCCGACAGAAGGCTCTTTCCCAGTTGTTGTAAGAGACCCTGTTGAGCAAGCGACTCAAACTGCTAATAATAACTTTCAAACTGCTGGATTGGCTGCTAACAACGCAGTTATTCCATCTCCAGATGGAGTAGTTGGAGAAACTAATAGAGATGGAGCCTTAGAAAATACTGCCAATTATGGAGCAGAAGCGATAAACGACGAAATAGATGTTGAAGAGGGAACCCCTCCGAAACCCGAAGGCGAGGCTTCTAAATTAGACCCTAAAGATGTGACACCGGAACAACAAAAAATTCTTGAAAGGTCTCTTAGAGGAAGAAGGGTAAAAGTGGAGTGATGGAATGTGGAGGGTATCGATGAACTGGTCAGGGACATGGATGTGGAAATGTCCCGCAAGTCATTCGAGTACTTCTTCACTGAAATCCTTGAATTCGAGTTCTCTGACCACCACGAAGACTGGTTGAAAGGTCTCAATGAAAGCCGAAGATACTGCGTCAAAGCGAGCCGTGACCACGGTAAATCTGTATTCTTTATGTCCTATGCGCTTTGGTTAGCAGCATTTAATCCAAATACTCACATCATGATATTCAGTCACAGCCTTGAGCAGACACTTGAACACATGCGGTTTATCCGAAATAACATAGAGTCTTCTGATATACTCAAAGGTTTGAAGCCTACAGGTAAGCCTTGGGCTAAATCCTACTTCGAGTTCACTAACGGTAGCCGTATGATGGCTAAGTCGGTTGGTGGTGCTACTCGTGGTTTCCACCCTGATGTAGTAGTATGCGACGATATTCTTTGGGGTACTACATCTGGAGAATTACAAAGAGCAGCCGACTGGTTCTATACCGTTTTACTTCCGGTTCTGCACCACACAGGTAGGCTGATGATGGTAGGTACACCGTTCAGTTACAACGATTTGTACGCTGAGTTGGAAGATAAAAAGGCATTCAGAGTCGAAACCTATCCGGCTATCTTATCTAACGGTGAACCACTTTGGCCTAGCCGTTGGCCACTCGATGCTTTGAAAGTGCGAGAAGATTCTATGCCAGCGATTAAATTCGCTCGTGAATATCTGTGTGAACCTATCCACGATATGTCAAGTATGTTCCCGATGACTTTGTTAGAGAAAGCCAGAGACAAAAACTTGGTACTGCTTGACAAAGCGGAACAAGAGTTTGATGAGAACGGTCAGTCTTCTGGCGTATTTGGTCAACACTTTGTAGGCTGGGACCCAGCGATTGCATCTGATTCTAATGCTGACTATACTGCTATGAGCGTAATCAGGGTATTACCGGGTAGCGAAGAAAAACAGTTAGTGCATGTACTTAATCAAAAGGGATTAAGTGGTGCAGCACAGAAAAGACAAGTTATATTACTCAACAACAGATTCCAACCTGACCTAATTGAACTTGAAGGTAACAACTTTCAGCGTATGTTTGCGGCTGAGTTAAAAGATATGAGGGGTGATATTCCAATCAAGACCTTTATGACTACCAGACAAAAGAAGGAAAGTATGTTTATGTCTTTACTTATGGCGTTTGAACAAGGTCAGATGAAAACACCTTGGGGTGACGAGAAAAGCAAAGAGTTTACTCGCACTCTTGAAACACAACTCAGTAGATTCGGTATGCAGAAGAACGGTAGACTAGAGTCCGTAGGCAGTCACGATGACTTGGCTATGAGTTTAGCCTTGGCTAATTGGGCTACAAAAGAATTCAGAGGGTCAATCGTGGCACTTGATGACTATTTAGGAGGGTTTGATGAATGGTTTGGAGAGTCTTCTCAAAGAAATGTGGCGGGAGCCACTTGGTTCACAGTTTGATAAAGGATTATATTATACCAAAAAGTGGAGATAACTATGTGGCCAAGTCTGAACATCGGGGAATTTACCAAATCTCTTGACATGGGTCACGATACTCTCAACATTATTGCATCTAGTCTTACTTCTCACCCTCATGTAGATGACAACATAGCAAAGTCAATTGCATCTCAGACAGTAGTGTTCACGCCAGAAAATGTACCGGAGACGGTATATGCTCCTTTTTGCATAACTGGTGAGGGTTGGTTTGAAGACAGGCTTGGTAAGAGTGCATCGAGCATCGTCAAGGAATTAAGAAAGGCGAGAAGAGTATTCAAAGAACATCGTGAAGAGATAGATGATATCATAGATAATGTTCGTAAAATAAAGAGCATGGAAGTAGATGCCACTATCAAGCAACTTGGTTGGGGCTCTGAATACGAAGAAGATATCAGAAAGTTAGGTGTGAGTGAAAAGGATTTGAAGTCATTAAGGTTGTTCGGTGAAACTCGCAAAAGTAGTTTGATGAGAGCATGCAACTCTTGGGCATCAGCAGAAGATGCTTTGGCTAAGTTAGATGAATTTGAAGATGTCTGGGGCGAAGAAGAAAAACATGCTTGGGTAAATGCTATGCAGATGAAGCAAGATTCTCGTAAGATGTGGAGAAACGCATTACATCAAATCGACAACCTTTCCAAAGAACAACAGAAATGGATGAGATTAGCAAAGGAAGAAATCACAAATCACGGCTCTATGTCGGCAAGAGCAATCACTGAGAACCTTATTGAAAAAGGCGTACCTCGACTTAATTCTAACAGGTTATCTAAACTTCTCAACATGTACGGTGAGGAAATAAACATAGTCAAGGCTCATAGAAAAGGTGAGTATATGTGTTTATCCAAAGACGGTTTGGTAATCAAAGACGCTTGGGCTTATGCTGCTGGCTTCCTTGACGCTGACGGTTATATTACTATTACAGAAAGAGGCGAGCCGAGGGCTGGCTTTATTGCCACTGGTGACAGAGGTAAAATGCATTGTGAGCAATTACATAAGAACATAGGTGCGGGTGTGCTTCAACTTGACCAGAAAGTTTACAACGACAGTCAACGAAGTCAGCACCGTGTTAGTTTCTATTCCAAAGATGATTTGACTAAATTACTGGACAAAATCACTCCTCATTTACAAATGAAAGACAGACAAGCAAAGGCTGTTATGGCCTTTATTGGTGAAAAAGACCCTGTAAGAAAAACTGAATTAAAACGATTTGTTCAGTTTGCTAACAGAGACGGAACATCAAAAGGTGAGGAGTCTCTCCGAGAGTGGGGAGTAGACAGAGATACGGTCATAAGTTGGGCAGGTGGATTGTAATGGCAGAAGAAAAAGGCAGAATAAGTAGATTATTAGAATCATTGGCTAACCCGTTTAGAAGAAGAAGTACACCAGAGCCGCAAATGCCGCTTTGGACTACAGGTATACAAGAGCCTGTACTTGTACAAGGTATTACTATCCCAGCGCTTTATGCAGTGGCTCGTGAAAATCTAATTCTTAGAACAGTACTGACTACTTTACAACAAGAAATATTCCGTAGGGGATACTACTGGGAAAAGAAATTCCATAAGAAATGCATAGAATGCGATAAAGAATATCAACATGATGTAGATACTTGTGTAGATTGTGGAGGCGATGTCCGTGGTCCTGACCCAGAACAGTTAGTCTACCCTAAGTGGTTACTCGAACAAAGAAACTCTATGGAGCAGACATTCATGGATGTTCTTAGAGAGTTAGAATATGACCTTAACATTACTGATGATGCGTTCTTAATTCTTATCAAAGAATACTACATGGACCCAGAAACAGAAGAATTAGCCTTTTACAGAATTAAAGAGGTAGTTAGAGGAGACCCCATCTTTATGCGTATCATTGCTGATAAGCGTGGTGTAAGAGGTGGTCGTTTCAAAGTATGCCCTATTCATCGTAATGAAGTCAAGTCTTATTCTGGAGAAGAAAAGAATTGCGGTATATGTGGTCGTGAATTAGAAGATGTTCATCATGTCAATACAGCAGGTTCTGGAAAAACTCAATATTATATCAAGGGTGAAGTTATACATGTAAGCAAGTATAATCCTAGTAAATTGTATGGTCGAAGCCCTGTCTCAACTTTATGGCGACAGGCTATGACTTTGACAGCGATGGACAACTACATGTATACTGCTTATTCTAAGAGAAGAATACCAAGAGGTATATTGAGCGTCACTACCGATAATCTTGAATCTATGAAGTCTTTCTTCAAGGCTACTGATGAAAAGTTAGAGCGTGACCCTCACTACATACCTAAGATTGGTATTGAATCTGGTAGTGGTCGTGGTGGTATCAATTGGGTTAAGTTGATGGACAGCCTTGAAGAGATGCAGTATATTGCGGCCAGAGACGAAATGCGACAAAGAATTGCCGCTTTCTACGGTGTATCGAATGTATTCATGATGGATACTGGTAAATCTGGTGGACTGAACAATGAAGGTATGCAAATACTAGTTACTAACAGAGCAGTCGAATTTGGTCACAAAGTTTACACTGAACACCTTTTCCCAAGAATTGTAGAACAGATGGATGTCACTGATTGGAAATTGACACTCTATCCAAACGAAGAAGAAGATGAAGTTACTCGACTACGCCGTGATGAGATGGAAGTTAACATTGCTCAGAGAATGATGATGATGGGTTACAAGCCAGAACTCAAAGAAGATGCTAATCGTGATATCCGATTTATCTACAAGCAGCCAGACCCGAATGACCCTGCTCAGCAACAACAACAAGGCGGAATGCCTCCGGGCGGAATGCCTCCGGGCGGAATGCCAATGGGTGGTATGCAAATGGGCGGCGGTATGGGTACACCGGGTGCACTTCCGGGCCGTAACATTAGTCCACAAGGTGCTGCTCAGTTGGCAAGGCAATCTCAGATGGGTATGGGGCAACCCGGAGGAGAAGGTATGGGTCTGAGAAATAGAGGTCCTGCAAGCCCTCAGAATAGAACCAGTATGGGCTCAGGTGCACCGATGTCGAGTGTTCAGCAAAGAGGCCCTCAACCTACTGGAGTTCAACAGGCTAGTCAGAATATCATAAACGCTCGTAACCCTAAAGGGGCTTAGGAAGTTTAAAGTCAAGGAAGGTAGTGGAGATGAGCATGGACCTAAAGAAATTGGACCCAATGGCTAGAAAGATGCGTAACCATGTAGATGCTTTCTACAAGGCGCTAGATGATAACGACGGCTTTTCTGCTCGCAATCATATTAATGAAATTGTAAAGTATGCAGATTATCTTAGTACTGATGTTGAATCGGTAGTTATGAAGAAAGACGATAGCATTCAAGGCGTCAACGACATCTATGCTGGTGGAGTACCTATAAGGAAAATGACAGAAGTTGAAACCGTTCACAAAACAACCGATAATGTTTTGCCGGGCACAATTAGAACTTCTCGATTTGGAAACATCAACCGCAGACTATCAAACCGCACACTTTGAGGTGAGTTAAATGAGTGACGAGAGGGAAAATGTTGCTGAGAAACTCATGGGTGCTCTTATTAATAAAATGGAGAATATGGATGCTGGTTTACAGTTGATAAAAGCAGAGAATGCAGAACTAAAGAAAGCACTTACTAATCCTGCTAGACTTTTGAGAAAGGCTGGATTTGTATCAACATATAATAAATTCCCAGAAGATGTCATGCCTGACATTTTTAGAGGAGATTCAGAAGATGTATTGCTAAAGAGCCAAGACGGAGAACCTATGGCAATACCAAAGTCCAATGCTGATTTCCACAGCATGGATTGGGCAGATATACACGCACTCGCTGACCAAGCCAAGTCAGAAGGTGCTATTGGAAATGAAATAGGAATGGATTAAGATGAGACCTAGATTTGAAGCGAGAGAGCCAGAAGTTGACCGACTGCTAAAAGAAGCAAAGAAATTAGAAGAGCGTATTGAAAAGGCTCAGCCTAATTACTCTGGACAAAAAGAAGGCTCGACAGAGGGCTATGCTCGATTTGAAGCACAACCATCTGGAGTGCCTAACGCTTATTACAATACAAACAATATACCCACTCAAGTAGAGGATGTTACTAACAAAGGTGCAATAATGGAAAACAGCGATGTCTTGACACGCACATCACCTTACTACCCAACTGCTTTGAGCACAACAGGCGCTCTTGAAAACTTCAAAGGTGGCGACGGTCCAACCTTGTCAGAATTGAAGAAGTCTATTGACCGACTATCCAGCCGTCTAAATTGAACGGCTGGTGGTATGGATGATAGAAGGTCACTACGATACCTTTGACAGGGCTAAGTTTACTTTCATAGAATCTATTTACGACGGTATAGGCAAAGCAGACGCTGCTGCCGAATACTACTTTGCTAGTCTAAACTTACAAAGACACGGCTACGATTTGAACAATCAAGACGATACATTGCTCAAGATGGCAGATATCATTCTCAAAGAAGACCATGATTGGTTTCAAGAACAGTTTATGTCTGGCAACGAAATAGCACAGAACCCCTCTTTACAACCTTCGAGAGTCGTCACACCTGAGCCGGGTCAACCCTTTACTGGGGCTAACATCCAGATGAATCCGGGTGACCCTAACAGCGATTCTCATCATGACATTGACTATTTTGGTTCAAGTCTGTTTCCTTTACACGGCGATAACATGGCTGACCATGTTGCTGGTTTTTATTTAGGCGACACGCCCGGTCAAACTCCCAGTCGTGACCACGCTGACATCACTAATCATTTTCACAGAAAAAACTCACAGACCGGAGATGCTGAATACAACCCATCGGCGTTTCTGAGGAACAGCGCTAACTATGGGAAGTTAGCCGATGATATGACTAATCATGATATCTATGAAAGGCACTTCAATGATTGGAAAAGTAACAATGACCCAGTTGTAAGTTTGATGACTCAACAGATGCACGAGCAAGGTATATTCGATGATGATGAAATAAATCACAGACTTGCTATGAAGCATATGGAGGAAGCCAAAGAAGGTTGGAAAGACAATCTAAATTTAACTAACTACCTACTTGGTTTAGAGTGGACAACACCGGAAGAGCAACAAAAGGTATACGACCACATTGCTCGTTTTGGCTTGACAAATAAAAACAACCCCCTCAAATTAAGGGGTGGTAACGATTGGGTACCGAGAATAGTGCAGAATATACAGAATAGATTTGCATCTATTTATGACCACTGGGTAGGTAAGGGTCACATACCCGGCTTCAATACTAAAGCGATTAGAGAAAGAGAGCCTTCTGCTGCCAGAGAGCCGGGGCCAACCGAAAACATGTCAGCGTTTGGCGCTGTAGAAAATGGTTACAAACGAGCATTGGACTATTTACAAGAAATGGAAAATATACCAAGTATAGATTTGACTCAAAGACCTTTCTTAAATGAAGAATTTTCAAGCGACCCCAACGACCCAAACAAAGTAGTTAATCGGAGTATACAGTTCGTCAAACCTATTAAGCGAAAAGACCAATTTTTAGGTGAAGAAGTAGGTATGGATTTCAACACCATGAGGGCTTTGCTAGGTGCAGATTCAAACGGTAGACTACACGCTCCCGGTCAACACCCTGTTTACAGGGACAGATGGAACCCAGAAGAAGGTCCTTTTAACCAAGAAGAAGTTGACAAGATAATGCGAGAAAGAATAAATCGAACTCGTAATATATTTGCTGGTAAGATAGGTAGGAGAGAGGCTAGTATACATTATGCTCCTCACATAGATGAAGAAGACTTTGACCCTGAGTATACTAAGGGCGGAACAAGTAACGATTCCTTAGCAACTTATTGGGGCAAGCCTTTCAAGGTTGGTGGATTGAATAAGAATCCACAATTGTTGTTTGAGTTGCTTCATCAGGCTACATTGCTTCACGGCAAAAATCATTTCAAGACAGGTATCAAAGGTGAGGAGTCAGAAGAGGCTGATATATTTGAACAGGCTTTCGCTCAGATGCGGGCTGGAGAAGAAAAAATCGGACCTTATGATGAAGGCTATCCTGCTGACCAAGTGACTATGGATAACAAAGGGTATGAACAAAGCCTGTTCTTTATGAAGAATCCTAATACAGGTAAACTTGAACATAGAAGGTTACATGAAGATAGTGATGGAGGAGAACACCTTACATTCAATACTAAAAGCGCATTTGCGCCGTTCTTACCCAGACCCATGGAGGTTGTTGATTCTAAGTATAGTGACAAGCCACAAGTAGATTTTGCCCACCCCGAACACGCAATTAACATCCATTCTGCTGGTTTTGCTAACCACTCTAATAAAGATGTAGGAACTAACAATTTCTTTTCTCGACACGCCCAATCACTCAATCCAGCGGTCACTAACTTACATCTAAACGAATATGAAGGGGCAGTCGATGAATTAGACGATAGATTACAATTCAACATAAAACAAAAACTTAATGGATATATAAGCGGTTTTTTCGCAACTCATAATCCGTTTACTTTCCAAGGCGGTCACGACCCTGCTGCTCGTGAGAAGGATGCTGGTAAGGATGCAGTTATGATAGCACAGCACAAACACCTTGCTGGTCCTCCGGGCACACCTGTAGAAATAGGTCAGGTTCACGATGGTCACCGCCCGATGGGTAGAGATGTTTACCTACCGTTAACACACGGTGAAGACCATGTTAACAGAACTCGTGCTAACAAAGTAAGGGCTGATAATCTTAAGCGTCAAATCGCAGATTTAGAAAGCGCAGCATCTGAAGAAGAGGGTGAAACCAATCAAATAATCGAAAACAAACTTATGGATTTGGAAGAACAGTTATCGATGATTCCTACACTTGAGCCTAAGATGTTTGGTGACAAGATGCCAGAAGGCACCAAGATGTTACTAGAAAAGTTAGAGGCTGACGACCAAGCCTACGAAAAGTTAGCACAACAAAAAGCCGCTGAGTTTCCAGAACTGTTTGATAGAAGTCTACCCCCTGACATAATCGAGGGTAATCTAAGACAGTTTGCTCGAATGCTAAATGATTATTTTATTAATGCTCCCTCAAAAGCACACGGTCTGACCTCACTCACATCCAGAGACGAATACGGCGAAAAAGAGATGAATGAAAATTTTAATCCAATTGCAGAATCTGCTAAGGATTTTGCTCATAATAGTGATGTCAAGTTTAGTTATGTTGATTTTTTAAGGGGTGGTGCAAATCGAGAGCGCTACATGGCAAAGTTAGCAGAAGATTTGGGTTTAAACCCAGAAGATTTCCATACCCAACAAACCATGAAACATTTTCTCGAAGATGTAGTAAACCCCATTATAGATGAAATGGAAAGTCAAGGGATGTATGATGATTTAAGGAATTTAGAAATTCCAATTCAAACAATTGGTAATTTTGCTAAGCATCATTTTGATACGCCAGATGCTGACTTTGGTGCGACGCTTGAACAAATGAGGAAGACTAGAGGCTTTGATAATGAAGATGCTGATAACTTAACTACCATGGTTGACAATTTGAGAAACGCATTAGTGCCGCATAGAAGAGGTATGGGTGGTGCAGAAAAGGCTGGTGTCGACGAAAGAAATTATCAGATGGGTTTTGACATACATCACGCTGTCAATCCTGATGAAAGGGTACATGAACATTTTAATGAAGAATTAAAGAGACTGCAAGAAATGAAAGATAAGGCATTTGCTGGTCCTCAGCGTAACAGGGTAGAGAATGATATTAAAAATTTCAAATCGAAGATGATTAACTCTAGTTTAGTATTAGATAAAAGAACAAAACAAACTCTACAAGATAAACATGCTGAAAAACACGGTGAGTCTTATAGAAAGGGTAAGCATTTCAAAAGCACTAGTAAATCTTACAGAGTACAGCAAACTCTTGATTCTTTAATTCATAGTGACCCGTTTGTCGAACCGGGTGCTGCTCCTGCCGCAGTTACTGCTAGATTGAGTGGGCGAGTTACTAAACCAATAGAACCAGTTGGGCCGAATGCTCACAATATAGTTGCTTCGACTTACAACTCATCTGGTAAGCGAATGGAGTTTGGTCACAATGTTCCTGTTACTTTCGACTATAAGATAGGTAAAGACGGGAAGATACAAATAACTCATCTACCTGAACCTAAGCGTGAGAGGTTGGTTCAACCGACAATGGGTATATGGAGGGGAGCAGGTTTGACTGATGTATTACACGGAACTGATTGGAACCAACCTCTTTTCCTTCAAGAAGAGCATATACCTGCTCAATTTAAGAATAATAGGAACGAATCTAATACGATTGCTAAGTCAGACGCTAACTTAGCAACACTTACCAATCCTGATATTATTCGTAAAGATATAGCCAAAGAAGTACCTATCTTACAACCGATGCATCGTATCTTTGAACTAGATGACCTTGAACACCTGCGTGGTTTTACAGGCGACTGGATAGTATCTGTTATGCCAGAAGGCGAAAGAGGCTTTGTCAAGAAAGAGGATGATGAAGTTACTTCGACTAATTTTACTTTATCAGATGAAGATAAAGATAATTTTAAGAAAGTAACTGATAATGATTATCATTTAGATGTGTTCAAGACCGAAGAGGGCTACTATATCTTTGATGTATTGAAGTATGATGACAAAGAGGTTCATGATGTCACTATAGATGACCGAATCAAAATACTTAGAGGTGGTTTGGAAGGTGTTGAGAATGTACATGTTCCGAGCGCTAGTGATACAAGACTTACAGACGATGCTGGCCTCAAAGTTACAGTAGAGGATTTGCAGAAAGAAAATGAGAAGTTGTTACTTCGTGATGCTAAGTCTACTTACATGGCTGGTGAACTTCGACACCCTAAGTGGGTGCTGCTCAGTCCGGGCAATGATGTTGTACTTAGAGTATTAGAGAGAAGAGGTAACGGTCCTTACACCTATCGATTAGGCACTGGTCCAATTACTAAAGACGAAGAATTAGGTGACAGGGCTGTAGAGGCTGACGGAGAAGTTTACATGGATGTCGGCGCTGCATTTGACAGTGATGAAAAGTACAACGAGGGTGACCATGTTAGAGTCAATGTCAGTAATGTAGGTGAATCAGAAACAGCCGAAGGACAGAAGTTGTTTACCGTAACTGGCTCTAAGATTGAAGAAGAGGCTGAGGGAGAAGGACTTGTTAGTCAAGAAACTCTGGGATTACTTGCTAAGGCAGAAGATTCCCAGTGGCTGTGTGAAGTCTATAGAGCAGGTGGTGGAATTAGAGTAACTATGCCACAGGGTGATGTAGTATACAAGTGTACACAGTCTGGTCAGTCTTGGACAGCGCACAGCCCTTTGGCCTCTAGCGGTTATCTGATTCGTATGTCTGAAAGTCAAAGACCTTACTGGGCACCAGTTGCTGGTGCTTTGCTCAAGGCTAATGTACAGATAGCAGCACCTGTTGAAGAACAGGAAGACAAGGCCGAGGTTCATGAGACAGAAGGTGACGGTAAACCACTTACACCCCCTAAGAAAATACCAGACGCTGAGTGGTGGGCTAAGCAACAAAAGAATAAGGTGTTAGTTAAAGGTCTACAGTTAGTAGAGAAGTTACTCAAGAGTGGAGTGGGTGCAGTAGGTCAGTCGAGTACTGGTACTATGGGACTTGGTATTGATTATGCTACCCCTATAGAATCACCTATGGGGCCTACAAACTTACATGATAAGAAGACTATGCCAGATTATGATGTGCGAGATATGGAAGAGGATTCTTCTATAGATGAAGATACTGAGGAAAAGAAAGAATCTAAACACATGACCGTGCCCACGGAAGAGGGTGTATTAGAAATAACAGAGGACTCTGCTGTATTCCGTACTTAGTTAAATAGTATGAGTGGTGTCTATAGAAACAATGACAGCCAGTTCCATGCTGAGAACCTCCCCGGTTAATCATGGCGGCAGCATTAATCTAATCAAGGCAGATAATGACTTGGTAATTGCTGGATATGCATCTGTAGAGATGGTAGACAAGCAAGGTGACCTAATTACTAGAGGCGCTTTGAAGAATGCTTTTGGCGACTTCATGAAAGCAGATGGTTACCGAAATGTACAACTCGCTCACTCTAACATACAAGTCGGAGAAGTAATTCCACAATACACTGACACTGACGGTCGTGTTTGGAAATCCGGTGTTGATGATGCTGGTATGTTCGTAGTCATTCAACTACGAGATGATATAGAAAAGGCAAGAGAAGTTGCCAAAGAGATTCGCAAAGGAGCCCTTAGAGGTTTCAGTATTGGAGGACAAGCATTCAAGAGAATGCGAAAGAGTGACCAATCACATGGTGACTATACAGAAATCTCCAAACTGGAACTACACGAGGTCACCATTTGTGAAAAAGGTATAAACCCGGAGGCGACATTCCGTATATTGAAGGAGGATACTGATATGACAGAAACAGATGCAATGACTGAATTGTCAAGTGTACTAGATAGATTGAATGGCCGCCTTGACGCAATGGAAAAGGGCGAAATGCCAGCAGGTCTTAAAGAACACTTGGATGACAAGAAAGACGATAAAGACGAAAAAGATGAGTCGAAAGACGAGGCGAAAGAAATGGCTGATAAAGACAAAGACGAAAAAATGTACGGTGCTGAGCACAAAGGTATGCATGGCGAAATGGCAAAAGGAGAATATTCCGATGTCATTTCTAGTGAATACTTGAACTGGATGGAAAACACCTTGAAATCACAAGGTGTTAACATCGGTGACGCAAGACATCATTTTGATAGTGTCTCCAAAGCCAACCTAGGTAGCACACCAGAAGCAATTGGTGACGGTGCTGACTACTTTGCTGGACAAGTTAAGGGAAGAGCCCAAGAAGGCGGAAACCCATCAACTGGTGCAGTTGGTAAACTTGGCAGCAGTGGCGGCGCAGTAGCAAAAGGCTACTTGCACCCAAGCACTGTTTCTTCTACTGATGTAGAAGCAGCCTATGAAGTATACAAAGCAGCGGCTCTTGAAGAACAATTCAAGAACAACCTAAGCGGAGTATTCGCTGACAGACTTAACAAAGAACTTACTTCAGAAGCACAAGCAAAAGAAGCCGCTTCCTTTGACGCAAGAACACCTCTTGCTAACATCGAAAAGGCTCTATCTGACTTGAGTTCAAGAATTGATAACATCTCCACTGCTGCTCCAGAAGCAACTATTCGTAAGAGCAGTGACATGTCCAGAGTTGAAATACCATCAGCCGAGGAACTTAACACAATGAGTTGGGATGATGTACACAGATTAGCAGGGAGCGTCTGGAACTAGATAAGGAGGAATATATATGGCAAGAAATTATATGAGAACAGTAAATGATATGGAGCGTTATTATTATGGCGCTGGGCAAAGTATGGGATATTCCTACAGTGGTTCTGAACTACTAAAGGCAGATGCACCTATGCTTTCCACTACAGCAGGAACATACCAAGCAATATACGGTAGAAAAGTATGGAGTCAATTGAACCAAGAGTTCAACGCATTCTCCATCCTACCTAAGAAACCTTGGGACCGAAGCGGATGGAGAGTAGTAACTTCTAAACCATCTGCTACTGTAAGCGGTGGAATAGCAGAGAACGGTACTCTACCTGACACACAAAAACCAACTTTCCAAAATGTTGCAGCAAAGCCAAAGACCGTTGCTCACTCATTCGATATGTCTGAGACAGCAATCTTCCTTAACGACAAGGATGACGGACTTGGCGACATTCGCTCAGTATTGAAAGAAGAAATGGGTAAGCACCACGCAGAGATGATTAACGGTATGCTACTAACTGATGTCGACAC
>Ga0208134_1001156_pt1 | contig 15799 bp, 15 predicted proteins | sample VirMetDEL_Mar_31_FD_184515 | JGI IMG/M metagenome (GOLD analysis project Ga0208134, IMG submission 184515) | Aqueous microbial communities from the Delaware River and Bay under freshwater to marine salinity gradient to study organic matter... | ecosystem: Environmental > Aquatic > Marine >... | reverse complement strand
ACGTAGAGTTTGAGGAGCGGTTTATACTTAATGGAGTAGAGTACGGCTTTATCCCAAACCTAGACGAGATAACGACGGCGGAGTATGTAGACCTCAGCACTATAGGAATGGACTTTAAAGAGATGCATAAAATTATAGCTATCTTATTTCGTAGGGTTACAAGCGAGGACGCTTTCGGTAACTATGAGATACTACCCTATAAGTACGATAAGGCTCTTTGTGAGGAAATGCGAAATTGCCCTATGAATATAGTAAACGGCGCTCTGGTTTTTTTTTGGAGTTTATCGAGAGAATTAAAGGAGGCTATCCAGAGATATACGATTCAAGCGGAGGAGAAAAACAGGCAGTAGATTATTTCTCAAAATGGGGGTGGTACGTAACTATTGATATGATGGCAAGCAATGATATACTAAAAATTGACAAAGTGCTAGAGATTCCCGTACATGAGTTTCACACGTTCCTAGCTCATAAGTTAGACAGGCAAAATATGGAGGCAATACTAAGGAAAGGTAATAACGTAACACAATTATAGAATGAACGCATATAGTAGAATATTAAGATATATAAGGAGTTTAGCAGAGCAAGACGTATTCGTTAAAACGATTACAACGGGCGCTGATATTGATTTGAATAAAGGCGATATATTCCCGTTGTTTAATATTGATATAACAGACGCAACGTTTAGCTCAAACGCTACGATTACCTTTAGCTTAAATATACAATGCTTAGATATTAGAGATATTAATAACGAGAATGTAAACGATAAATTTTACCTAAACGATAACGAGGTAGACAACTACAATGGTACGCTCTCTTGCTTAAATGCGCTTTGGGTTAAAATGCACAGAGACTTTGCAGATAACAATATAACGGCGTCGGATAGTCCGACCTTAACACAGATAACCTACTCAGACAAAAACCTGTTAGACGGGTGGGATATGAGCCTAGAGGTAGAGATGCCAATAGACGAAACTAGCTTTTGCTTTTGGGAAGTATAGCGAAAATATTTGATACTCTAGGGAGTAATGTAGTAAAGCAGGCAAGAGCTAATCTAAAGAAAAAAAAGAAAGGCGGCGGAGAGCTTGAGAAGTCTTTAGGCTATAAAGTAAAGGGTAGCTCTATAGAGTTTACTTTAACGGATTACTGGGAATATGTAGACGCAGGGGTTAAAGGAAAGGGAGGTACAAAGGCAGACGGCAAAGCTTGGAAACTTAAAAAGGTAACAAATAATAAATTTAAGTATCGAAACAAAAAGCCGCCGTTTATGGCTTTTAACGGGTGGAGTATTCGAAAGGGTATAGCGCCAAGAGATGCAAAGGGAAAGTTTACAAGTCGTAAAAGTTTGCTTTATGCGATTGCAAATAGTGTGTATCACACAGGAATCGAGACGACGCATTTCTTTACAGACGCTCTAGACAATGAAGTACTAAAACTAGGCGACGAGATAGGCGAGGCTTTCGCTCTTGACCTCATCGACGGAATGAATATTAAAAGTGATAACGTAACAATAACAAAATGATAAGAGCATTAAGTCCGTTTTATATAGATACTCCTTTAGTGTATGGGGGTGTAACTTGCGCAAAGTATACGCTAAACGTTTGGGTTTGGAATGGCGACAAGTCTACCCCAGATAATACAAATAGCTATCAGATAACCTACCAAAATACTACGGCGTCGACAGGCTCGCATAGTATAAATATAAACGCGATTATACAAGACTATATAGAATTTACTGAGCCGAGTCCTACGCTCTCGACGGGTATACAATTAATCGACGGTAACAATCAGCAATGGGTATATACTTACGTAACCTATGACGCAGTTGCTACGTTGTACCACGAGACTACTCAGATAATGACGCTAGGGTATGCTTACGGAAACGAGGGCAGAAATGTAACGGCGGTGTCTAATCAAACGCTTTTAAATCCTCAAGAGTATAAAGTAAATCGAGAGGGAAACTTTGTCTTTCCTATCTTCGTGCCTACGGGTGCAACCTCTAGCGCTGTAACGGTAAAGTCCTACCCATCTTTAGAAATAAATTACTCGGCAACCCCTGCGCTATCGGACGAGAGTAGCGAGATTGTTCAATACCTTTGGGTAGAGTTATCTCTAGCTGTAGACGAGGCTTATATAGAGATAGTGTGGCAAGGTCAAACCACTACGTTAAACCTAACAGACGAGTGTAAATATACCCCCTTAGACGTATTTTTTCAAAACAAAGACGGCGCATTGCAGACGTTTACGTTCTTTAAAAAGCAAGAGGAGACTATAGACGTAACGGATAGCAGCTTTGAGACTAACAGAGGGCAGGCGTCGGACGGATTCCATCAATTTGTAAGGTACGGCGTTCAAGGTCGCACTACATTAATGGCGGAGACGGGGTGGCTTGACGAGGATATGAACGAAGTACTCAAGCAAATACTATTAACAGAACGAATCTGGAGCTATAATGGTACAACTTACACGCCTTTAAACATAAAAAAGACCTCGCAGAAATTCAAGACAAGGCAAAACGATAGGTTAATTAACTATACTATGACTTTCGAAATGAGTTACAACGAAATAAACAATATATAAAATGGTTAATCTATTTATTAACGGCGAATTACTAGACCAATACGCAGACGAGAGCGTGGATATTGTAAGCTCTGTTTTAGATGTGAGCGATATTACTAAAAATACAGGCGATTACTCTAAGAGTTTTACCGTTCCAGCTAGTAAAAATAATAATCGATTGTTTAAACATTGGTATAATGCGTCTATAGATAACGGATTTGATGCTAGGAGTAAAGTAGAGGGCAGTATTGATATTGACGGCGTACCTTTCAAGCTTGGAAAGTGGCGTTTAAATAAGTGTAATATAGTAAAGGGTAGACTTGAGAGCTATACAATTAATTTCTTTGGTAATCTGCCTAACATATCGGATACAATAGGCGAGGATATGCTGAGCGACTTAGCCTTTCCTAAGTTAGACCACGAATGGACGAGCGACAACGTAATTGACGGACTAGAGGGGAATCTATTAGACGGCGACATCGTTTATACTTTAATGGCTAACAAGCGTTATTTTTATAACAGCCATTCGGGAGCGCATGACGTAGACGCTACGACTATAAACATAGCAAATGGAGCGAGTACTTCACACGCTACGGGCGTAGTGTGGAGCGACCTAAGACCTAGCGTAAAGCTATCAAAAATAATCGACGCAATAGAGACAAGATACAACTCGTTTATATATGATAACCCTATAGTATTCTCTAGGGATTTCTTTAGTACTACAGAGTTTGAGAAACAATATCTTTGGCTCAAGGCAGACGATAGGGTGGCGATAGGTGGCGGCGAGGATATAGTAGACTTTACTACAGGCTCTGGAACTTATATAAATTTAGGTACTAATATTGGTACTTTTGTAACTATACAATCTGGAGTAAATATAACAAGATTTGCTTTTAATAATGTCATAACCCCTGCGTCTGGTTACGAAGATGTACCCTATACTTTTATAGTTAGAAACGCAGATACAAATGAGGACGTTTACGCTTGGGATTCTGAGCAATGGGCGAACGGAGACGGTGTTGTTTCGATAGGTACTAACTTGTTTTCTCCGAGTGGTACGACTACTTTTAGATTCACTTGGCACGTAAAGAGCAATTCTAAAATAGAGTTTTCGTCTGCTATTGGTATAGTTAAAATAACTGCGGCAGGCAGTTCGCCTAGCGACATAAGTACTGGCTCACAAACTCTAGTTAATGAGGTAGTTATAGGCGACGAGATGCCAGAATTAAAAATCGTTGACTTTCTTAAGGGCATTTTTAATATGTTTAAGCTCGTAGCAATTCCAAAAGACGACGGCAGTATCTACGTTAACACTTTGGATTCCTACTACGCTCAAGGGCAAAGATACGACGCAACTAAATATATAGATTTTGCAAAGTTTGACGTAGACAGAGGCGAGCTTTTAAAACGTATTGCTTTCGAGTTTGAGGAGCCGAGTACTATAATGAATATGGAGTTTAAAAAACAGGCGGCGGACGGGCAAGGTTATGGAGCATCGCTTGTAAATGTATACGAGAGCTTAACGCCAAAGAAACTAATCGACGGCGGTACTCTAGAGGTAAAGCTACCATTTGAACAAATATACTTTGAGAAATTAACCGACCAAAACACCGCAGTTACAGAGTCAAATACAAATATACAAACAGGCGTAATACTAGACGATAATTTAAACCAAGTTGTACCTAAAGCTGTATTGCATTACGTATCGAAACAAGATATTTCAGCAACGCCTATAAGATTTGTTAACGACTTAGCCGCGGACGTAGTTTTAAATACGGAGTTAATTATACCAATACATCATTTTGGAGTTGAAAGTCCTGTTTATGCAAATCTATTCGAGGCAGAGTTTAGCAACTTTACGGGAGAGAGCTTAGTCAATAATTTATATAGTATACATTACAAGGATTATGTAACGGCAATCTTTGAGCTAAAGAGGCGAACGTTTATGTATACCGCAAACTTGCCAATACAGATAGTTACAAGGCTCGAGCTAAACGATGTTATCGCAATCGGAGAAATAGACTACAGAATAAATAAGTACTCTTATAACCTCTTAAACGGATTAACAAAGTTAGAGCTAATAAACGGCTTTGACACTACTCTACAAAATAGAGTATACATTCCGTCTATTATTAATATTGAAAGGTGGGCAACGGATATGGCTTTTAACGTGGAATTTATAGAAAGCTATACGGTTACTAAAATTGCAGACGGTAGCGGTACGTCTTGGATAACTACGGGCGTAGAGGGAACGGCTGACAACCTAGCGACTATATCCGTAGACGAGTGGGCGACGCCGTCTGGAACTCGTAGCATGATAATACGATACGTAAAGGATTCAATAACAACAGATATAACAATAGTACAAAATGAGTAATCACATTACAGAGGTAATCGATATACTAAGACGAGGAGAGTTTTACGGCGCAGGGGATTATACCGAAATCGCAAAAGGTAAAAACGAGATGGTCACAACTTGGAGAGGATTAAAACAAAAAGTAAAACGAATTATAAAAGCTAAAAGATAATGAAAGAGGTAAAAGTAAAATTAACGCTAGACGATAAGGACGCAAAGAAAGGGTTAAAAGATTTAAACAAACAAGTCGACAAAACCGCTAAGTCTACGAAAAAATCTGGCGAGGCTTTGTCTGGAGGATTTGCAGGATTAAAAGGCGCAATAGGAGGAGCTATACCAATGCTTGGAAGATTGCAAGCCGCTTTTGCCTCGTCTGGAATAGGTGCGATAGTTATAGCGGTTGGCGCTTTAGTAGGTTTATTTACGTCTGCGGTAACAACGGGCGCAAAGTTTGCGAAGTCTTTTAGTACATTGCAGGCGGTTACAGGTAAAACTGCCGACGAGTTAAGCTCGTTAAATAAACAAGCTAAAGAGTTAGGAGCTACAACACAATTTACAGCAATACAAGTTGTTTCTTTACAGACCGAATTAGCAAAATTAGGTTTTACTGTTAAAGATATTGAGAACTCTACGCCGTCGATATTAGATTTAGCTGCGTCTTTAGAGGTAGACCTAGCTAGCGCTGCGGAGCTTGCAGGCTCTGTAGTGCGTTCCTTTGGTTTAACTACGGAGGATACTCAAAAAGTAGTTGACGTAATGGCAAAAAGTACCTCGACGTCTGCATTAAATTTTGAGGCTTTAAGAGAAAGTTTAAAGGTTGTTGCGCCTGCGGCTAGAGCTACAGGTGTAAGTATAGAAAAAACTGCGGCTCTTTTAGGAGTTTTAGCAAACAACGGACTAAAAGGAAGTGTAGCGGGAACGGGATTATCAAAGACTTTTATAGAGCTTAACAAAAAAGGAATTACTCTACAGGAGGCGATGGACAAAGTAAGTGGCTCATCGAATAAACTTAATACAGCTATTGAGCTTGTGGGAGTTGTAGGCGCTAAGTCTTTTTTAAGTCTTGCAGAGGGCGGAGACCAAATAGCAGAGTTAGAGGAGCAGTTTGAAAATGCCGCAGGAGCTGCAAAAGAAATGGCAGAGGTTAGGCTTGACAACTTAACAGGAGATACAACAAAACTAGGCTCGGCTTGGGAGGGGTTTCTTTTGTCTATAGAGGACGGCTCGAATATAATAAATAACTTAGTTAGAGGATTTATTCAAGCAGGTACAGCCGTTTTATCTTTCTTAACGCCAACAAAGGATTTAGCAGATGCTTTAAGAGATGAACAAACAGAGTTGTTTTTGTTAGAGTCTCAGCTACTAGATACTAACACAAGCGAGCGAGAAAGAGTAAAAATAATAAAAGGGTTACAAGATAAATACCCAGATTTCTTAAAAAATATATCTGCGGAAAAAGTAACTAATCAGCAGTTAAAGACAGCGTTAAAAGGTGTTAACGAGCAATTAATACAAAAGATTTTAATATCTTCACAAGAGGAGGAACTTGCAGAAAAGTTAAAAAAGGCAGGCGAGGACGCTCAAGAGGTAGGGGAAAGAACTTTATCTTTAAGAGAGCAAATAGCTAGGAATAACAGAAAGTTTAATTTAGAGGCAATTGAGGGAACTTTAGAAGAGCAAGCCGCCGAGCAAAAAAGACAGCTTTTAGAAAAGCAAGGAGTTACTAGTACAATAGAATTACAGGGTAGTATTAAAGACGGGTATACAGCTCAAGCTCAAGCAGCTATAGACCTAGAGAAAGGCGTAAAAAAGTTAAACGGTAGTCAAGAGGATTATAACGAGTCTTTAGAAGTAGTAAACAAAACTACTCAAAGAAATAAAGAAATATTAGCTGAGTTAGGGATAGTTTTAGACGATACAAACGACTCAATAGATGAGACAGTAGAAGCAACAACAAACCTAACAGACGAATCAAAATCTTTAATTGCTATACAAGAGGCACTTTTAGAAAACGCAAAATTATTGCCAGAAACTACAGAGGCGGAGTTAATAGCTAAAAATAAACTTATAGCTAAAATTGACGAAGAAATTAAAAAGTTAAAAGAGTTAGGGGTAGAAAAAAGCGATAAAAAAGAAGAAACGCCAGAGCAAAAAGCCAAAAGAATAGCAGCGGAGGAAAAAAAATTACAAGAATTTACAGCAAACACTAAAAAAGAGGCTAGAGACCTAGAGAGACAAAACTTAAAACTTGAGTTTGAGGAGTTGCTTTTGCAAGTCGGCGAAGATAATGCCAAAATAGAAGAATTAGAAAAATCACATAAAGAAAGGTTAGCAGCTTTAAATAAAAAGTTTACAGACGAGGACGCAGTAGAAACTGCAAAAACCGACAAAACAAAAGAAGAGCAAGCTCAAGCTGTAGCAGACGCAGAGGTAGGTATACAAATTGCAAAATTTGACGCTATAGGAAAGGCGTTTAGTATTTTAGGAGATTTAGCAAATGAAAATAAAGCTCTTCAAGCAGCATCTCTTATTGGAGAGTCCGCAGTTGGTATATCTAAAATGGTTATAGGAAAAACAACCGCAGATTTAGCAGATACAGCTTACGCGTCAAGTTTAGGACCAGCAGGAGCTGCATATTTAACAGCTAAAAAGTTAACGAATAAGATTAATCTAGGTATAGGTATAGCGTCAAACGTAGCAGCAACAGCTAAAGGACTAGCGGCTTTAGGTAAAGGCGGAGCGCCTCAAGGCGGAGACGAGGGCGCAGAGGGCGGAGCAGAGGCTCCAGCGTTTAATCTAGTAGAGGGTAGCGAGAGCAACGCAATACAGCAAAGTATACAAGGGCAAGAGAGCGCCGTCAAGGCATACGTCGTAAGTGGAGAGGTTACAACAGCTCAAAGCGCAGACCGCAACATAGTAGAGGGTAGCGGATTTTAGAAATAGTGAAACAATAAAGGAATTTTTTCGTTAATATAATATAAAACTATGAAGAGATACGAGGGCAAATACAATAAAAAGAGCAAAGGAGTCTTTGCTATAAGTTTGGTTAACGCGCCTGCGACAGAGGAAACGTTTATCGCAATGGCTAAACAAGAGAAGATTGTAAAGTTTGCGAAAGTAGACGAAGAGCAGCGTATTTTAATGGGCTTAGTTTTACAGCCCGACCAATTAATCTACAGAGTAGACGAGGACGGTAACGAGTTTGAAATGTTTTTTAGCGCTGAAACTATAAAAGATTTTTCACAGAACTTTTTTCAGTCTGGATTCCAACTAAACTCTAAGCTAGAACATGACGAGCCTATCGAGGGCGTTACGTTTGTAGAGTCGTGGCTAGTAGAAAATCCCAAAGTAGATAAGTCCGCAGCATTTGGATTAGAATATCCCAAAGGCTCTTGGCTTGTTTCTATGAAAGTAGACAACGACGACATTTGGAATAACTATATCAAAACGGGCGAATTAAAGGGTTTCTCTATCGATGGAATGGTAGAGCTTGAGGAAGTAAATTTTAAATCAAATATACAAATGAGTAAAAGTAACAAGAATATCCTTGCCTTGCTAAAACAGATAGTATCTGGAGCAGAGCAGGAGGTAGAGGTAACTCTAGGAAGTGTAAAATCTGGCGAGCTAGATATCCAATTCGACGGCGAAACTTTAGAGGTTGGAACGGCTGTATTTTTAATTGCAGACGAAAGCGAGAAAGTATCTCTAGCCGACGGAACGTATAAAATCGACGAGGGCGGCGAGATTGTTGTAAAAGACGGACTAGTAGAGTCTATGTCTGAGGCTGAGGCTGAGGAGGAAGTAGCTCCAGAGGCTGAGGAAGTAGTAGAGGCTGAGCTTGAGGAAGATGGCGAAGTAATCGAGGAAGTAAACGCAGACGAGGAGTCTATGAAAGTAATAAAAGAGATTTTAGACGATATGTTTAAGGCTTACGCTGAGAGTATGGAAATTAAAATGAGCGCTTTAGATGCTAAACTAGAAACTTTAACGTCTGAAAACGTAGAGCTTAAGGAGCAGGTTGTAACACTTTCGGCGCAGCCGTCTGTAGAGCCTGTTAGCTCACAACCAAAACAAGTAACTTTAACAAAGCAAGGACGTATCCTTGAGGCTATTAAACTAGCAAACCAAAACAAGTAAATTAATTAATTTAAAATAGATAAAGAAATGGCAATTACATCAAATTACGCAGGGCAGGCAGCAGTAGATATTATGCTACAGGCTATCAAGGAAGAGGATACTCTTAGACTTGGACTAATTAACGTTGTACCAGACGTAGGGTACAAACTAAACTTGAGAAACTTAGACGTTACTCTTGGAGTAGTAGACTACGCTTGTGGTACTACCGCAGCAACAGACGCTGTAGCTTACTCTGAGAAAGTACTAACACTTTCAAAGTTTAAAAATGAATTTACAATCTGTAAAGAAGATTTCCGCCCAACATGGAGCGGCGAGTCTATGGGTGCGTCGGCTTTTAACGACCAAACGCCTCAAGAGATTGCAGACGCTATCGTAGCAGATACAGCAGGAAAACTAGCTGAGTGGTTTGAAAACCAAATCTGGAACGGCTCTGGAGCAGCAGGACAAATGAGCGGATTAATCACGCAGTTTGCAGCAGACGGAGACGTTATAAAAGCAAACAACGGGATTACAGCAATCGGAGCGGCTATCTCTACGACTAACGTACTAGCAGCATTCGACGCAGCAACAGGAGCTTTACCTTACGCACTAAGACGTAAGTCAGTAAACTTTATCGTATCTCCAGACGTTGCAGATGCTTACACAAAGTTACTTATCCAAAACGGAGCAGCTAACGGATTAGGTGGAGACGCTAACACAGGATTAGTATACGGACGTTACAACGTGCAAGTTGTAAACGGCTTACCAGATAATTCTATCGTTTTATTCGAGAAGTCTAACATAACTATGGGGACTGGACTTGCTTCAGACGCGACCTCTATTAGAGTGAAAGACCTTGACGAAGTAGATTTGAGCGGAAACGTTTTATACAAGTCTGTATTCGGTGGCGCTGTAGGATATTCTTACGGAGCTGAAATAGTTTGGTTACTTACAACAACAGCCTAAATACTAGGGGGGTGTAAAAACCCCCTTTTTTTAAAACATTATATAACAGTTAGACTATAATCTAACTACCTAAAAATCAATAACTTATGGCATGTTTATTAACATCTGGAAGAGCTAAAGTGTGTAAGGACGGGCTTGGCGGTCAGTCTACACTATACCTCTTTGACAGCCTGCCCGATGCTTTTACCGTTTCAAACGGAGAGGCTACGGCAATGAATGTATTATTAACTGCGGCGTTTGCTTATCCTTTAGAGGGAGACGGCAATACACTAGAGCAGTCAATGGTAGGAGACAGAAATACAAGCAGCAGAGTGAATACTCAAACGCTTACAACCGTTTTAAAATCTATGGACGCTGCGACAAACGCAGAGTTTAATCTATTAGTGGCAGGGTATCCGTCGGCGGTAGTAGTGGACAGAAACGGCAACTATATAGCTTTAGGACTTGACGACGGTATCGACTTTACAGTCGTAGCATCGACAGGTGGAGCTAAAACAGACGGAAATATGTACACCTTAACAGGAATCGCAACAACTAAAGATTTGGCGCCTTTCTTAGATTCGGCAACACAAAGCTCGTTTTTAGCGGTAGTATCTTAATTTAGTTTTATTCTCTTAAAGAGCCTTGCATTGATTTGTGAGGCTTTTTTTTTGCTTAATAGAAACAAAAAGAGACTTTTTTCGTTTTAATTATATACAAGTTTGTTTTATGATAGTAAACCCTAATTTAACGACTCACACAATAAAGCTAGTACCTAGATTTTCAACGTCTAATGTATTAACGCTTACAGTTACGGATAGTACTTTAGGAACGTCTACAGATTTAACAACAACTTACACAACGGGCGGCGATTATAAGCTTGCTCTTACGTTTGACTATACGTTTACAGCCGAAAGTAGCTACCAGTTAAAATTAACCGACGACGTAACTAACGAGATAGTTTATAGAGGTCTAGTTTTAGCAACTACTCAAAACTCACAAACATATAAACTAACGGAAAACCTATACAGATGGTAATATTATGAGCGATATAAAACTAATAACACTCACGAACTACGTTAGACCGCCATTAATGGAGGATAAGTCTAGGGATTGGGTAATGAACGGCAAATTAAACCAATACTATAACTACATTATAGACAGGAATAACGGCTCGCCTACAAATGCGAGTATAAACGAGTCCTATACTACCCTAATATATGGTAAAGGACTACGTACATCGAGCGGAGCTTTAGGCGCTGAGGGTTGGGGTAGACTACAAACGATATTAAGACCTAGAGAACTGCGTAAAATGGTGCGAGACTTTCAAGTTTTCGGCGAGTTTTCTTTTGAAATAATAGAAAGCAAGGGCGGAGAGTTACATTCTTTAACTCACGTACCTAAAGAGATGTTAATTCCTGCGATTGCAAACGAAAAAAACGAAATCGAGAAGTATTGGTTTTCTAGAAATTGGCAGAAATATACCGATATAGATTACACCCCTATCTCATTCCCTGCGTTTGGAGCGCAAAAAGGTAACTCGATGTTTGTAGCTAGACCTTATACCGTAGGTAACGAGTACTTTGGTAGTCCAGACTATAGCTCTGGGCTTGTATATGCTGAAATCGAAGAGGAGCTATCGAATATGTATATCTCGTCTATTAAAAACGGATTAAGCGCAGGCTATATTATCAATATACCAAACGGAACTAATTACACTCCAGAGGAGAAAGAGGAATTCGAGAGACAGGTTAAAAAGAAACTTACAAGCTCAAGCAATGCGTCGAATTTTATTATCAGTTTTAACGACCAAGAGGTAGCAATAGACGTAACGCCGTTTCCTGTTAATAGTAGCGTGCATAAGCAATGGAGCGAACTTACAGAGCAAGCTAAAACGCAGTTAATGACTGCGCACAGAGTAATTAGTCCAAGTCTTGTAGGTTTATCGTCTGCGAGTGGTTTTAGCTCTGTAGCCGACGAAATGGATATGAGCGAGCGCCAAACTATTAAGCGAGTAATAAAGCCAAAGCAAGATTTTGTTATCGAGTCTTTAGAGGAGGTTTTAGTGCATTACGGGATTAACCTAGATTTATACTTTGCACCTTTAACAGAGGAGAAAATAGAGGTAAAAGAGGAAACCGCAGAGTTAAGCTCTCACGTATGCATGAGCGACGGAGCGCCTACAGAGTTAGCAGATAGTTTAATAGAGTTAGGCGAAACCCTAGACGCCTCAGAGTGGACGATGCTAAGTAGTGCGGAGGTAGATTACGATACAGACGGCGATTTGTACGATTTGGTAGAGTTTGCAACGTCTACAGGAACGGCTAGACCTAACTCAAAGAGTGCGCAGGATAGCAAAGAGATAGCTATACGATACAGATACGTAGGAAACCCAAATCCACAGAGAGCATTTTGTAAAAAAATGATGCAAGCTAATAAGCTATATCGCAAAGAGGATATTTTGCAAATGAATAAGGCAGGAATAAACGACGGATTTGGACTAGGCGGTACAAATAACTATAGTATCTGGTTATATAAAGGCGGAGGTAAAATGTCGGATAACTTTCCGCAGGGAACTTGTCGCCACAAATGGCAAAGAGAGATATACCTAAAGAAAGGTAGTAGCTTAGACGTTAACTCGCCTCTAGCTAAAACTATTAGTACCTCAGAGGCACGCAGAAAGGGATACAAAGTACCTACAAATGAGAATATAGTATCTATTAAACCTCATAACGCATAAGATATGGCACAATTTCTATTTATATCCCCGACAGAGATAAAACAATCTACCGTAGTAGGCGGAGGAGTGGACGACGACAAGTTTGTGTTTGTGATTTCAGACGTAATGAATACTACAATACTCCCGTTATTAGGACAGGAACTTTACGACGTAATACTAGCAGGCGCAGACGCAGGTAATTTAACAGGATTATACCTTGAATTATATACTAAATATGTGCAACCGATAACCAAATACCAAACGGTAGCAAATTTCGTACTAATTAGTAACTATATGGTAGCAAATGGAGGCTCTGTTTCGCATACCTCAGATAACGCTCAGTTAATGACTGCGGAGGAGTTGACTAGATTGTCGAATACTTACGCAGGAATGGCAGATACGTTTATAGATAGGTTTGAGGATTGGATAATATTAAACCATTTAGACGAATATAAGACAACGCAGGACGGCGTAGACGCATCGAAACACGTATCCAATCGGAGCGGTTGGTATTTTGGTAATCCGTCTAATAGAATACAAAACCCGTATCCACAGAGTCCAGACGATATAATCTCTTATTAGTAATATATGGCAATTTGTAGCATACAACGCGGATATAATGAATCCTGCAAAGACTTTCAAGGCGGCATCGACAAGCTGTATCTATTCCCTTACGTAAAGTATGGGGTTAGCGATGTTTTGTTTGGAGGTTTTTCTAAAGGACGAAATCCAGACGCTCAAGATATTACTCAGTTTCCACAAACTACGATATATGAGTACGAGGCTGTAAATATTAGCTACTCGGAAAACGCAAGCGTAACAGGTGGCGGCGTAGAGTGGTCTCAAGACTTGAGCTTTACAATACCTCGTAGTTTTGTAGATTTGAACGTTTACAAGTTAATGAGGCAAGACTATTGCGCTATCATTTTAGACCGTAACGGGAACTATAGAATTATAGGACTATGGAACGGCGGCGAGGTTACAATAAGCGCAGGAACGGGAGGCGAAAAAAGCGCCATGAATGGCTCTACGGTAACCCTAAAAGCTAGAGAGGATAATCAAGCGTATTTTTTAAGTAACTTTAATACAGATTTTACTATATTTAATAACGACAGTACTAACTTTTTAGAGTTTTTTGTGAATACCGATATTATAGCGACCTCAGACTTTTTTAATATCACAACGGGCGCAGGAACTTTCCTATATGATGTAACTACAGACGAGGGATATAGCGCTACAGGATTAACGGGCGACCATTTAATTACGTTTCCGAGTGGCTCTGGCATACACAAAGTAAGTATTTCGGGTGTATTCCCTGCGTTTGATTTTACAGGTAATGCGGATATACTTAAAATAACGGAGTTATCAAATTTTGGTATATACGGACTAGGCTCTACGAGTCAAGAGGACGCTTTTAGCGGTTGCACAAATTTAACTATAAGCGCAACAGACGGAGGGAACTTTTCAAACGTTGTTAATTTCGAGCAAGCCTTTGACGAGTGCGAGGCTTTAACAAGTTTCCCTTTAATTGATACGGGCAAAGGCGAGGATTTCGATAGCACGTGGCAAGATTGCGCAGTTTTAACGGAGTTTGCTTTGTTAGATTTTAGTAGCGGTACGTCTTTTATTTCAACGTGGCAAGGTTGTCTTTTACTAAAGACTTTCCCGTCTAACGCTTTTGATAATTGCACAGCAACAAATTTCACGCAGGCTTTTAGAAATACAGGATTAAATACGCAATCAATAGACAACATACTCGAAAGCCTAGACGTCGCAGGACAGATTAACGGAACTTTTGACCAAACGGGAGGGCAAGCTCCTAGCTCTGTAGGACTAGCAGCAAAGGCAAGCCTAGAGGCTAAAGGGTGGACAATATCAGTAACAACTTAATAAATATATAAAAAATGAAAATTTACGTCGATACAGTAACAAAAGAGCTAGTTTTAAACAACGGAATCGAATACCGCTACCCTGCGTATTGTGAAATCCAAAGGCAAAAGCAAGGGGATTTTATTATCATTAAAACAACCAACAACGTAGCCGTTTTAGATAAAACAATTTACTCGGATTTACAAGACGAGGCAGGAACGGCTTACGCAAGTTTTGCAGCGTTAAAAACGGCTTTGGATTCTTACTTTGATTCTACGCTATAATGAGTAGGCGCAGAGTTATGATGTTGTTATTCGGTAGTGGTATACCGAATTTACTCGCAACTTTACAAGCGAGAGCAACATATTACGAAAACCAAACCTGTACCACAGCAATTTTAGATAAAATAGAAAAAATACAATAATATGGCAAATTTACTCGATAGAAGTAGTTTAGTGCTAACCCCGACGGCGTACAATAACGGCGAGGCACTATGTATAAAACCAGACGACGCAAGCGGAGATTTTCAATTTTCACGTAATAGCGCCGCCACGCGCGTAAATGCTCAAGGTCTTGTAGAAAACGTACAGATACTATCGAGTAATTTGGTGCAGAACGGAGACTTTTCAGAGGAGGGTGTAGAGGAGGTTTCTAACGGCAGTTTTTCTCAAGAGGGTAGCGAATTAATTACCAACGGAGATTTCAGTAGCGATACGGCTTGGGGTAAGGAAGTAGGGTGGTCAATTAGTGATGGAAGTTTAGTTGCCAATTCTGTTACAACTGGATTAGCTTTTCAATCAAACATTGTGGAAGCAAACAAATTTTATAAGGCTACCTATGACGTAGTGGTTACAAGCGGAAGTATTGGATTATATTTTGATGGCGGTACGGGTTATCAAGGAATAGCAACAACAACACAAACCGTTACTGTATTTTTTAAAGCAACAACAGCTTCTCCTTTATATTTTCGTTCAGATACAAGCAACTTTACTGGCTCAATAGACAACGTTTCAGTACGTGAGGTCGGTCAAGATTGGACATTTTCAAGCGGTGCAACTTTAACGGCTTTAGGTGCAAAAATAACACACACGCCAACGGCTGGCTCTATAGGACAATTATCTGTTTTAACAATAGGTAAGCAATATAAACTTACTTATGAAATTACTGAAAGCATTTCGGGGGGTTTAAAGCTTAATTCCGCTGTAAATAGTGCAATGGTTACAACGGTTGGAGTACAC
>Ga0208134_1001155_pt1 | contig 15800 bp, 16 predicted proteins | sample VirMetDEL_Mar_31_FD_184515 | JGI IMG/M metagenome (GOLD analysis project Ga0208134, IMG submission 184515) | Aqueous microbial communities from the Delaware River and Bay under freshwater to marine salinity gradient to study organic matter... | ecosystem: Environmental > Aquatic > Marine >... | reverse complement strand
ATTAAAAGATGCAGCAGATAACTTAGGAAGGATATTTGGAAGCGATTTAAACAGAAAAGATATTATACCTGTTAAAACACCAGAAAGCCTATTAGAAAACAGCCTAGAGGCTCTACAAGAGCTATTCAAAAACATTGACCAAACCAAAATGCCGCCCGATGATATTATAAACATTGAGCGCATTATAGACCAAAAAGAAACCACCAGCTACCGCAAAGCAATAGTATTAATTAAAAAACACTCTAAATGAACAGCGACAACACCCACAATGCCTTAAAAGTTATATTGTTTTCCCAATTACTTGTTGAGGCAATAGACGATGTAAAAGGTACTTCCCTTTATAAATACAAAACAAAACAAATTCTTAATAATGTTGAGAAATTTTTAAAAGACAACATTAAGCAAAATGACAATGTTTATGACGAAGACCCAGAAATGGCCACAAACTTATTCAACAATTTAGATGCCCTCATTGGTAAACTTGCAAACAGAAACATTGTGCAAATGGTAATGATAAACCAAATACACGATCACTATTCAAAACACCCCGAAGATTGGGATAACTTTTTCACAATTGAAATGACAAAACTCGACACACAATGAACAATATAGAACGAATAGGTCATGTAACCTCCAGTAGAATACATCTTCTTTGCGCAAAAGGCAGAAGTAAAAGCCCAATAACAGGAAACACTTGGAGTTCGGGCGCACTAACCTACTTTGAAGAAAAACGTATTGAGCGAAAACTAGGCAGAACCATTGATACAGGCGCGTATAGTCGGCCTGCTGCATGGGGCAATTTCCTAGAACTAATTGTATTCGATAAACTAGGAATAGAATACAAAATAGAAAGCCAAATGAGTACCGAGCATCCAGATGAGGAATTTAAAGGAGTGTGGTCTGGAAGCGCAGATTTAATTGCCCCAAGCGTTAAAATTGGTGAAATTAAATGTTACCAACTCAAAAAGTTCGCACAATATTCAGACGCTATATTAAAGAAAGACATACAAAACATTAAAGACAACTTTGCACAAGAATATTGGCAAATGGTTTCTAACGCCATTATAAATAAAGTCGAAAAAGCAGAAGCCATATCATTTGCACCATACGAAAGCCAATTACCAGAATTAAGAGAATGGGCTGATAATTACGAAGGGGCTGATAAATGGAAATATCGATTTATAAGCGAAGAACCTGCTGAAAATCTCGCCCTATTAAAAGACAAAGGACACTACCAAGACATTAACATGTTTGAGTTTACAGTGCCTCAAGAAGATATAGAGTTCTTGACCGAAAAAGTGCGCCTTGCAAAATTAGAAATAACACATCTTTAAAAATTATAATATGAAAACTAAAATAATATTTAAACTACTACTTATCAATGGACGCAAGCAAATTCCAAGGCAATATGACTTCCATATTACACCCGTTCTTACTTTTGGGCAAGGTTCGGTAACAATTTCAGATCGTTTAGGGTTTGTATGTGCTTTAGCTTTAGAATGGGGCTACTGGGCAATCGGCATTAGTATGCATAGGGTTCAACGTTAACGGTATTGTATAAGATTAGTTGCGTGTATGGAAAACCACGCATTAAGTACGAAAACAGCCTTTAATGCATGATATAATCAACATTAATAATCAAAACATAGCAATTAATTTTATACGTTGTTATGCGCTTTTAATTGATTGAAAAATGAAAAACACTAGGAAAAAGGTTTACAACTTTAAAACAAAGAACAAAGAAGGTTTTGTTCAAAGTGAAATTGATACTTTATTAAAAGACTATCCGGATATTAATATGGATAAGTTTAACAGGGCATTGATGGGAATTACTTGTATGAGAATAAATGACGAAACTGTAATTTACCATTGTGATATTAATAAGGCTTTGCGCTGTGGTATTGAAAATGGAAACCTTCGTAGTTGGGAATGGGACTAATTGCGCATAAACTGTGTTATATTTTGTGTTTGTTGCTTATTATACGCAAAAGGGTATAAAATGATGATAATAGCCAACATTATACGCAAAAGGGTATAATAATGCGAGTAAAAACAAACATTGAATATAACGAATAAAAATAAAGATAGTTGCGAATTAATAAAACAAATTACAATGGAAACAAACGTAGGTAATGAAAAGCGTGAACTAAGGATAGAATATTTTAGGGAAACGGGACTTAATGCGATGAAATCTAATTTTACGTATATGAATTGGCTAGAAGAACGACACATTAAGCAATTAGCTTTATTTAGTGTTGTAGGGCAAAGCGAACAGTTAAAATGTGACTGCAAATGCCCTGTTCCGTATAAAGATGGTAACAAAATATTAGCTTGTAGAAAATGCCATAATGAGATATAGCATTTTAATTGCCTACAACTGATAGGTATAAGGTTAGTACGCCTATTACAGAAGTTTAAATTAAAGTACTGACCATCATAGCGTATTAACTTTATACAATGTTGTACGCAGTTAATTATTAATTATGACAGACAGACATTTACAAGCAGATTTTGAAGGTAAAATTTTTAACATAGAAGGTATTAAGCGTGAGTGTTATTACTGTACTATGGAAGATGGTGGTGCGTGGATTTGGTTGCATACAAACATAAAAGATAAATGTAAAAGAATAAACTTTGTTGTTTGGGATGAATATAGATTGGAAAGGTTACGCAACCAAATTGTTAATAAAGAAGAAATTTTACTTTCTGACTATGGATACCTAAGTAAGCAAAACTAATTGCGTACAACTAGGGGATATGAACACTTTAACACAACTTTTTAATAATTAATAAATTTTAAAACCATGAGTTTAAATAAAACAATGCTAATTGGACACCTTGGCGACGATGTAAAACTCCACCACTTTGAAGGTGGCGGTATAATAGGTCGTTTTTCATTGGCCACAAACGAAACCTACATCAAAAAAGCCACAAACGAGAAAGTAACAGAAACAGAATGGCACAATTGTATTGTGCGCAACAAACAAGCTGAAACCCTTGAAAAATACCTTAAAAAAGGCGACCAAATCTATGTCGAGGGCAAACTAAAAACTAGAAAATGGCAAGACAAAGACGGTAACGATAAATACTCTACTGAAATTAATGTGTTTTCATTCACATTTCTATCAAATAAAAGCAGTACAGCAACACCAAAACAACAAGAACCTTACAATAAAGCGGGCGATGCCTTTTTAAACCAACCACCACCAGAAGACGATTTGCCATTTTAATCTAAGCGCATAACAAACAAAATATTTTAAAGGCAACCACTAAAAACGGTTGCCTTTTTTAACTAAAAAACTTAAAAATTTAACTATGCAAATCAACGGATATGACCTATCAAGAGCTTGGTTTAACTTCTGTTTTGAGAATCCAGATATTATTAGACCTAATCATACAGCTATTTATTTTTTCGCAATAGAGCATTGTAATAGACTAGGTTGGAAGCAAAAATTTGGCTACCCAACAACTATGGCTATGGAAGCAACAGGTATAAAATCGTATAACACCTATATCAAATGCTTAAATGAAATTATAGTATGGGGGTTTATAAAACTAATTGAAAAATCTAAAAATCAATACAGTTCAAACATAATTGCCCTATCAAATTTTGATAAAGCACTAGACAAAGCACTAGACAAAGCATTGATAAAGCACTATACAAAGCACACACTAAAGCAAAGTGAAAGCACTATACAAAGCAATAGTAGTATAAATAAACAAGTAAACAATAAACAAGTAAACAATAAACAATTAACAATTAACAAGTCTCTTCTATCTGAAATAAAAATTTCAGACTTAGAAAATACACAAGTTGAATATTTTGAAATTGCAAAAGCGTTTAGAGATTTATTTATAAAAAATTTAGAAGAAAAACAAGCTCCAACAACAAATCAAAAAAATGCAACTTTTAAAAATTACGTAACACCAATTCGTTTAATGCTAACAAATGATGGTGTAACAAAAAAACAGATAACAAAGGTTTTTAATTTTTTAAATAGTCCAGAAGGCGAGTTTTGGAAAGCAAATATCTTATCAACTAAAAAACTTAGAGAAAAATTTGAACAATTAATTATTAAATCACAGTCACCAAATGGAACAAAACAGCCAGACCAAAGAACTAATCAGCAAATCGCAGAAGATGCTTTTAACTCCGATACAGCAAAGCAGTTTAGATTTCGCTAAAAAAATAGTTGCAGGAAATGCAAATATTGCAATGCTTGAATTAGACTTAACCATTCAAAAAACATTTTCAAAACCAACAATACGAAGTGTTTTTAGAGGCGAAACAGGGCAAATAGGCTTTTCTGTTGTTAAAGTTTTAGTAACAAGGTTTATTGGATCGTTTGGGTTTAGTACAAAGCTGGACGATGCGCAGCTTGAAACCATCACTGTTGATACTTTAGAGAACTTTGCTTATGAGAGCCTAGAAGATATTTTATTGTTCTTTAAAATGGCGCGTTCAGGAAAATTTGGCACAACAAATAGAGGCGTAGATTCTAATCTAATTTATGGCGAGTGGTTTCCAAAATATCTTAGCAAAAAAGCCGAACTAAGAGAAAATAATTACAATAAAGAAAAAGGCGAAATCGCAAGGAAACAAGCAACCGATGATGACGTTAGAGCAACCTACAAAAAAATAAATCAAAAAAACCTAACTAAAAAAGTTCAAATCTATGTTGACCAAATAACCAAAAACATGGATAGACAATTACTTGAAGATATGATTATTGATTGGGAAAAAGACCCAAAAAGAAAACCATATATCCAAATTCTAAAAGCAAAACGAAAATTATTAAAACAATAAAAAATATAAGAAAATGGCAAAACGTAGATGGTACGATAAAAAAAGATTTTCGATAATTGATATTGTAATAATAACATTTATAGTAAAGGTTTTAACTACAATTATATTAACAATAATAAAATACTTATGAAAAAAACAGTTTCATTAAGCACTATCTGTCAGGTAGTTGCTGAATATTTTGAATGTGAGCAGATTGATATTTTTGATACATCAAGAAAAAGAGAAATTATCAGACGTAGACAGTGGTTTCATTATCTGGCGCGTACTTTAAATCCACAATGCATCGTGTCATCCAGTAAAATAGGCCAATACTATTCAGACGTTACAGGAAGAAAAATAGACCACGCCACAGTATTACACAGCACAAAAAAAATTAAAGGGTTCATCGAAATATATGCAGAGTACTATCAATTAGAGTTTTTGTTACAACTTAAAATAAAAGAGGAAACAAACTTACTGTATCAGCCCCCAGAATCAATTTTAAGCACACCTATTGGTAATTACTGCAATCCAACACCACTTATTACCAAATCAAAAATTAAAACCCGTCAAAGCCTTTATTCTCAAAATCAATAGATTCTCCTTTTTTGTCACGTTGCTCTATCATTTTACTTTGTTGGCTCGCTTGTATTTTTGTTCTATTATTTTTTTGGTCTTCCAAGAACTTGGTTTTATTTGTTTGGCTAAACTCCCCTACTTGCTCTAAATAAACATCTTGCTTAAATTTAATTTCCTCAAAAGGTTGCTTCATTCGCAATAAAGCCTCTTCATGTTGTAATTCAATTTGTTTTTCTTGCGCTAAAAACTGTAAATCAATTTTCTTTTTATATTCATAGGCTTGGGTGTCTGCCTGTACTTTTGCTTGGGCAGATTTTGCATCATTCTCACTCTTATTTTGAGCCAATGCCATTTGCGATTCTTGTTGTTCTTTCATGCGTTTTTTACGCTCGTACAACAAGTATCTTATAGCAAGTTTAATGTCGCTTTCCGCTATCATTTTAGCTTCAGCAACTATCTCAACATCAATACTTTGCTCCCCAATAGCTAATTCAAGTAATATTGAAAATTCCTTCTTTTCCTCTTCTTTGGGTTTCATTTCAACAAGAAATCCAAACTCGCTCAAATTACGGTTTTTCATTACCTCGCCAGCATCAACATGAACTTTACCTAAAATATTATTATACATTTTGCGTAAGTCTGAACCTTTTTTGTATGAGTATATTAAATGCAATCGTGACGAAATGACTTCACAAGTACGTTTTTTTATTTCAATCGCAGAATCTACAATATGCCTTGTTATGGTATTTTTAGCTAGGTTAGCCATTTCACTTACACCTACAAGAGCTTTGTTAGACATTGTGCCATCACTAAACGGATTTATACCCGTAAGCTCGCGAATCTGTTCCGTGTAGAAAGCAAATAAATTAAGTAATGTTGCTAAACTTGCGCCTTGTTGTGGGCTATGTATGGTTACAGCACTTCCATCTTTTATGCCCTCGTCGCCCATATCAATACGTTTCTTTACAGCAACACCTTTTACATCTAGCAACGTCATAGCCATTTCCCATTTACTCTTTTTTGTGCCGCCATGACCCGAATCTAGTTCTGCTAATAAATCAATATCAATCTCAACTATATCAGGACGTAAATTACCCATTAAACGCTGTATTAATAAATGTATTTTTTGTAATTGTCTTGCAGGAACTTCTATGTTATCCAAAAATGAGCGCAATCTATTTTCATAAATATCATACGTAATTGTCGTGTATGGTGATCTTGCCATGTTCATAACATCGTCATACAAATTTTCACATTCTTGGTAGCCATAAATAAAATCTGCACCAATAACTAAATTTCCCTCAAACCATGTATCAAGTACTTTTTCAAGTTCTTTAAAATCCTTATGCTCTTTTTTGTCACCAGTAAACCGTTCATCACGTTTTTGTACTTTTACAGTTCTCCCATTTTTAGTTTTTGCTTTGTATTTTAAAGTTTTACTTGTTTTCCATGCAAAACGCAAAACATCAACTTTATAGTCTAGTAAATCTTCTATGGCTGTATCTTGCGTATTGTGCGACACATTGCCATAACTCCCTTTTACTTTAATGTAATTCGATGCAATTTCACGTAATTTTTTATCATTACACTTGCTCTCTCTTCTAATGTCTGATAAGGTTACAGATTCCACAAAACCTTCGTAGTACTTGTCTTTAAAATCATTGCGCTCAACAGTACTATGTATATAATATTCAGGGTCTACACGCTCTACCTTAATACCATCATTGTCATCAATCCAAACCCGTATTACGGCAATACCAATATCTGTTAAATCCTTGTTTTTTTGTTTTTCGGTGTAATCCCAATTATTCAATTCTAAAATAGATTTTATAGCAAGTTGCTCATAAATTTCAATTTTTGGCTTTTCATTGAGTTCCATGTGCAGTTCAAGTCCTTCATCATCTTCTGGAATAGCCATATTAGGCGTAATATCAATACCTAATTCGGTTTTAAAAGATTCCATTAAATCCTTCCCAACCATAAAAGTTTTTAACGTTTCTTTTTTCTTGCTTTGCTCAATAGCCGTTCTGCTGTCTACACTTCTTATGTTTACATTGTAATAATCATCACTAATACCATTACTTACTATTCTTGCATATTTTTCTGGCCAATTAGCAGAAGTCCAATCTAAGTTCTCCCAAGATAAATTATCTTTATTCGCAGATAAATAGTTTTTGTAATAACCATTGTCGTTTTCACCCCTTACAAACAAACGCTTGTTTCTAATGTATTCGCGCCTGTTGTTATATTCACAACCATTGCTATCAGTTAATACTTTGCCTCCAAACCACTCATTTTCAATAAGTTTTCCGCACATAAGTCCATACGCATTAGTTTTCTTTTCAGAAAACGGTGCAAAAGGATTAGGTTTTTTAATCTTGTTATTTTCCATTATACTGCTTTTGATATTAAACCAGAGTTATCGTATTGTCTAAACGGTATCTTTATTGGTTTTGGTTCTTCTATTTGTATTTTAATTCTACTTTGGCATCCTAGTATGGCTAAACTAGAACTAATATAAGCATCAAAGTCTGTTCTTTTATCAGGGTCGGCTGCTTTCCATTGCTCTAAAGTTCTAGTAAATGGCAAATAGCCCATATCTCCTATTTCTCGATTTTCCTTTTCTCGCGCTACACCAATATAATCTTCTATGTAAGAGTTTAAAGCTTGAAATTGTTCTTCTCTAAACTTTACATTTTGCGCATTAATCCCACCACATTTTTTTTCTTCAGGACTCAATTTATTCCAAGGTTTAAATGGATTATTTTTTACATAATGCCTGTAACCGCGCTCAATTAAAAAGTGCGAAAAACGTTCACTTGAAAGTTCTGGAAGTATTGGTACAGAAAAAAAGTGCATCGCCATTATAACATCTTCATAAAACATTTCTATTTTTTTCGGCCTATCAATGTACTCCATAATAAAAGCATTGTTAGGCAATCCTAACGTATTCATTCTTGTGTACAAATGCATTGCGCCATTAGAGCCTTCGCCTTCAGAGGTTTTTTCACGGTTAAATGGGTCAATACCTATGCATCCAAGATTTTCGTTTGCTGGTGCATAAGCAGATATACCGTGTTTATATTTTGTAAGCTTTTGGTTCTGGAATTCTGGCGCAGGAATACAGCCTTTAGCAATCCAAAAACGTCCGTTTTCTGAATCTGGATGAAAAACAACGCGCGAATCTTTAATGCCATTTGCCCAAGTAAAATTACCTCTAATAACCTCACTGTTTCCGTATTTATCATCGTCAAGTTCTTCTACATTATACGATAACTGTTCCTCTAATTTAAGGACGTTAAAAAAACAATCAGTATTACTATCCCTAAACATATCACTCTCTTGCATCGGAAATTGACGTAACTGCTCATTGTATTCGTCTGGCTTATTTTTTAAACTTTCTAAAATGTTTTTTAAATACGTTATCCCGCCAATACTCTCATAATCACCTGCATCTGTTTTAATAGGTTCTATAGGGTCTTCAACAATACTAAAACCAAATTCATCAAAATACCCTTCTAAACAATATTGCGCAGGAATGTAAATAGGGTATAATCCTGATAACGTTCTGCCGTTTAAATCTCTTTTTTTAGAGTTATAGTAAACATTTTTAAATTCTTTACCACCATGTTTCATCGGGTTTACAGTTGACACGACCATAGCCTTGCCAAATATTACTTTCCCCTTAATAAACGATGTTCTTACAATACCCCAATATTTATCAAAAGGTACTTCTCTAGGAAATTTAGAGGTTTCATCTAATAAAGCCCTAAACATACGCATCCCATCCATAGCGTTTAATGCCGTATTGTAATGGCTAATAATCGTGTTCATCCCTGTATCAGTAGATACCTTTTCGCCTGTTTTTAGTTTCCGTGTAGGCTCACGTAATATCAGTTCAGTTTTCGGAGTACTTGTACCATCTGTCTTTGGTTTAAAGAACGGAGGCAGCCTTTTAAATGCCGTTACCAGCCTATCAAACACATCTTTACTATCCTTACCTGTCTTAGAAACTAACCCAAGTCGTTTTTCTCTAAATAATGTGCCAGACATTAACAGTTCAGAAACCGCTAAAGAGGTTGCACCCATACGTCTATTCTTTCCGTAAATAAGTCCGTAACATCTTGGATCAGCTTTACAGGCTTCCCAAAAAATCATGTATTCATTCTGTACCTGTCTAAAATCTGGATAATCTTCTTCAATCCGTACCCATTGTAAAAAAAACCAATACGTACCCGTCATGTAAATAGGCTTACCATTTATGTATGCCCAATACCCCTCTTTTCTGTAAGTATCTTGTTGCTTTACCCAATCAAAGTGTTGCGATTCCCAATTGGAGTAATCTAATCCTGCGGGCAGTTCTTCTCTACTCCATTTTTGGTGTTCGTCTTTATAGTAAGCATGTCGTATAGTGTTTTTTCTAGGTTTTAGCGGAAGCCCTATTTTAATATCGCCAACTTGAAAAATAGACCCTAATGTACCGTTTTTGGATATAATAATAACATCTATTTCAGGGTTATAGCCGTACTCCCAAGATTTTTTTTTGTTCTTGGTAAGCTTTGTCTTTGCATCGACAACTTCAACTTCCTGCCCTAAATAATGTATCATTTATTGTTGTGTAAAGGATTCTGCTCCTTGTACTTTATTGGTTTCTTTTACGATAACGCCATTAATTTCATTTTCAAGTGCATCTATCTCTTTAGCGTAATATTTTACGTCTTCACTGGCCATACGTTTGCTTTTTAATACATTGTACAACTTGTCATCAGTTATATTTTCATCAATAGATTCACCAATAATATCTAAACATTGGTCAACTACGATTTTGTACTTTTTAATAAGCTTTGGTAACGTTTCTTTATAATATGTGCTTTTAGTTTTCATTATCCTCCGTTTTCGCCAATACATCAACACTTCTTAGCCACGTATGCTCTTTCCCTAATATCCAAACAGAAACACCGTAGTTTGGTTTCATGTATAATCTATCGCCTTTCAAAACATCATGGTCTTCTAAAAATGTATTGGTGTAAACTACATCGTATGTATCGGTCTTTACTTTCCTGCCAACTTCAACAATGACACTTCCAATAGTTTTGTCCTCTTTTTGCTCTGTTACACATTCTCCTAAAAAATTATTCATATAACCTCGCCATGTATTATCTTGCTTATAAAGCACAATGTTCTGTGGCTCAATAGCATAAATACCCTCCTGCATGTCTATCGTATTTGTAGTATATTGCTTTACATCATCATCGCCATGTGTAGAATGGTAATAAGTACTAGGGTCAATCAAAACCTCCGTGCCTTCTTCTATAAGTTCTCCATCAAAAAGAATTGGCTGGCTCATAACTGTGGCATATCTGTTAGATAGCCTGTCTTTATTAAAGTCTTTATCGCCATACCAATCCATACCGCTTTCTGTTTTGAAAGTGTCGTTCAACTCATTTGATATTTTTATGATATAATTATATATATGTTTCATTGAAATACAACTATTTACAACAAAAATAAACATTTTATCAAATAATATCTTATTTTTGTTTTATATAATTTGTATTATGGCAAAAATAAGCAAAACTGACATCTATGTTCCAGATACAACTTTAAGTCCTAACGACACTTGGGTTGGTTCTGATGCTCAAGATTTCTTTAAAACAAAAACATTTACTGCGGGCGGAATTTTAGACTATATTTTAGTTAATTATGGTGGCACAGAACAAAATAATATTGTTGTTGAAAAGCCATTAGGCGATATAGATACAACAGTTGAAAATGCGCTAATAGACACTATAAACGGGCTTGAAGCCTACACGGTTGCGGCTAATGAAATTATTGCTTTTACAGGTAGTTTTTTAGAGGCAAATAACGCCATCCCAAAAAAGTTTGTGTATTTATTACAAACAGGAAAAGGGTATTACGGTGTAAATGCTACACAAGTTACAGAGGGCGATTTACTACTAATAAATCCGTTTCAGCCACAGATAGAGGCGAATACTCAAATTATAAATAATCTTGCTACTACCGAGGTAGACAGAATTATTTCAGGAGGTGCTTTTTATTGGACAGAAGTAGATTTGGTTTTTCAATGGGCTAATTTCACGTATTCCTTTGGAGGTGAAATATTTATTATAGGGTATAGTAACCCCGGTTATCCGAATGTGACCACACTAGACGCTCCAGATGTTGGAGAGACAGACGCTAGGATAGATTTAATTGTTATAGACGGTATAGCACAAGACGTAATTGTTGTTAAAGGCATACCATCACCTACACCACAAGAACCTTCATTGGCGTTTGGAACTCAGTTAAGGCTCACAGCTATCTACGTACCTGCTACAGGAGACCCAGAGGTTGTAGACCCTGATGGTGGTACAGACCCTATTACTAATATAACAGTATTTGATGAAAATTTAGGAGACCCCGTTGAGTGGGATTTTATTCCTGCTACTGGAATAGTTGCATCTACTAATGATTTTCATAATGGCACTTTATCCATAGAGGCTACTAACCCGCAATCATACCAACTAAAGCTTGAGACGGCTACACCTGTGCTTTCAAGCACAATAGATGTCTTCTCTTTTTGGATAAAAATAAAGGAAGACTTTGGTAGTGACCAGATAAGTATATATTTCACAAACGGTACTGTAAGCAGTTCTTATGTAAGAGTAACTAATGGTAAGTATGGGTTTGACTCTTCTGACTTAGAGTGGCAGAAAATAACCATCGCATTAAACGCAATAAGCGCACCACTACCCCAGATAGATAAGATAGCTATAGTACTTGACGCACCTAAGTTGGGTTATTTTATAGATGAAGTAGGTTTTCAGCCTAGTTTAGTAATAGTTGACCCTATAATACCAACAAGAACCTCAGACTTAATTAATGATGGTGAAGATGGGGTGAGCCCGTTTATTACAGATTTGGGTGGAGTAGCTATAGTAAAACTTGATGAAGGCAATGGAATAGGATATGTCTCGGAAGGAAGTGACAGAACTCTATTTGGCAATATAGGATTTAACGCTTTAGATTTAAGTTTATCAGGAGGTGCATCTACAACAAGAGGAGCTACAGGAGAACACTCAGTAGCTCTAGGGGATGACGTAATTTCGTCAGGTTATGGCTCTTTTGCTACTGGTTATAATAATACAGCTTCGGGAGATTTCAGTTTTGTTCAAGGATATTCAAATTTAAGCGGAGGATATAGTGACGCAGTTTATGGCACTTTCAATACTACAACTGAACCTAGCAGTGATAATGGATATAGATTTACCGCAGGGCTTAGAAATATAATAGATGTAAGTTTAGGAGGAGTTGCTTTAGGTAACGGTCACCATGTAAGTTCATTAGGAACAACAGCAGTAGGGCAAGCTTCTTTACAAACATCTGGAGGTGCAAATAGTCCTACAAGTCCTATGCTTGTAGTAGGTAATGGGGATTTTAATTATAATCTAGGTGATTTAAATGTAACAAGTAGAAGCAATGCTTTTGTAGCATACAAGAGTGGTTCTATAGTAGCTCCTAGTTTAACAAATGCTTTAATTGATGACGAAGCAACTGGAAAGGCTTTAGTGACTAAGGAGTGGGTTACTGGAAATGGGTTTGTACCTTATACGGGTGCAACAGGTTCTGTTGACTTAGGGAATAATAATCTAACATCATTATTGCAGTATAATAGAGGGGTAATAATTAATGACTCGTCTAACACTGCAAATGCATTAAACTTAAAAACAGCAACACTAGGCTCGTCTCTTGCTGGAGCTGGCTATGTCTCTTTGATTTCAAATACTGTTGACTATTTAAGTATATACTATGGTGTTGGTTCAAAAGTTGCTGACTTAGACGGTTCTGCTTTAACAGCTAGAAGAACATTTACTTTTCCTGATGAATCGGGTATACTACCGTTAAGTGTTAATGGCGAGACAGCAGACGCTGCTGGTAATATTACTGTTGGTAACCTAGTGGCAATAACTGGGGCTAGCGGTGGTGTTGGCTCAAGAAGTATATCTTGGTCTAATAATCAAGTAGTAAAATACCAAATTAGTGCAGCAGGTAATATGACCTTTTCAGATACTAGTCTACCTGCGGGGACTGTTTACCAGAAGAAGGAGTTTTACGTAGAAGGTGGTACAGGAAGTACAGCAACTTTTCCAGCCTACTGGACAGAAGAAGCTGGTGGAGATGCTTTAACATTTCCTTCTTTTAATAGAATAATTGTAACCTGCTTTGAAAGCACAAGTGGCTCGGAAGAGTTTTATTATAGAGTTGAGAACATAAGCTAAGCACCTAGAAATAAGAATTAATAATAAAAATTATGGCAAAGATAAGTAAGGACGTTTACGAGAAGGACAACAATATATCAAGATCAGATAATTGGGTTGGCTCGGATGCCGAATCTAATAAGAGAACCAAAAAATATTATGTTGGCGATGTATCGGATTTTATTAAAGCCGAAATAGAAGATGAAAATTTAACTGATGTATTAAGGGATGCCGATACAATATCACCAGTTACAGATGTCAATAAGGTAATTACGGAAGCTGATTTAGGAGACTTTGGTAGCGGTGATGTTACCCAAGCAGGTGATAATGTATTTGAAGGAGATAATACATTTAATGTAGCACCCGATGTAACTACCGATGGGATTAAGATAGGAACTAATATATGGTTAAAATCAGATGGATTTAATGAGTTTGCTTTTTACTACGGTCAAAACCAAGCCTTTAAAGTTGATATAGGGTCATCAGGGGATGTAATAGTTCAAGCTTTTAGAGATAATTTTAACTTTTTAAACCCTATAATAGCAGACTCATTTAAGTTAAATGGAGCGTCAGGTTTAAATGTTCTTTTAGATAATGGTGATGTAAAATTACTAAGTGAGTTAGGCTCTGGCGGTGGCACAATGACTGATGCAGAGGTTAAAACTGCTTATGAAAACAATGCTGATACAAATGCTTTTACAGACGCTGAGAAGGTGGTTGTTGGAAATACAAGTGGTACAAACACAGGTGATATAACACTAACAACCACAGGAAGTGGAGCAGCTACTTTAGTTGGGCAGGCTCTAAATATTCCTATTGGTGGCTCTGGAAGTGTAGACGATACAGCATACGCAGTTAGTTGGAATGGTGTTACAACCGTTGCACCAAGTAAGAATGCTGTCTATGACATGATGCAGAATACTGTTTTTACAGTAGACACAGCTGGAGCAGCAACACCTATTGTACCTATTTATTGGCAAGGAACACAAGCAGAATTTACTACTAAGTTTGGAGCAACTGCCCCAGATAACTACTTCACAGTAATAACAGATGCAGTACTTGACCCATTATTTAATGTTTATTCAGACTCACCAATTAAACCTATTTACTGGGGAGGTACAGATGCAGAACATACAGCTAAGTTTGGAGCAGGTTATGTTCATCCAGATGAAGATTTTATAGTTATTACAGACGGGGTAGTTCCTGCAACAAATGCTAGTGATATAGTTTTTGTACCTAATGGAAGTATAGCATCAACAGATGTACAAGCAGCTATTCAAGAAGTACGAGATGAAGCGGTTGGTGGTACAATGACTGATGCCGAAGTTAAAATTGCTTATGAGAATAATGCTGATACAAATGCTTTCACAGATGCAGAAAAGGTAGTTGTAGGTAATACAAGTGGTATAAATACAGGTGACCAAGTATTAACAGGGTTAGATTACGAGCCTACAAAAGGAATAGATGATAACTATGTTACCGATGCTGAAAAGGTAGTAATAAGTAACACAAGTGGAACAAATACAGGTGATAAAGATATATATGGTTTTGACGGCACAATAGGTACTGGAGTTACAAGAACTGTAACCGTTGATGGGACACTTATTATTTCTGATGGGGTATCAGGAGTAATAGCTTTAAATAATACACCAAATAATATAGTTATTGAATCTCCTACAATGCGGTTAAGTAGTACTGTATTAGATTCTACATTAACACTCCCAACTGCAGATTCAGTATTTTTACAAGGTAAGCACGGGATTCAATTAAGTATAGGAACAGGAGGAGTAATAGATAGTCCAACAGTAGGTCAGGTATTAGCAGCTAAAACTGGTGCGGGTGATTTAGAGTGGATTGATGCAGGAGGTGGTTCAGCAACAACAGGAACAGGAACAGCAATAGATGTAACAAATGTAGTTGGTGCTTACTATAACATAGGAGCGTCATCAACAGCGACAGCATTCACAGTACCAACAGTAGCAGTAGGTGGATTTGCAGTTGTTGAAAGTGCAAGTACTACAACAGAACCAACAATAACGGTTACAGGTGGTACAGCAACAGAAATACCAAGTTTAGCTTGGATAGCAAGTACTACAATGTATCTTAATATTTATTCCTATGATGGAACAAATGTGTTCTATTATTGGAGTGATACTACAAGTACAATTTCTGAGTTA
>Ga0208134_1001152_pt1 | contig 15828 bp, 19 predicted proteins | sample VirMetDEL_Mar_31_FD_184515 | JGI IMG/M metagenome (GOLD analysis project Ga0208134, IMG submission 184515) | Aqueous microbial communities from the Delaware River and Bay under freshwater to marine salinity gradient to study organic matter... | ecosystem: Environmental > Aquatic > Marine >... | reverse complement strand
GTCTACAACAAAACCCGACGTATCACGCTTGGCCTTGCCCTTAGCGTATAGCGCAACAATGTGCCCGCCCTTAGGGTCAAGAATGCGTAGGTCATCCGCATCGCCGTTGATCACTGGCAAGCCAGCCCATGTGTTGGCATAGTCAAAAGCTTTACGGAATACCGTTGCCACGTTCATGCCACGATCTAAAGCGGTCTGCATCATCGCTGCATACTTGGGCGATGCATTCGAGTAGGACCACGTGAGATGATAATTAGGTATGTGTGACGTGTTGCGATTAGCAATCTTGGTGTAGTCATAGAATGAAACACGTGGGAACATCTCAAAAATACTGTCGAACAAACGTCCAGCGCTGCCATCTTGTGCCGCTACTTTTACAAGTTCCCACCGAATATCTGTTGTACCATTCAAACGAATAACAGGTTGAATACCACGCTTGTTGCAATAGGCCTCAAACTTAGCAATATCACTAACAAGCTGCGCCATGAAACCATCACGATCACGGTAAAACCATTCAGCTTTGCGTTGTCGTGCCGCTTGTACGCAGTTCATAGCACCACGTCCAGCAGTGTTTAAACATCCCTCAATACAACCCGCTTGTTCAGCCATGCTACAGCTGTTGAATGATTTACCATCTACCATAACTTTCCATGGCGTCATATACACAATACCAGTAAGGTATTCCGAGCCATCACCTTTGATAGTCTTTGCGTTAGTACCTACGCCGATAAGCTTATAGTTGCTCATGATAGTATTCTCCTATTGAGATTAAGATATTGATGCACCAACTTCACCCCCATGCGCTTAGCGGCTTACAGGTGTCGGTGCACTTATATATTAACTACCATTATCGGGCTAACCCTAGGCTTGTGAGTGCTTACAATGTCAAACAACGTTCGGGTTTCCCCTCAAAGATTTAAACCATCGCCGCAACTCTTAGGCTTCGCCGCCTGTTCCGTGTTGCTTAGGTTTTAACCCGTATCGTTTTGGCTAGTCTGTTGTGCCGTTCGATGGAACCGTTATGGCATTATCTTTTAAAAGAGTACAAGCAAAAAGATGCACCTTTTGCAGTTTAATTTGGGTTATGTAATACTTTCAATAGGTTACAACATGATAAAAGTTGTACTTATTGCATTGCTTGCCATTGTTTCACTTAGAATAGCGGCGTGATTGACAGCTAAAACATAAGCCAATCACCTGGATCACCACAAAACGAATCACCTGGACCACCACAAAACGCTTTGACTATATACTAGCAATAAAAAGTTGTGACGTTTGAGCCGTTGCATTGGGTCACGGTATACCGTTGGACACTGTTGTATTACTTGGGGCAACAACTGAACAAGACATAGCACAAGCGGTGTTGTTGTTGGGGGGTGTACTACTTTGGAAAGACTTGTGTGTTTCGTACATCCGTTATGGTTAACTGAACACACGTTCAATTAAGCTTGGTTTTGTACGCCATTTGCTAAATCAATGATGTTGTATCAGTATAAAAGTACAACAATAACAGTGTATTACACCCTATTGATCAGCTTAAAACAGAACACACCCTGAAAAGAGGTATCATAGTACCACTAAAGGGGGGTGGGCGAGGGCCAGTAGGGGGTATGCGGTAGTGTGTATACGTATATCTACACAGAAGTGCTTTTTTGTACCCTGCAATATAAGGATGTTTCTGCATTCATGTACAAGCAGTGGTGTTTTGCAGGATGTATACCATTTCTCAGTAAAACTGGACCTATTGCGGCTAGTATGTAAGACCAGATGAGAGTACTACTCTATTATGAGGTAACAATATGTTACAGTATGTTACAGTTACATCACTTTTTAGTGTAATGCGAGACCTGATGTCGCTTTATGGGTTGACTGCCTTTTTGCTAACTGTATAACTATCAATAGAGAGTAGAGAGTAACACTCTTTAAGTTAAAACTAATAAATAAAGTAATAACTAAGAAAGAGTAATACTTAGATAAAGAGTGTTACAAAGAGATCATTGGACATAGGAAGAGTTTTAACTCTAAGAGTAATACTCTACAGTAACACTATCTCATTCGTATTGCTTATATCTAGTTTACACAAAGGTTAGCGTTGCTTTAAGAGTATTACTCTACCCTGTTGACACTCTATTACATTCGTATTACACTTGTTGTTAAGTAATGCATGTGATCGTCTCCCTCCTTTGTGTTACTCCTGGTATGTGTCGTAAACTCTTTGACACTCTCTCTCTCGTCAAAGCTCCTCATATGTAGTTTGCGGCACATACCTAAACACCCCCTTTAATCATTTGTGTTGACAACTGTTATGAGCCGAGTAAAACTACATGCATCAGATAGTGTAATAGAAGAGTTTTACTCTGCATTAGCTGCTAATGATAGCAGAGCATTCCAACGTGTACATATCCCTCGTAGTGACGTCTTTTATGTACGTGCTGCTATAGAGGCTGACACTGGAGTTAAGTATACCTTAGATCACATTGAACGTGCTATGTACCTTGAGGGTATGTTGAAGCGCCAGGATGTGTTAGACCCTGATAGAAAGAGGCCATACGCTGATGCCCCGTGATTACAAGAAAGAATATGCCAACTACCAAGGCAAGCCTGCTCAAGTAAAGAAACGTGCATCACGTAACTCTGCTCGTTCAGCTATGGCTAAGGGTGGTGCAGTTAAGAAGGGTGACGGCAAGGATGTTCACCACAAGGACGGCAACCCTAAGAACAACAAGAAGTCTAACTTAGCGGTCACTACAAAGGCTAAGAACCGTAGTTTCCCTCGTAATGCTAAAGCAGGAAAGAAGAAGTAACATGGCTTGTAAGAAGGGTGTTAAGACTAAGATGGCTAAGGGTGGTGTAGTTAAGGCTCCCGTGTTCAAGAACTGTAAGGGTTGTCCTAGCCCTGCTAAGTGCCGTAAGGCTAAGAAGTGCATGGGTAAGAAGTAACATGGCTAAAGACCCTAGATTAACCCGTGCAGGTGTAGCAGGTTTTAACAAGCCTAAGCGTACTCCTGGGCACCCTAAGAAATCACACGTAGTTGTGGCTAAAGAGGGTGACAAGATCAAGACTATCCGCTTTGGTGAGCAGGGTGCTTCTACTGCAGGTAAACCTAAGGCTGGTGAGTCCGACAAGATGAAGAAGAAACGTGCTAGTTTTAAGGCTCGTCACGGTAAGAATATTGCTAAAGGTAAGATGAGTGCAGCTTACTGGGCTGATAAGGCTAAGTGGTAATGGCACTATACAACAATACAGCTAAAGGTAAAAAGAAATGAAGTACTACCACAAATATCAGACTGCTCTAGAAGCTGCAGGCTACCGTGTAGATGAGCATGGCTATGTTTGGGATGCTAATGGCAACCAATCAGCAGGTGAAGACAACTACGGTAACGTACAGAGCAAAGACGCTAATGTTAATGAGATCTGTCGTGTTGCTGAGGCTACTCCTAAACCTAAGCCAAAGCCTAAGAAGGTTAAGGCTGTTGTAGTTGAAGCCCCAGAAGAGAAGGCTGAAGAAGAGTAATGTCTACCTTTATTAACAGTAATAAGAATGTACGCCCTCGCACTGTTAATAATACAGGATTAGTGCGGGATCAAGAAGAGACACTTTATGTGTGTCCCAATAACTGTCGGGCGCACATGAATCTCTTGTATGTTACTAACACAGGGGCTGCATCCACAGATATTTCTGTTGAGTGGGTCCGTGCAGATGGCTCGCATGTTCATATCTTGGGAGCCAGGAACATTAGCTCTACAGAGTTCATTCAGTGGTCAGGTGCATACATAGTACTTGAGCCTGGTGATATTATTACATTCACACCTTCAGGCAGTAATGACCCTCATGTAGACGTTATGGCTACAGTAGAAGAGACGTTTGTACCTGTAGGTTAAGCATAGCGGGTATTCCTAACTAGCAATTCTATTCTGGGAGTACCTGCGTATAACTATGTACGTTGAAGTAACACTTCGTTGCTTCGTATATACATAGGAATACACAATGCTAGAGAAACTAAAAGCCTGGATCGCCAATATCGTACTTGCACTGATGGAATACCAACAACGCCGTGCAGACTACTTCATTCTGACAAACATGACAGACAACCAACTAAGAGACATAGGTACTACTCGTGGTGAGATTAAAGCTAGGTTCCGTAAGGCCTAAGTTAGCAGTTGCTTTATTGGTTTGTTTGAGTATAACTACTTCTTGTAGCAACTCATCTGTTGTCATGCCTCTATCTTGCCCTCCCAGCAATAAGAAATGCCAACGGAACTTAGATGCTCAAACACTATCTTACATCGGTCAGCCTGAAGCAGCCTTACAGCTTATGTGTTCAGACCCTGATCTTCGTGTTACTATTGGCGACGACTGCGCTGGGTGGTGATGTAGTTGGTGATTTCTCTAATGGTTATGACAACTCTACAGTTGACAGCAATAACACGGATGAGAATGTTACTAACAACTACAACGCTACTGGTGCAGGTTCTGCTGCTCCTGTTATGTCAGCCATAGCCCCTACAGTAATGGGTGCGGGTGGAAACGATTCTTGTTTGATGAGTAAGAGTGCAGGTATACAGATAAGTGTACTTGGTTTTAGTTCAGGGGCTACCATTCAGGACGAGTCTTGTAACCGTAGGAAGAATGCTAGGCTTTTAGGTGCACCACAGCAGGTTGGTGGTTTAGGTCTGCAAGTGTCAGCTATTTCAGTATTATGCCAAGATGCTTCTGTGTTTAGAAGTATGATGTTAGCTAACACACCCTGCCCTATCAATGACAGCCTCACAGGGCGTCTACTGATGGGTAAGCAGGCGATAAGTAAGTACAGAGAAAGCCCAGCGCTTTACATTGTAGGTTACTCTTTGGATGAGGATTTCTGGAAGAGTCTACTGCGAATTGGAGAGGAATACCCAGATGAAGAAGTCATTGAAGACGTTACTCCTAAGCTCAGCCTTAGTGACCGCTTCCGTAGTAGCAAGTAACGCTGCTGACTATGAGCGTACAGGACAAGAGAAGATTGATTATCTTATCTCCTCTATTGATGCTATCAAAGACAGAATTAAGGATAGTGATGTACGTGCTGTAGGTGCAGTAGGTTATGCGGCTATCGGTGGTGTCGTTACTGACGGTGCTATGGATGATGGTTTAATTACTTCAGAAGAACTAAACAACTACCTCTCAGCTAAGACTATGGTTCTAGAGCATGACTACGCAGTTGCTCAGACTGCTGAACAGCTGTTTATGCAAGAACATGCCGCAGCAATGAATGGTTTGACTATTGCAGTAGATAACTTGGTAATTGCTACCAGCGTTATTGCAGTGGCTACCTCCGTAACAGTAGTTGCAGCTGAGGCGGATACTAAGCCTGAGCAAGTAGCCCTACAGGACATGGTGGCTACAGATCAGTACAGCATTGACGCAGAAGAGGTTAACACTTACAATGAAGCCGTTACTGCAGTAGAGGCCTTTTCGCAACAGGCTGGTGCTTTTATGGCAGCTGCTAACAACGGCGAACTTACAGCTACAGTAGACTCATATGCTGCACAGGGCAATTACATGGTTGGCACTTACACTGCTATCACGTATACTCAGTCTATTGATGAGTTTGTGATTACTTATGCAGACGCAGGTTATGGTACAGCCTTTCAGGGCTACCTAACAAACGACATGAAGTCTGCAGAAGAGATTTATGCTGCAGGTGAATACATTAACCAATATGGCGGGTACCCTACACAGTAATGGATATAGGTTTTAGCATAGGTGGATACAACATCAAGGGATGGATGGTAGCAGTTGCACTGCCCGTCCTATCTTCCTTTGCAGGAGGTGTGTACTGGACATATGATACACTTCAGCGTTTCTACGGTGTAGAGGCAGGCATTGTTGAGGTGGTTGAGAAGTCTGCATCGTTTGATGCTAAGGCAGGTTCTTTAACTACACGTATTACCTCCGTAGAAACTGTAGCCCAGCGCAATATGACACAGGCGACAGGGTTGCTTGAGTCTAGAATACAGACACTAGAACAGGCTATTATTGACAACGATGTACGTGGTCTAAACCAGAAGCTTGCTACTCTATCTACAAACATGACACAGATACTAGAGCAGCAGAAGATTTTACTGGACTTACGTAGTCAGGTAGATAAAGCTACAACCATTACAGATGGACTAGGTAATACTCTTGATACGTTATCTACTGAGATTGATGACATCTGGAAAGCCTACGACTCTTTAGTAGATAACCCATTGTAAGGAAACAACAAATGGCACGTAACTTAACAGAAAACCAACAGAAGTTCATCGAGGTTCTCTTTGATGAGGCTGGTGGTGATGTAGTTGCAGCTAAGAAATTGGCAGGATATAGTGACAATACACCGACTAGGCTCATTGTTGAGTCACTTAAAGACGAGATTGGCGAAGCTACTCGTACGTACTTTGCTCGTACTGCCCCCAAAGCTGCGATGGCTATGGTGCAAGCTCTTTACGATCCTACGGAACTTGGAATCAAAGACAAGATGGCTGCAGCAAAAGATCTGCTCGACCGTGCAGGCATGGGTAAAGTAGACAAAGTGGATGTTTCATCATCTGGTGGCGGTATCTTCTATCTACCACCTAAGGACGGTAAGAACGAGTAACTGTGCCAAAGTACGACTATAAAAGAGATCTAGGCTTCTGGGAGTTACCCAAGCCCAAGAAAGGCGAACAGAAAGAGTACCACCCTATTGTACGTGTTACAGCAAGGATGGTTCCGTTTGGTTACTACGTAGATCCAGACAACTCTCAATTGTTCCTACCCATCCCTGATGAGCTAAATGCTTTAGCGCTTGCAAAGAAGCACTTAAAGCAATACAGTTACAGAGAAGTGGCAAACTGGCTGACAACACAGACAGGCCGCAGTATCTCTCACATGGGTCTAAGAAAGCGAATAGAAGTTGAGCGAAGACGTAAAAAAGCATCTGTTATTAAGCGCCAGCTTGCCCAAAGGCTCGAAAAAACCCTTAAGGAAATCGAAAGGCTCGAAAAGCACAACACAGGCTACTACACCCTCCGAGACGAAGAGGACAGTGCCAGCGGAAGTTAAGGCTGAGCCATATAATGTAGAAGCTGCACAGGATATTGTGTTCAAGCCTAACCCTGGCCCACAGTCTGACTTCCTATCTGCATCAGAGCGTGAAGTACTTTACGGCGGCTCAGCAGGTGGAGGTAAATCCTACGCCATGTTGGCTGATCCGCTACACGGCTTAAACGACCCAAACTTCAGTGGCCTACTTGTACGTCACACAACTGAAGAACTACGTGAACTAATTCAGAAGAGTCAGGAGTTGTATCCTCGTGCTATCCCAGGAATCAAATGGTCTGAACGAAAGTCTCAATGGACTTCTCCACAAGGCGGACGACTGTGGATGTCTTATCTTGACAAAGATACTGACGTTACCCGTTACCAAGGGCAGGCGTTTAACTGGATCGGTTTCGACGAGCTTACACAATGGTCTAGCCCTTACGCTTGGGATTATATGAGATCACGTCTTCGTAGTGCACACTCCAACAAGCTTGGTTTGTACATGCGAGGAACAACCAACCCAGGTGGTTCAGGTCACTCTTGGGTTAAGAAGATGTTTATCGACCCTGCACCGTCTAACACATCTTACTGGGCTACAAGTGTAGAGACTGGTGAGACTATTAGATACCCTAAGGGCCACAGTAAAGAGGGTCAGCCTCTATTTAAGCGTAGGTTTATCCCTGCTAGTTTGTTTGACAACCCCTACCTCTCTGAGGGCGGTGACTATGAGGCGATGCTACTATCGCTACCAGAGCATCAGCGTAAGCAGCTTCTAGAGGGTAATTGGGACATTAACGAAGGGGCAGCGTTCCCTGAGTTTAACCGCAAGATACACGTAGTAGAAGACTTTCAGGTCCCTGCTAGTTGGGCTAAGTTTAGAGCGTGTGACTACGGCTACGGAAGCTACACAGGCGTTCTGTGGTTTGCTGTATCACCAGAAGAGCAGCTTGTTGTGTATCGTGAGATGTACTGCTCTAAGGTTACAGCTACTGACTTGGCTGATATGATACTTGACGCTGAGCGAGATGACGGTACTATACGCTACGGAGTACTTGACTCTTCACTATGGCACAACCGAGGGGATTCTGGTCCTAGCCTAGCTGAACAAATGAACATGAAGGGTTGCCGCTGGCGTCCATCAGACCGTTCAAGAGGTTCACGTATCTCAGGTAAGAACGAAATACACAGACGTCTACAGGTAGATGAGTTTACGGAAAAGCCTAGACTTGTTTTCATGCAGTCCTGCACCAACACACTGGCACAGATACCCGTTATACCACTTGATAAACGTAATCCTGAGGATGTCGATACTAAAGCAGAGGATCACCTCTATGACGCTCTACGCTACGGTATTATGACAAGACCCCGCAGTTCTCTTTGGGACTATGACCCTACAAAACAACGAAGCGGCTTTCAGGCTTCAGATAAAAACTTCGGCTATTGAGGAACTAAAACATGGCAGAAATAGAAGACCTAGCATTCGAGACGGATGACGTAACAGCAGCTGAGGATGGTGAAGACAAAATCTTTAGCTCTAAGTCTAGTGTTGTGTCTTTTGTCATAGATCGCTTTAAGCGTTCAGAGGATTCTCGCCGTGCAGATGAAGACCGTTGGCTACGTGCTTACCGCAACTACCGTGGTTTGTATGGTCCTGACGTTCAGTTCACAGACACAGAAAAGTCACAGGTATTCGTTAAGGTAACAAAGACTAAGACGCTTGCTGCTTATGGTCAGATTGTTGATGTTCTTTTCGGTAACAACAAGTTCCCACTTACCGTAGACCCTTCCGTTCTGCCAGACGGTGTAGCTGAGTCTGTACACATTAACATTGATCCTAACGCTGCTGCTGCAGGTGATGCTCTTAATAGTGTTACACAAGACAGCCCAGCGCAACCGTACTTGTTTGGTGTAGACTCTAAGCTAGAACCTGGTGAGACTATTGCTGATCTTAAGAACCGCCTTGGTCCACTTAAGAATAAGCTAGAAGCAGTATCAGATAAGGTCGTAGAGGGTGCTGGCACTGCTGGTACTACTGTTACGTTCCATCCTGCTATGGTTGCAGCTAAGAAGATGGAAAAGAAGATCCATGACCAGCTAAATGAGTCAGGTGCTTCTATTCACTTACGCTCTATGGCATTTGAGATGGCTTTGCTTGGCACAGGTGTCATGAAGGGTCCATTTGCTGTAGATAAAGAGTATCCTAACTGGGATGAGACAGGCGAGTACGACCCTATCATCAAGACTGTTCCTGAGACTAGCCATGTTTCACTATGGAACTTCTACCCTGACCCAGAAGCTGCTTCTATGGAAGACGCTGAGTACACTATTGAACGTCATAAGATGTCACGTACGCAATTACGTGCGCTTAAGAACCGTCCTTACTTTATGAAGGATGCACTACAAAAAGCTGTAGACATGGGTACTGACTATATCCAGAAGCACTGGGAAATGGCTATGCAGGACGATGATGTCCAGCCTGACTCTGAGCGTTGGGAAGTCCTAGAGTTCTGGGGTTTTGTTGATGTAGCACATCTGGAAGAGCATGGCGTTAAGATTCCACGTCAATACAAAGACATGGATGAGCTAAACTGTAACATCTGGGTATGTAATGGTGAAGTGCTACGTTTTGTACTTAACCCGTTCAAGCCTACACGTATTCCTTACTACGCTACTCCTTTCGAGCACAACCCTTATAGCTTCTTTGGTATCGGCATTGCTGAGAACATGGATGACACGCAGACGCTGATGAACGGCTTCATGCGCATGGCTATTGACAATGCTGCTCTATCTGGTAATCTTATCATTGAAGTAGATGAGACTAACTTGGTTCCAGGTCAAGACTTGTCAGTACATCCAGGAAAAGTCTTTCGACGTTCTGGCGGTGCACCTGGACAGAGCATCTTCGGTACCAAGTTCCCGAATGTAGCACAAGAAAACATGCAACTCTTTGATAAGGCACGAGTATTAGCAGATGAGTCTACTGGATTCCCTTCTTTTGCTCATGGTCAAACTGGTGTATCTGGTGTGGGCCGCACAGCTTCTGGCATTAGTATGCTTATGGGTGCTGCTAACGGTTCTATTCGTACTGTGGTTAAGAACGTAGATGATTACCTGATTCGCCCTATGGGTCGTGCCTTCTTCTCGTTCAACATGCAGTTTGACTTTGATGAAGACATTCGTGGTGATCTAGAAGTACGTGCGTCTGGTACAGAGAGCCTCATGGCTAATGAAGTACGGTCACAACGCTTGATGCAGTTCCTACAAACAGCACAGAACCCTGTACTGGCTCCTTTCGCTAAGATGGACTACATTATTCGTGAGATTGCTAAGTCTATGGACCTCGACCCTGATAAGGTCACTAACTCTATGCAGGACGCAGCTATTCAGGCTGAGATCCTTAAGGGCTTCCAAGCCCCTCCACAGGCTCCTCAAGGCCCACAGGGTGTACCCACACCTGAAGGTGCTCAACAAGCCCCACAGTCGCCTCAGGGCGGCGTACAGGACACGTCTGGTGGCGGAGGTGGACAGATGGGCATAGGAACAGCACCTACACCTGGTGAACAAGGGTTCTCTGGCAATGTCGCTTAAGAAGTTAGTAAACGATAAAGGCGTATGGGATGAGTTTAACGAGTATGTTGACTCACTCATCGCCTCTCAACACAAATCAATGGAAAACCTTAGTGCTACGGATGAGTTATACCGTGCACAGGGTGCTATCCGTGCCTACAAGAACATGAAATACATGAGGGATGTACTAAATGGACCAGAGTGATCAAATGGATGCGATGTTCAAGTCGTCTCGAACAGATGAGATTGACCCTGTATCAGGTAATGAAGTACCAACAGGTTCTTTACCTGAAGAGGTACGTGATGACATTCCTGCACAGCTAAGCGAGGGCGAGTACGTTGTACCTGCTGATGTAGTGCGTTATTTTGGTGTTAAGTTCTTTGAGGACATTCGCACTAAAGCTAAGCAAGGCTTTCAGGATATGGAAGCTAATGGTCGTATTGGTGGTGAACCTATTGGTGGCATGGAAATGGGTGGCGATGAACTACCCTTTGACATCAGTGAGTTACAAGTAGCTGATGATGGTCAACCTGAACAGCCTATGATGAATGAGGGCGGCTTAACTCGTGGTTATAATCCAGGAGGCGATGTCGTTAAGCCTGTTACAGAAATGAACGAACCTGACTGGCTGCAGGGTTACAACAGTAACGTGAATAACTACGCACCTGATGAGTACAAGACCTACGTAAATGCTGAAGGTCTAACAATGAGTATTCGCTTTGTTAATGGCAAGCCTGTATCACCTATTCCAACAGGCTACACTCTACAAGGATCTGCTGTAGAAGAGGTTGCACCTGTTGTTAGTTCTGGCAGCAGTGATGATAGTACCCCTGCACCTGATGTTGAGCCTAAGCCTGAGACGGATTGGACCAAGGCTTCTTTAGGCGAATACGAAAAGGCTATGGATCAACGAGATAGCCTACTTATGAAGGGTCTTACAGCTGGTGCAGGTCTTATTAATCCTGTCTTAGGCCTTGCTGCACGTCAGTCTGTGCATACTAAAAACTGGAATATGATGAAAGGTCTTGAGGAGAAACTTAAAGATGAATCTTTGGGTAAAGATGAAAGGACTAAGCTAGAAGGTTACTATTCTACTCTAGTCAAAGACCGTGAAGACGTTGACAAAGACACCCGCTCTGGCTTGGTAGAGAAATCTGGCATCTTTGGTGGGCAGTCTACTATGCGTGAGAATCTAAGAGATACAAATAAAGATGGTAAAGTCAACTTTGGTGATACTTGGCTAGGTGACACTCTAGGATTTGACGGTAAAGTAGGCAATCAAGGCGCTTCAATGAAGGCGTCAATGGCAGGTGATCGACGTAACGACAGCGGAGGCTCCAGTAACAATGCCAGCACTCCAAAAGCATCTTCAGGAGGCAAAAACAACTTCTTCCAGAATGTAGCTAACACATTTACACCTAACGATGGTAAATCCTATGTAGGCGGTAGCCTTAAGGATGATGACGAAGATAAGTAAGATCAACTAAACTAAAACAATAAGGCTACCCAGCAATATAGCTGGCCCCAACATAAGGACAGTATAATGTCAGAAGTACAAACAGATTCCCTATCACACCAACGTAATGCATATCGTATTAAGCGGGATGAGGAAGAGCTACAGGCTTTGCTTAAAGAAGCAGGGGTACTGGATGAAGAGTCAGAAGACAAGGAAGGGGAGGTCGTCGAAGAGGTGTCTGATAGCACACAGCTTAGCGATGCCCCAGTTCCACCAGAGAGTGATACCGAACAAGAAGAAGAACCAGAAGCTGAAGCACAAGAAGAAACTCTAAGTGCGGAAGAGAAGAACTTCAAGAAACGGTATGGCGATCTACGCCGACACACTCAAGACAAAGAGAAAGAGTTTCAGGATAAGTTAGATAAGCTAGAAGCACAGCTTCAGGCAGCTACTAGGAATGAACTTGTACTACCTAAGTCTGAGGATGAAGTAGAGGCATGGGCTAAGAAGTACCCTGACGTTGCTGGTATTGTTGAGGCTATTGCAGACAAGAAAGCCAGTGAGCGTTCCTCTGAGCTAGATGGTCGCTTGAAAGAGATTGAAGAGCTACGCACACAAGCACGGCGAGAGAAGTCTGAATCAGAGCTAATGCGTCTACATCCTGACTTTGTTGATATTCGTGCTGATGAAGCGTTCCACAAGTGGGCAGAGCAGCAGCCTAAAGTGTATCAGGATGCTCTGTATGAGAATGCCGAAGATGTTAAGTCTGTAGCACGTGTTATCGACATGTATAAAGCGGACAACAACATCAAGACAAAGAAAGTTACATCCACTGCAGATAAGGACGCTGCCTCTTCAGTTAAGAGCAAGCGCACTGCAGTAGACACAAATGACTCTTCTAGCTACCTATCTGAGTCGCAGATTGCTAAGATGAGCATTAAGGAATACGAGAAGCGCCAAGATGAGATCATGGACGCTCAACGTAAAGGCAAGTTTATTTACGATATGTCTAAAAGATAGTTGACAATCATTACATCGTAGATAAAACTATGGGCATGTGCATTGCTAGGTATCAACTACTTGCACATGCTTTTCACTAAGCACTAATTCACAATCAAAGAACCACCTCAGATTATAGGCCCAGCGCTAGATGGACGGCCATCCTGATAGCAACGCTGACTACCCTAATAAGATGAGCCTCTTTCAAGTGGATATGTAGTGTCTCCCCCTAAGCCACATATATCTTTGAAAGGATTCTCTAATGGCTATTACATCCGCATCAGGCGGCTTTAACGGTAACTGGTCCCCAGTTATTTATTCTAAGCAAGCACAGATTGCACTTCGTCGTGCAGCTGTAACTAACGCAATCACAAACAACTCTTACTTTGGTGAGATTGCTAACCAAGGCGACACAGTTCGTATTCAAAAAGAGCCAGACGTAACAGTCAACTCTCTTGAGCGTCACACTGCTATCACAGCTGAAAAGCTTGATGACACAGACTTCTCTTTGACCATCGACAAAGCTAACTACTTCGCATTCAAAATGGATGACATCGAAGAGCAGTTCGCAAACATTGACCACGCTTCTTTGGCTGCTGATCGTGCAGCATACAAAATGGCTGACGCAATGGACGCAGACGTCTTGTCATACATGACTGGTCACACAACTGCAGGCGCTTACATCACTGGTACATCTGGTGACGCACAGCACCCAACATCTGGTAACTTGACTGGTGAATTGCTAACTGCAAACCACTTGGACGCAACTGTCTTCGGTAACTTGACCATCTCTGGTACAGCTACTGCAGGTGACGCAATTCCATTGGCTCCACGTTTGCCAGGTGCAACTGCTTTGTCCGCATCCACTGTATCTCCATTGACTGTACTTGCTCGTATGGCTCGTAAGATGGACACACAGAATGTTGACGCACGTGGTCGCTTCGTGGTCGTAGACCCAGTATTCGTAGAGATGCTGAAAGACGAAGACTCACGTATGTTGAATGGTGACTTCGGCGGTGCTGGCTTGCAGAACGGTCTAGTGTTGAACAACATCCACGGCTTCCGTGTTTATGTGTCCAACTCTCTACCAGCAGCGGGTACAGGCGCAGGTACTTCAGGTACAACTGCACAAGCAACTAACTTTGGTGTTGTGTTGGCTGGTCAGGACGAAGCTGTTGCTTCTGCTGAGCAAATCAACAAGGTAGAAAACTACCGTGACCCAGATTCATTTGCTGACATCGTACGTGGTATGCACCTCTATGGTCGTAAGATTCTACGCCCAGAAGCATTGATCACTGCACGTTACAACGCAGCTTAATCTGACTTAACACTGGGGCTGGCTTCGTGCTGGCCCCTTTGTGTCTTCTAACAACATATTGAAGGACATCACAAGATGGCTATTACAACTGCAATGTGCAACAGCTTCAAGCAAGAGCTACTTGGTGGTGTTCACGATCTAGATACAGATACACTAAAGATTGCTCTCATTCAAGATACCCCAGCGGGTACTTACGATGCAGCTACAACGAATTACAGCAACGTCACAGTAAACTCTGATGAAGCAGTCGGCACTAACTACGTAACAGGTGGTAACACTCTGGGTTCTGCAGTTATTGCACTAGACGGCTCCACAGCTACTGTAGACTTTGCAGACACTTCTTGGGCCTCCGCTACAGTTTCTGCTGACGGTTGCATCATCTATAACTCTACACAGGGTAATGCTGCAGTAGCAGTTATTGACTTTGGCGGTACTAAGACATCTACCAATGGTGACTTCACTATTCAGCTACCAACAGCGGATGCTTCTAACGCTATCGTACGTATTGCATAAGGATAGCTCTCATGGCTTTTTTACTTAAAGATAGAGTAAAAGAAACTACAACTACTACAGGTACGGGTGACATCACTCTTGCTGGTGCAGTAGAAGGTTTTCAGTCCTTTAGCTCTGCTTTAAGTGACGCCGACACTACCTACTACGCTATTTCACATAGGAATGCGGATGAGTGGGAAGTTGGTCTAGGTACTTATAGTGCAGGTGTGCTAACTCGTACTACTGTTCTAGAGAGTTCTAACTCAGACACAGCGGTTAGCTTTACTTCTGGTACTAAAGACATCTTCATTACACTACCTGCTGAGAAGGCTGTTGCCCTAGACGGTAATGACGTTCTTAGCATTGGTAATATCAGCACATCTGGTTATCTTCGTGGCCCTGCAACCTTTACTATTGACCCTGCAGCACACGGTGATGACACAGGTACTGTTATTATTGCAGGTGATCTACAGGTAGATGGTACAACCACTACAATCAACTCAGCTAACCTAGCAGTAGATGATCTAAACATCACTGTTGCGTCAGGTGCAGCCAATGCTGCTGCAGCTAATGGTGCAGGTCTCACCGTAGCAGGTGCTGGTGCTACATTTACTTATGATTCTACGAATGATCGTTGGACCATGAATAAAGACCTAGCTACGGATGTTGTAGGCAGTGTAACAGGTACGGTTTCGTCTCTAAGCAACCACGACACAGACGATCTAGCTGAAGGCACTAACCTGTATTACACTCAGGCTCGTTTTGATGCAGCCTTAGCAGGTAAGTCTACCACCAATGTTTCAGAGGGCACTAACCTCTACTATACTTCTGGTCGTTTTGACACAGCTTTTACTGCTAAGAGTACAACGGATCTTTCTGAGGGTACAAACCTCTACTATACTACTGGTCGGTTTGACACAGCCTTTACTGCTAAAAGCACTACAGACCT
>Ga0208134_1001150_pt1 | contig 15864 bp, 16 predicted proteins | sample VirMetDEL_Mar_31_FD_184515 | JGI IMG/M metagenome (GOLD analysis project Ga0208134, IMG submission 184515) | Aqueous microbial communities from the Delaware River and Bay under freshwater to marine salinity gradient to study organic matter... | ecosystem: Environmental > Aquatic > Marine >... | reverse complement strand
AAGAGATTTGCGAGACTATTTATAAAAGATTATGGGACACTCTTAAGCCAGAGAAGTTAGCGGTCCGTTGTTTGTATGCCAGGAGAGGCGGTTTAGATATTAATCCAGAGCGAGTGTCCCATAGTAATCTTAAACACAATACCTTGAGTGATGTAAGTATCGCTCATATTAAGACACCTAAGCAATAGATTATAGCTAGACTAACATAAAAGTCCTGTATGTTGAAAGATGTGCAGGATTTTTTGTGTCTATAGACTAAATAAAGGTACATATGATCAAACTGTTTAGCGAAAAGGTCTCCCCGACCTTTACTAGCTCAAACCATAACATCCTAACAGTTGAGAGCTTCGAAGAAGTTTTCTTCGATGTTTTTGAATTTGAGATAAACGGTACTAAGTACATTGCGGAGAAGAGGTCTGAATATAAAGGCAATCCTGTAGTTACTATACCTATAGTAGAGAGTGGAGTAGAGAAAGAAATGCCCTTTGTCTTAATGAAGGGAGAATTTGAGGTTCTCTTTAGTAAGGAAGGAAGCGAGTTTGTTGTGGAGGATGTGGAGGATGATGTATTATCTTATATAGAGGATGAAATGTCAAATGAGGCTTTATTAGAGAATAAAGAAAGTATACTACAGGACATTCATAATGCTCGACGTTTATCAGAAGAGTATGCGGAGCGTGTTAAGCTGCAGAAAATAGAAGAGGCAACTAAGACTATTGAGGAAAAAGAGCAGGGAATTAAAGATTTCTTTGCTAATGCTAAGAGTGATTTACTTGATGATTTTAATAATTTTATTGTCGAGAATAGAAGCGATCTAGAAGCATATAATGAGCAGAAAAGTAGTGAGTTAGAAAAGTATCTCACTACAAGGATCGAGGATAACTTTAGTAAGTTCTTTAACAATAACAATAAGCGTATTGAGGACCTCACATCTACACTAAGTGAAAAGGTTAACGGTCTTGTTAGTAATGTGGTTGATGAGAGGGTTAACCCTGCTCTGTATGATGTAATTAGTAAGAATAAGGATGGTCTTGTTGCAATTACAGAGAGTATTAATAATACATTAAGTGAAACTGAGCAGAGAGTACTTGAGAGTGTTAAGTCTGAGATTGAGAAGAATAAAGATTATGTTAGTGGTGTAGAGCGTACTATTGTAGAACAGCATGTTGAGCTCAACGACAAGATTAAAAAGGGTGTAGATAAGGCTCTTGGTAGGGTTGGTAATATTAAAACGGCTGTACTTGTTCTTAAAGAAGAGCTTGAGCATAGGGTTGATAATGCTGGAGAAGAGATTAAGGAGCTCTGCGAGGATACTATTAAGGGTCTTAAGGGTGATATTGAAGATAGGGTTCAAATTACTATTGATAAGAACAAGGAGTTCATTAGTGAGGCTAAGAAAGATATCGATAATAGTAATAAGTTATTAGATGAGAGTGTTAAGGTTAGTGTTGATAGAACTATTGGTAAGATAGAGAGTGTTAGTGAAAGTGTTAATAGTTTAGAGGATAAGTTAGTAGGTGAGATAAAGCAGACTAATAAAAAGATAGAGGTTGTTAGTGCTAAGAGTCAGCAAAGAGTTGATACTATTAACGAGGATGTAGCTGCGGTAAAGAAGAAACTATCTAGCGAGATTGTTGATAAGACTAAAAACATTAAAGGTGCTGTTGCTAAGACTGTTAGTAGGCTTGAGGAAAAGGTTCAAAACGAGCTAGCAGAAAACAAGCAGTATGTTAGTGATGTAGAAAAAACCTTAGTACAACAAAATGTTGAGCTTAATAACGCTGTTAACTCTGGTGTTACTAAGACGTTAAAAAAGGTTGAGTCTATAGAGTCCTCTGTAGACGTATTAAGAGAAGATATTAATTCGTCATCTAAGAGCATTAGTGTTTTAGAGGAAAAGGTACTTGACGAAATTAATACCATTGATAAGGGTATTCGTAAGTATTATGATACTAAAATTGATACGGTAAAAAATGACTTAGAGGAACTCACAGAGGATCAAAAGAAGTATTTTGTTAATCTTATCAGCGAGAGTAAGCAATCTTTACTTAAGCAAGTTAATAAAGATAAGGATAAATTTAGAGAGTCATTACTCAACGAGGCTAAGACTTTTAATTTAAAATTTAGTCGAGAGGGTGATGTAGACAAGGTAGGTGATGATACACGAGAGTTTGATCCAGAGGCTGCGGTTGGTGAGTTTGAGAGAGATCAAAGCAAGCTTAAGAGTGAGTTGGAAAAGGCAATAGGAGATAGGTTTACAAACGAAATTTCGTCTCTTAAGAAGCTTATTGAGTTCTCATCAAGTGGTGGTAGTGTTGCTAAGCAGTTTGCTGATGGTGGTGTAATGAATGGCAATCTTACTGTTGTTGGTACAATTTCAGCAAGAGAATATCTAGGTATTCCAAGTACAGATATAAGTGGTGATTATTTACCACTTTCAGGTGGTACTATAAATGGTGATGTTACTATTACCGGAACACTTTCTACAACACTGCTTGAGGCGCTATCAGCTAACATTACTGTCTTAGATATTAAGCAGTATGAGCTATCTGGCTTTAATGTAACTGGTGATGTATTAATAGATGGTAATACTAGTACAACTGGACTATTATCTACAGCGTGTGGTGATAGTTCTGAGTGGTGCAGTACATACACAACGGTAAGCGCTAATAGTGCTATATGGTCCGACCACTTTGATAGCTCTGAAATAGCTTCAGCAAGTGGTAACTGGGATAGTACCTATACGACTGTTAATACAGAGAGTGCTGATTGGGAGAGCACATATACAACTGTATTAGGTAATAGCGCATTTTGGGATGGTAACTTCTGTGATGAGATTGTTTATATGAGTGAATTAAGTTCTTGTGAGACAGGTGTCATATCTGTTTCAGCAGAGCTTGCAATGAATGACAATCCAATATCACAATTGCATTACATTGATTTTGATCTCGTTCATAACGTAGCACCTCAAGAGGGTAGATTGTCCTGGAATGAGGCAGATGGGACACTTGATCTCGGACTTAAAGGTGATGGTGGTGTTAATCTCCAAATAGGAATGGAGCAGGTTGTTAGAGTTAAGGCTAGTGAGGAAATTACCAACGGTCAGGTGTTATATATAGATGGTGCTGTAGGAATAAATCCAACAGTGTCTATCGCCTCTAATGATATACAACTCGAAGCACACTCAGTTATCGGTGTAGCAACGGAAGATATAGCTAATAACCAACTCGGCTATATGACTGTCCAAGGCTTAGTAAGAGGTATTGATACATCTAATATACCGACTGGTGACATTGCCTATCTCGGTTTAAATGGATCATTAAGTGCTACACCACCTGACTCACCAGACCATGAAGTAAGGGTTGGTTATTGTGTCATAAGTAACGCCACAACCGGTATTCTATACACCAACATCGATCTTGGTGAGCATCTTAACGATATACACGACGTTCTCTTAACCAGTCCACAAGCAAATGATACACTACTATATAACAGCGTATCAGGATTATGGGAGAATCAGACAACTAACAACTGGGAATCAACATACACAACAGTACAAGGTAATAGCGCTAGTTGGGGTGAAGCTACTTCTATTGTTGGTAATTTAAGTTCTTATAGCAACATCACAACAGAAACAGCTTCAACAATTAACGTAGCTAGTACGGATGGTATTATACTAGTAGACGCCTCTGCTGGAGCTGCTGTTATTAATCTACCAGGCGCGGTTGGTAGTAACGGTAGAAGAATAACAATAAAGAAAATAGACATTACTAATAATACTGCTACGCTAAGTGCTAATACAAACATTGATGGTATAGATACATTTACTATTAATAAGAAGTATGATGCAGTAGAGGTGATGTCAGATAACACTCAATGGTGGATCATCTAAGACTAAATATAAATAACTAAAGAATCATGTCATATCAAACAATTAGGTTAGCAGACACATCTGCAATAGGAGTAAACTCAGATAATGTAATATCTGGAGGTAATTGGGTTGGAGATGTATATACTGGTGCTGGTGAACAGAACGATTATACATATGTAGGTGTTAACCTACAAACTGATGAAGCTGGTACTCTTACATTTGAATTCTCACAAGATGGTGTTACCTGGTCGCAGTACCCTGTTACTGAGTTTAGTGTTGCAGCTAATATTAATGAAGTGCATGGTGCTTGGAAAGGTACACGATGGGTAAGACCTAGGTTTACCGGAACTGGTGGTAGGACATCCTTTAAACTTAGAACAATGTATTCTGATGTGCCAATTACATTAACAGCTCCACTTAATCAGTCCATCGGATCGGATCAAGATGCTACTGTAGTTAGAGCAGTTGCTATTGGTGAAGATCCAACAGGCGCTTATACCAACCAACGTGTAGATGGGCGTGGGTTTGCAACAACAGAGAACCTAACAGCAGGTGAGGTATATACTACTGATGTTTTAGACTTGCAAGGATATACTCAAGTAGAAACACATATTCAATCAGATGCCGCTGGTACACTAACGTTTGAGTTCTTAGCTGGACCAAACCACCCCGCTGATGTTGTGAGAACATTAAGCGTGCCGTACACACCGCCTGGATTTAGAACGTTTGGCGCGCCAGCATTTACACCATATGTTAAATACACCTTTACAGCTTCTACTAGTTCGAGTAACTTCTACTACGATACAAAGTTTACTACAAAGAGTATTAACGGTCAGATTCTCGCATTAGAGGATTTTATCTCACCATCGATGGTAGCCAACTTAGGAAGAAACGTTATTGCTGGTAAAAAACCTGGGCCTAATAATTTATATTCAAACGTCGCTATTGATTCAGAAAATAGACTTGATGTGTCTATCCCCAAGTCTGCGTTCGGTGAAGTTAAGACTGCAGAACTTACACCAGTTATTCAAGCATCGTTTCCATACCCCGTAATTAATACTAAAATATGGTCACAGACGTTGAGCTCATCTGGTAGTATTACCGCGGAAAGTAGTACAGTTAGTGTGAGTGCTGGAGCTGCTAACAGTTATGCAGATCTTAAAACTATAAGACAAATTAAATACAGACCCGGACAAGGTGTAACTGTTAGATTTACATCGATCTTTACACCACCTGTTGTTGGTAGTCACCAAGAAATTGGTGTAGGTGATGATACTGATGGCTTCTTCTTTACTACAAGCGGGGCTGAGTTTGCTATTAACAGGCGTCGAGGTAGTGTAGATAACTTTACATTACAATCTGATTGGAATCTCGATCCAGGTGACGGCTCACAGGTGCTGCCTGTTATTGATTTTACTAAGGCAAATGTACACGAGATTCAATACCAATGGCTAGGGTATGGAGCTATTACTTATAAAGTGGAAGATCCTGTAACTGGTGAGTTTATACCGGTTCATAGAGAGCAGTATGCAAATGCTAATACGCTGCCAAGTGTATTTAACCCAACACTACCTCTAACAGTTAAAGCAACTAACACAACCAATACAACACCAATAGTCTTGAAGTCTTCAAGCCTGGCAGCGTTCGTTGAAGGTAAGATTGTAGTTACAGGTCCTCAGTTCTCACAAGCAAATACAGTAGCTGCTGATGATGAAACACCTGTTATGGGAATAGGCATTCAAAACAAGCAAACATACTCAGGAGCAGATAACAGAATTCCTGTGATTCCGGAATCATTTACTGTAGTTAACTTAAATGATGACCCGGCTATTGTTGAACTATATAAAGATGTTGATACGTCTGGAGAAACATTTATCGACGTTGATACAACTAACAGTGCTGTTGAATATATGAGTGCTGGAACTGCAACATGGCCAGTGTCGACCCTGTTTAATACAGTTGTGTGTCCACCAAATGATTCTACTACTATCGAGTTCTCATCCCAAGCGACACTATTTCCAACAGAAAACGTCGTAGCAACATTCACAGTACCGGGTGCTGGAACAGATACCGCGAATGTTACATGTATTTGGAACTGGCAAGAAGATTTATAATATTATGGAATACTACACCTTAGAAATACACCTTAAAGAAGATATTCCCATGGTCGGGCTATCTGCCTCAATAAACTTTACTACATATGAAAAGACAAAAGACTTTGTATCATATTTCACTGGAAATGGGTTCGCTATTGAGGATTTATCGTTTGGTACTGTAATTATAATGAGTCATCAAATTAAATATGCGCATGCTTATAAAGTTGAAGGTGTTGAGATGCCTCAAAATACACAGATATTTAGAACAGTTAAAAATATTAGCAGTGAGTAATGTATATTGCACAAAACATAGAACATCCAGAACGCTTTCTAATATCACCAGACTCTATAGAGAGTAGCTGGACAACTAATCAAGGATTGGCTTATAGATGGAAGACACTAGCTGGATGTAAGGTTTGGTGTGGTGGTTGTGGGCGTGGGGAATGGCGACCTGTAGGTATAAAGATTCAATAAAAGATTATCTAGTGACTAAATATATACATGTCAGTTGCCTGTGAAATAACACCTCTATCTGCTTTTTTATCTACTAATCTTAGTAATAAGATTGAGACATATGATAGGTTAGGGGAGAGAGTTAAGCGTGGCTTAGGATATCCTCTAATCTCCTTAGAAATTCATCCAGATCAGATGAATGAAAATATTCAAATTGCTGTTGAGTATTTTACAAAATATGCTGGGTTTACTAAGGAGTTCTTAATATACGATTCAAATCTGTATGAAAAAGGTAAGGGGCTCAGACTTGATCTGCTATATACTCTTGCAAACGCAAATGTAAATACTACCGCTAAGCAGATTAAGGGTGAGAATCCTCTTGGTCCAGGACCGGAGTTTTACGGTGATACTCCTGAGACTGTTTTTATTGCAACTGATGATATCGATAGTTCGATATTTTCAGCTTCATCCTCACTATCAGCTCAAATACCTGATGGTATTGAGGCGTTTGAAATAGTAGATAGGGAATTATATGACACGCTTATAACATATAACACAGCTCTTTCATCATCATTTAGAGAGAATAAAAGAAAGACGCTTACACTAGAGGGTGAGAAGACAGATGCATCTACATTTCAAACAATGTATGATTATGATATAATGGATTATCGTAAGGTAGTTGACGTTACTGACTTTGAAGAGGGCTCAACCACGGGAATCAACACACTATTTACACTAGAGCAAACACTAGCACAACAGACATACTTTTCATACGCGATGGGTAATCAGGGTTTTGATCTCGTGTCGTGGTATACTATGAAAGAGTGGCTTGATACACGAGAGAAGGTATTAGCTCTAAGAAAAGATATACACTTTGATCCTAGAACACAATATTTAAAGTTATACCCCCAGCCAAAGAATAGATACTATGGGGTAGTATCATGTTTTGTAGAAAGGCCAATAAGAGACGTTATTAAAGAACAATGGGTGTATGAATATGTAACTGCACTTACAATGATTTCGATAGGAATGATAAGAGGTAAGTTTTCTGGGGTAAGTCTAATAGGTGGTGGTTCTCTTAACTATGAATTACTGAATGAAGGTTATCAGAGAAAAAAGGATCTAGAAGAGAAACTACTGACAGGTGCTTCTCCCGGATTCGGGGACGGTGACCCAATTGATTTTATTGTTGGCTGATAAAAATAAATGACGGGTAATTATCACCGTTAGTAATACATCTAATGGCTTCAAAAAAATATAGACAGGGTGTTTTCGTTCCAAAGAATCAAAGCAAGTTCATAGGTACTAAAGCTGTTTATAGATCTGGTCTAGAGCTTAAGTTTTTTAGGTTTTGTGATGATAATAAAAATATATTAAAGTGGTCTAGTGAAAATGTGGTCGTACCGTATGTGAGTCCTGTTGATGGTAGAGTTCATAGATATTTTGTTGATAACTATATACAGGTAAAGGAAGGTAATAATATTAAAAACTACCTGGTTGAAATAAAGCCATTCAGACAAACAAAACCACCCGCGACGAAGTATAAAAAGAAGCAGCACTTGTTATATGAACAGAAGCAGTGGGCAATTAACACTAGTAAGTGGGAGAGTGCTAAAAAGTATGCAAAGCAAAAAGGTTGGGAATTTATTATAATAACTGAAAAAGATTTAAAATAAAGAGCTTTTTTGTTGTTAAAGACTAAGTATATTATATGGCCTTAAAACTGAACCTTATGTGTGAAAATCCAGACTCTGTAGATGAGTTTGAAATCATTGAAGAAGAGTCTAATAAGAACGCACCATCTAATCTTTATATTAAAGGTCCTTATATGATGGCTGAAGGAGTTAATAAAAACAACCGCATGTATCCTCTAGAGGAGCTCGAGAGAGAGGTTCAAAGATATAATGAGGACATGGTAACACCTGGTAGAGCGATGGGAGAGTTAAATCATCCAACCTCAGCAGATGTAGATTTAGAAAGAGCTTGTCATATGATTACAGAGCTGTCTCAAGATGGTAGTGTCTTTTATGGTAAGTCAAAGGTGTTATCCACCCCATGTGGCCAAATTGTAAGAGCTCTTATTAACGACGGGGTTAAGGTTGGTATGTCATCCAGGGCTCTTGGTACACTTGAAGAAGGTAGTACTCACAACACTGTTAGAAATTTAAAACTAGTTGCGGTTGATTGTGTTGCAGATCCGTCATACCCAAGTGCTTTTGTTAATGGTATCCTAGAATCTAAGCAATGGGTGCTAGCAGATAATGGTAAGTATGAAGAGATTTATGATCAGTTTGAGAAGTCAATTTCAAATCTTCCAAGTAAGGAGGTAGATAAATATCTTTTAGAGAGATTTTTATCGTTTATCAATAAGATTTAACATAAATAATAAAAGATGTCAGTAACTAAGAAAAAAGCAAAAATGACCCCAAAAGGTAAGATTAGTAGATTTATATCTTCCGTTTCTAGTAAAAATTATGCTGAAGCGAATAAATACTTACAAAGCGTCATTGAAGATAAGGTATTAGTCCGTATCAACAACGCTGCTGATAAACCACTTTTCTAATATGAGCAAAGAACAACTATTACCAGAAAGCGTAAAGGAGGTATTGACTGAGGAGTCTGTACGTACTATCGAAGAAGCAATTAAGGATAAGCTTTCGCTGTCTGTAGAGGCTGCATTAACATCGCAAGATGAACTTTATTCAGAAAAGCTTCAAGAGCTTATTAAAGCGATTGATAGTGATCATACATCTAAGCTTAAGCGAATTGTTGAAGCGGTTGATAGTAATAACGCACAGAAGCTTATTAAGGTTATTAACAAGTATGAGAGTGATCTTAATAAGGGCGCTAATGAGTTTAAATCTACGCTGGTTGAGTCTATTTCTGATTATCTTGAGGAGTATGTTGATGAGGCGGTACCTGCTGCAGCTATTTTAGAGGCTACTCAGAACAGAACAGCAACTGAAGTTCTTAAGAATCTTCGTAAGGTGTTGGCTGTTGACTCATCTCTGATGAGTGAGTCGGTTAAGGGCGCTGTAATGGATGGTAAGACTCAAATCGATGAACTTGCTGGTAAGGTAACTAAGCTCGAGAGAGAGAATAAGTTGATTAAGGAAGCTTATAACAAGACAAAGGCTGATCTGTTGCTTGAGTCAAGAACATCTAAGCTGCCAGCTAAAAAGGCTGAATATTTGCATAGAGTGTTAGGTGATAAGACACCAAAGTTTATTGAAGAGAATTTTGAATACACTGCTAGACTTTTTGACAAAAAGGAGTCTGAAAGAATCAGTGTAATTAAGGAGGAGGCTTTTACACAGAGGAGAGTAAAGGCCGATGCACCTAAAATAGTGCAAGAGAAAAAAGAAGTTTCAAATCCGTATCTAGAAGAACTAGCACGGATGAAGTAAATCTCCCCTGAATAATGAGGCATTAGGTGCCTGAAATACCTGGGTCAAGTCCCTTGAAGGTCGAAAAAATAGAAAGAAAACGAAATATTATTATGAATAAACCACAATCATTTATTGATCGGAACCGTGCGGACACTCTCCTTGAGAAGTGGGCGCCAGTTCTTAATTATTCATCCGATAGCGTTAAGAAAATTAGTGATGACACAACTCGTCTCAATACTGCTATTCTCTTGGAAAACCAAGAGAAGTGGTGTATTGAAGAGTCTAATACTGCTGGTGGCTCCTTTGGAGCTCTTGGTGGTGGAGGAAACTCTACCGTCGCAGGCGGATCCGTTGGAAACAGCGACTCCTATGCAGCCGGTGATCAACGTCTCCCTAAAGTTCTTATCCCGATGATTCGTCGTACTTTCCCTGAACTTATCTCCAACGATATCGTTGGAGTTCAACCTATGTCTGGTCCTGTTGGACTTGCATTTGCTCTGCGTTATACATACAATTCCGATACTCTCGGTAATGGTACTGATGATAACGGTAAGACTGGTGGCCCTTATGGTGGCTCCGGTCCTGGTACAAATGCTGGTTATGATGGTACTGTTGCGAACACAGAACTTGGTTATCAAATGCTTGATACCCGATTCACTGGTTCGTCTGCTGGCGCCCTTAGCGGTAACGCTGATTGGGACTTTGCTGATCAAGACAGAGGTGTTGCACAGATTCTCGAAAACTTCGAGATCACTGGTAACATCCCACAAGTTGAAGTTAAGTTTGAAAAGACAGCCGTTGAAGCTGGTACCCGTCGTTTGGGTGCCCGTTGGTCTGTCGAGCTTGAGCAAGACCTCAAGAACATGAACGGTATCGATGTCGATGCTGAGATCACGAATGCAATGTCATACGAGATCCAAGCTGAGATTGACCGTGAAATGCTCATGAGGATGATTCAATCCGCTCTTAATGCTGGCGCTGGCGCTGGCTACTCCATCTGGTCCCCTGCTTCTGCAGACGGTCGCTGGTTGGTTGAGCGTAACAGGGATTTTTACCAACGTCTTATCATCGAAGCTAACCGTATTGCCGTACGTAACAGACGTGGTGCAGCCAACTTTATTGTTGGTACACCTAAAGTTTGCGCCATCCTTGAGATGCTCCCTGAATTCCAGTGGGTACCTGTACAGGGTGACGTAAGCACACAGCCTGTTGGTATTGCTAAGGTTGGTTCACTCGGAGGAAGGTTTAACGTTTACCGTGATACTCGTACTGAAGTTCAGAACTCTGGTGCATATAGTCAATCTGGTGGTTACACCGGTGGCACTAATGCTATTGAGTATGCTCTCCTTGGTTACAAGGGGCCTGAGTTTTACGACACTGGTATCATCTATTGTCCTTATATTCCTGTCATGGTTCAGAGAACTATTGGCCCGAACGATTTTGCTCCTCGCGTAGGATTGCTTACTCGTTATGGTGTTGTTGATAACATCTTCGGTGCTAACCTCTACTATCATGTCATCCTTATTCAGGGACTTGGTGAAGCGTTTACGCCTGCTAACGATTCTGTATACTTCTAATTAGAAGTATATAGGTTAAGAATAACTTACCGAACCGCGGGGGCCGAAGACCCCGCGGTTCACTTATGTTTATTGAGCGTTGTTAATAAATAATAGTATATGAAAAAGCCTAGACTTTTAACAGCCTCAACCATATTAGCCTTTACCTTTATATTCTCGATGACAGCCCTAGATGTTGTCTTATCATACCTTGGATGGAAACCTACATTTGGAGATGATCTATTAGCAGGTATTATTGGTTTTTTACCATCTGTTGGCTCGGTGTCGCTCTCAATGCTCATCGGCATCACTCCTTCATGGCGTACAAAGATACTCGCATCTGTAATATGGTTATTCTGTATCACTATATCACTTACTGGTAACTTCCTTAATATGACGGCGCGGGCCTTCGATTCATTAGATACAGAGAACGTAGCAAAGGTTGAAGTAGTTAACGTTAAAGATGCTAATCAATCTCAGATGGGTATACTTAAAGATGTTAACCAATCTCAACTAAGCGTATTTAAAGATGCTAACAAAGCAGAGCTTGATTTATTTGATCAAGAAATAACCGATCTTAATAATCAACTTAGAGAAGCTCGTGAAGCGCGCGATCTTCAAATAAATGATGGTGTTAATAGAGACGGTTCAATCGGTCCAAAAGCGCGCGCTTTTCAGGCTGCTATGGATCGTATATCAGTAGACATCGAAAAGAAGAGAGTTCAAAAGAGGGAATTGCAAGCAGAGTCAACCACTGCTTTATTAAAGTTTCAATCTGATGCAGCAAAAGAAGTATTAAGACTACAAGCAGAAGCATCAAATACATTATCAGAAGCCACCGTTGATTTAGCAGTAACACAGAATGATATGAAGGGACACATGCCAGTGATTCGTTATTTCTTACCTAATAAAGAACATCAAAGGCAAGTCGTATTATGGGGATTGGGTTTATTCGCCGCTGTTATTAGTTTAGCAGGTCCTGTAGTATCATATGCGATGGCTGTACATCTTAATCATAAAAGAACTTTTATAGATGATACTAAAAGGCTAAAAAAAAAGAATAAGTCAAAGCCAGTTGTAGAGGTGGTAGAGGAGCCAGTTGTAGAGGTGGTAGAGGAGCCAGTTGTAGAGGTGGTAGAGGAGCCAGTTGTGGAGGTGGTAGAGGAGCCAGTTGTAGAGCAATCAAAGAAAATAAAGAGGGATATACCTCCAGATACTGAAGTAAGAATGGCTTGGGTAAAGGGTAAAATACGTTAAAGTTATAATTTATCACGGAAAAAAATACACGTACTTATAAATATAATTATGAGTACCTTTAATACAAACATTCTAGATTCAGGTAATGTTGCTTATGGTGTAGGTGATACAATTTATACAGCTATATCAACACTATCTTCAAGCAACTTTGCAGTAACACCAGCTTTATCCAGTACATATACTTCAGATTTTGATATCGGTTATGATATTGATTCTACCGATTATACGACAATTACAACTGCAATGCCTACTGCTTCAGCAACAGATCAAGCAGTATATTCTACCTCAGCATTCTTCTTAAGCTCGGTCGCTGGACTTACTCATGTTAACTTTGTTTCAGCTGGTACAATTGACGGGCTAGCTGTTACTGCACTAGCGTTTAATAAACTAGCAGATGATCTTGATGTTTTGGATAGTACTAGTACTGTATTAAGTGCAGTAGATGGTATTAAGTTTGAGGTTAACGATGCGTATGATGGGGCTGAAATGGCGTTTATTCTAGAGAATAGATCAGCTGTACCATTTACAGTAGATATTGCTGGTGGAGAGTCTGCGGGACAGACACTATCTGCTACAACTACATTTGTTAACTTTCCGGAGTTGCGCAGACTTCATAACTTAGGATATATTTAATAGGTAACAATACAATAAAAAAAGCCAAGATCTATAGATCTTGGCTTTTTTGTGTTTAAAAGAACAACGGAGTATTTTAACTCTCCTCTGTTTGTTCTTGATCTTCTTCTGATTGTTCTTGCTGGGCTTTGAGTTGTTGGTCAATAGCCTTAGAGAAAAACACAGCTGCTTCTGCTACATTAAGTCCACCGGATTTTGTTGCAATATCTAATAGACCAATAAGCACATCCGCCTGATTTTGATTAAGTTGTAATGTTACCATAAGCTTATTTAGGTATTAAACTACTTAAATCCAATGTATATCTTTCTATCTAACATTCTTTTTAGAATAGCACATGTACCTAACTGCTTATCTTTAGCAGTACGAGAGAACTTACCATCAGAAACATACTTACCTCTATAATAGTGATTTGTACCAGACCATAGATACGGTGAGTTAACATCTTTATGGAATTTTAAGTACCCTAAGCCGTTATATCTTTCGATATTATAGAGGGCATCATTACACTTTGTCCAATCTTTACTCTCTAGATCTTTAAGCTTATATAGAACATCTTCAGCGCTCTCTTCAAACGTATAGACACTACCGTTGCTTGGAGGAGCCTTGGGTCTCCCCTTGGGGACCCACTTAGTACGACCTGTTAAGGGAGAACCCTCATGAAGGTGTTTCTTGAAGCTCCATGTAGACTCTCTACCATGTAATGTAAATATAACAGCAGCTGGTACACCACCTGTTCGCATCTTTTCTATAGCAGTATATCTATCCTTGTTTTCAAGATACATTGATATGACTTTATCGATACGGAACACTTGCGAGCCATTAATCACAGCACTATCCCATAGTTTCTCGTGGTGAGTATTAGGGGTATGTCTAAAGGGCTCCGCTGTTACAACAGGTATTGTTGATGTTCTCGTAGCTATAGCTACGAGAACTACGATAGCTATATATAATATAACTATCTTAAACATTAATAATAATAACTAGCCCGGCTGCGATTAATGCACCACCAGCGAAATATGTGAGTGCTTCAATCTTTGTTAACATAATTCGTTGAAAGGGAGTTAGAGAGTCCCAATCACCCTTAATCCACTCTTTGTCATCAACGTAACGATCTGTAGTAGATCTGTTATAGACGTTACGTAGTAATAGGCCCGACGCAGCAGCAGTAAGTGTAAAGATGGGAATAAGTAGTAACCCCTTCATTGCAACAGCGAGTGTGCCAGATGTATATGCAAAGATTAGTGCAGCTAGTACTAGCAATAACGGCCAGTATCTTTTAACATAACTAATAATTGGTATTTTTGGTATTTTCATAGATTAATATTTATATGAAAATATCTAAATTGCTATCCAATAAATGCTTTAGCTATACGACCCTGAGGTGTCCAGGCACCTAAACCTCCTAGAAACTTAATCAAAATCCAAGCACCTAGCCCCCAAACAATCCAGCGATATTTAGTAAGCTTATGATACTTCTCTTTATACTTTTCGTTATTATCAGCGCGTTTCTTTTCTTGAACAAGTGCGACTTCTAGCTGAGTTGTAGCAGATCTTAGTGTTTCCTTTTCCTTTTCTGATGCCACAGAAGCACTCTTAGCTTTCTCTAACTCTAACTCAGCACGTCTCAAGGCAACTATCTGACTATCTAACACAACACGACCCTCACCTAACCACCTTGATATGGCCTCAGCAGCGCTAGATAACTGTCTTCTAAACTCTTCTACTCTATCAGCATATGGTGAGTTTGCAGCTCTCATATCTCTAACAGTCTTTTTAGCATCTTCAACCTCTTGTCTTGCTCTTTCTACCTCTGCTTGAGCAGCTGCTATCTTATCTTTCGCTAATATCGATAAGTCTTCAGCCTCCTTAACACTATCACCTACCTTAGTAACATCAACAGCCGGTGTGGGTGGAACAGGTACTATTACATTAGGGTCGTTCTGACTACATGATATAATAGTAGTGATAAACACACATAATACTAAAATTCTAACACTCATGTATATATTTATAGAGGTTAATCAGTTAATCAATAACTATTATTTTACTCAGGAACCGCTGCGACACGAAAACCGAGGCCGGCGTTCTCGCCGCCCGGGGCGCCGGTGGTGCGGTAGGACGACTGCAAGTAGAAGGAGCTTAAGTACCAGATGCCGCTGCGGAGCACCCGCTGCTCAGTAGCAAGACTATTATTACCATCATCGGCACTTTCCATCCACTCATATGTGTTACCTCCTTGACCCATCGTACCATACGGACTTAAGCCCCCGGCTTGATCTACATCAGCAGGCCCACTTTGCGAATAAACAGCCGTACCTGATAATGTACCACCAGCTGTTGATGCTGGAATATTATCACTACCTGTTGGATAATTATAGTAAACATTTGCTTGCCCATTATAGTAAGCAGCCTTATACCACTCATCTTCGCTTGGTAAGAAATACTTAGTATCTTTATGACGGTATAGATTTTCACCATCAACTTGCCAAGCATCAGCAGAATCCCATAAAGTGATTGGATCAGTAGCTCCACCAGTATCAAATTTATATGCGGGTTGGTAGCCATCGCTTACATTGAGCCAGTTAACAAACCGAGCAGCTTCATTCCA